>JAEEGJ010029465.1_pt1 | contig 10823 bp, 10 predicted proteins | sample 8958761 | NCBI WGS metagenome assembly JAEEGJ01 (sample SAMN16246546, study PRJNA631951) | gut metagenome | biome: gut microbiome; feature: rumen; material: RS-attached | host: Bos | place: Iran: Karaj | collected 2018-10
GGAGGCTCGTTATGAAGATAGCATGAAGTTTTTCCTTGTCTCCTTTTCCCAATTCAAATGTCAAAAAGCGCTGCGTACTGGCCATCATACCATCGCTGATGAAACTGAACATAACTATGACACCTCCTACCACATTAAAGATGCCATAGTCCTCAACACCAAGTGTGTGCAATACGATGCGCGACGTGTACAAGTTTATACACATCATAAGTACCATCCTGAAATAGAGCAGGAAGGTGTTCTTCATCAGTCGGGAACTACTGGGCGTGTAGGACATGTGAAGTGTGATGTTAGATGTAAGAAGTCAGAGTTACCTCTTGTCATCCCATCCAAAAGGATGCGCGACCAACGGCATCCTTGCCATAGGATGATAGTCGCCTTTAAGACCTATTGGGGACGAATTACGGATGTCGCTCACAATTTCAATGCTGGGGCGAGCCTCACTGATGCGGAAGCCTTCACCTGCTAAGATCTTCTCATAACTCTTTGTATGCAGCTCAGTGAAACCCACGCTGAATTCAAACTCATCGCCATCGATGTTCAAAGTTCGATAGGTTCTTTTCTCACCTTGCACAGCGTTAGCAGGCAGACAATCAGCATTGATACTCAAGAAATACTTTACATGAGCCTGCTCCAATTCCAAAACACCTGCTACACGGTCAAAACTCATCACATTGACTATGTTCTTCTTAACTGGACCAAATATCCACTGTAACATATCGTAGAAATGTACACCTATATTTGTAGCTACACCACCACTTTTATGATTATTGCCCTTCCATGAAGTATAATACCACTTACCGCGAGAAGTAATATAGGTCAAATCGATATCATATATCTTATCTTTAGGACCTTCCTCAATCTTCTTCTTCAAGGCTGCAATTTTATCATGCAGACGAAGCTGAAGAATATTATATGCCTGATGACCTGTTTCTTCTTCAATCTTTATCAGGTTCTCTAAGCTTTCGCTGTGAATAACAATCGGTTTCTCACAGATGACATTCATTCCATTCTTCAATCCATAACGGATGAAGGCATCGTGCGTATAGTTAGGGGTACAAATAGCTAACCAATCTATCTGATCCTTTGTACCCTTCACTTTATCCACGAATCGTTCAAATTGCTCCTGCTCTGTAAAGAAGCTGCACTCTGGGAATGAAGCGTCCAAACGTCCCACACTATCAAACTTGTCGTAAGCAGCCACCAAATTATTACCTGTGTCTGCAATTGCCTTTATGTGGCGAGGTGCAATATAACCTGCTGCACCAATCAATGCAAAATTTGCCATTTCAATCTAACTTTCAATTTTCAATTATCAATTATCAACTCACAGGCGTCCATCAACAATCTCTCTTGGGAGGATACACTTCACGTCAAAAATAACATGGTTCTTCTCCAACAGATTGTCCCAATCCACGTCATTATCACGGAACTGCTTATGGGCAACTGCTACGATGGCTGCATCAAACTTACCCTTTGGCATCTCAGTTACGATATCAATGCCATATTCACGTTTCACTGTCTCAGGATTAGCCCACGGGTCATAAACAGTAGCATTAATACTATATTCCTGAAGTGCATGATAAATATCAATAACTCGTGTATTACGAACATCAGGGCAATTCTCTTTGAAGGTAAAGCCCATGATAATTACATTAGACTTCAATACCTGAATACCCTTCTTCAACATATGCTTGATGGTCTGATCAACAACGTATGCACCCATGCCATCATTCATACGACGACCTGCAAGAATAATCTCAGGGTTATAGCCTAAACGCTGAGCACACTGTGCGAGATAATAAGGATCTACTGAGATACAGTGTCCACCTACAAGGCCAGGATTCATCTTAATAAAGTTCCACTTGGTGCCAGCTGCTTCGACAACATCAGTTGTATCTATACCCATCAGCGTAAATATCTTAGAAAGCTCATTAAAGAAAGCTATCATGATATCTCGCTCTGAGTTCTCAATCACCTTGGCAGCCTCCGCCACTTTAATAGATGGAGCTTTATGAGTACCATTCAGAAGAACAGAATTATATACATTATCGATGATATCTGCCACTTCTGGGGTTGAGCCAGAAGTTATCTTGAGGATCTTTTCTACAGTATGAACTTTATCACCGGGATTAATACGTTCTGGACTGTAGCCTGCAAAGAAATCTTCATTGAACTTCAAACCAGATACTTTCTCTACAACAGGAATACACTCGTCTTCTGTTACACCAGGATATACTGTAGACTCATAAACTACGATATCACCTTTACTGATGACTTTACCAACAGTCTCAGATGCTCCCCATAATGGCCTCAAATCAGGCGCTTTGTTTTCATCAACAGGTGTTGGTACAGCCACAACATAGAAATTACAATCCTTAATTCTCTCCATGTCGGTTGTACAGATAAAACCATGATTATGAATTGCATCCTGAAGTAATTCATCCTTAACCTCAAGTGTTGCATCATGACCAGCCATCAGTGCATCCACTCGTTTCTGGTTCATATCAAATCCCACAGTGGGATACTTAGTTGAGAACAACCTTGCTAAAGGCAGGCCTACATATCCGAGCCCCACAACACAAATTTTAATGTTTTGCATATAATTATTGTTTTAATATTTTAACTTTCGAGCTAAACTTATATTATAATAATAAATATAGACTAATATAAACCAGAAAAGACCATAAACCCAATATGATCCTGATACCATTAACATCATAAATGTAAGCAAAATAAACGGCATCAACATGATCTGACTCTTATCGATTCTCAGCATCTTTCTAAATTTAATGAACGAGCGTAACAATATATAACAAAATATAGAAACTAATACCATACCTCCTTGCAGTAGCATTTCAAGAAAGAGATTGTGGGGGCGAATGTAGAAATGATTAAGATAAGAAAACAATCCATAGCCAAAAATTGGACTCTCTGCCCAAACATTCAAAGCGTCTAACCATATATTATCTCTGCCTGCTGACGCTTCTGTATTTACATGACCTCCTTCTATCAAAGCGGAAATACGTTCATAGTTTTGTATCAAAAGCTCTGCATAATCAAGCGATAGTTTTGACAGAACGTAAGAACCAATCATAAGTAATATAATAACAACCACAATACTTTTCCAGATCATTCTGGCTGATATCTTTTTCAACAAATCTATATTATACAATATACCTATAAAGATCAAAACTGCCGCTCCGCGACCTCCGGAGAAAAAACAGGCCACAATAAAATAAGGGAGCAAAATAACCTTCAATAAGGTATACCACTTGTTATTCAACAATTTAAAAGATGGATAACGATCATGATATCGTAACAAGAATATATCCATAACAAACAGAAATGCTGCATAATATGAAGCTTGCTGGTCGTACGAAGTTTCCTCTCCTTCAAGTTTTGCGAGCATGACATTCCGAATCATAAAGATCAATGCAAAAGCAAAATAAGGGAGCAGCAAATCCATCCATTTTGCCATGCCAGGAATGCCATTCTTCTGATCCATTGTCAAAGCTACACAAATGGCGGGTGGACAAAAACATATCATTTGCAAATAGTAGGACCCGGATATTGCATCTTGGTTAATATAACCCGAGATAATGAATACTGAAATAACAAATAAAGGTAGTATAACCTTAGAATCACATCTCAAACCGCGAAACTTATTTACGATTGGCAAAAATCCCATAACAAATAGCAACGCCATAAAAATTTTATAGCCCAGACCAGCTCCTTCTTCAGCTTCAAATCGCATTCCCATCAAGGCCGTGGTACTTCTGAATATAAGGGGGCCATTTAAAACCATTATATTTATAACATTTCTGCTTTCTTCACGCAAAAACTTTCTAATCTTCAGCATTACTTTTCTTTAAGAATGTTTACAGCCTCCATAATGTCATTTACATTGCTCTTTTCTATTACACCCTCCTTAGGACTTATCTGTGCTTTCATTCTGCGCAGTATTGCCCTAATTACTCTAACTATAAAGAAGACATTAGCATATACAGATAGTTTGCAATACTGATTTGTCAATTTATAAGCAAGTTTTCGTATAGGGAAATAGTAAACTACAAAATGTTTGTAGATGGTCTCAAAATCAACTTTATTAATAACATCCTCCCTCCCCATATTGAGTAAAGTTTCGATAGACGATTCAGCCCATATTATAGAACCTACAGCTATCTTCGGCAACCGTTTATCCCAGATTGTCTCGGCATTCGGTCTAAACCATACCATATCCTTGATTTCTGGAAACCGTTTTTTCATTCCAACGGTCTTACCCCCATGGAATTTTGATGCTCCTGATATTGTCACAATATCATCCACCATCAGGAAGTCATTCATCACAAGTGCCATTGCAATACCACTTGAGATATCTGGTGATTGACCAGGGAAATATGTCTTACATTTCTCATAAACTCTATCCAAAGCTTTCCTCGACACGATTCCATGATAAACAGACGGAAGATAACCGCGATCCACAAACCCACGCTTAACAACATCCATCAAGACATCCTCAGTTTTTAAAATAGTATGAGCACCGCTCACTTTGGGTTTAATTAACTTTCCTTGTGCACCGTCAAAGTTTGACATAGCATCTGGCCAATAATATTCTGCCAAATTTGACCTCAATGCCTCATGCTCTCTCTCCTTCATCAACTTGCAATACTCCAGCGCATTAGGGCATACCCCATCATCATCCCCCAAAAAGCATACATACTCTCCCTCTGAATGAAGAATTGCCTTATCAGCATTGGTGGTCATAGGCAACTGTCCCTTCTCGTGAAAATACTTACATCCAGAGTAATTAAGTTCTTTTAGGAACTCCAATATCTCTGTATTATCATCTGTATTATCCTGCACCACGATTTCCCATTCATCGCTATTGTACGACTGGATGAGCTTAATCAGGTGCTTCAGATACTTATATCGATCCTTGGTGGGTACGACAACACTCAGTAATGGCTTTCCCATAGTTAATTATAGATTATAATGAGGATACATGTCTTTGTGTTTGTATATCCACTCAGCCATTTCTGCCACCATCGTCTCATAATCGGGTATCAGATAGCCAAATTCAAAATGAGTGCGCTTCAAACTTTTATCAGCATTCACGCCCTCTACTGGATGGATAGTTAGTTCATTATTCCGCAGATATTGATTAAATAATCCACAAAGATCACACTTCGAAATACTATGATCAGGCACAGTATTATACAATCCATGAGCCTTCTCTTTAGCTGCAGCCTCCATAGTCTTAGCCAACTGAAGCGTTGTCTGTCCCGTCCACATAGCCTTAGTATATCCATTGATTTCACCCTCCTGCTGCATAAACCAGTTCAGTAAACCAATTCCCTTAGGATTAATATCTGGCCCAACAATACTATTGCGCAGAGTAATGTTCTTATCATCATTCAATTCTCCAAGCGCTTTACTACGATCATAGAACGTTTCTCCATCAGGAAAATCCTCCTCAGTATAGCTGCCACGCTTACCAGAAAACACGCAGTCAGTACTCATGTGAATCACCTGAGTATCTGTCCCCTCTGTCGTCTTTGCTAAGAAATGAGGGAAATAGCTATTCAGGAATGCTGCCAAAGCATGATTTTGCTCGGCAAACTGATTTAGAACGCCTATACAATTAATCACACTATCATAATGACCCTCTTTAATCACGCGAGCAATAGTCTCTGTATCAAAGGCATTCCCCGCAAAACTCTTAATATATTTCGATTCCTTCAGGTCAAAACCATAAACTTCATGCCCCTGCTCCTGAAGATACAAGCTGATGGTATGACCAGCCATCCCATTACAGCCACAAACAAAAAACTTCATATCCTAATATTTACTCTGAACGTATTTCTTTTGCATGAGCACGAGGCTGTAAGCCTAAATCTTCTCGAATAAAGGTAAGCTTTAACAATAGTTCCTTCATCTCTTCAACTGTCAACCTCTTTGTATTATGAGAATGATACTCCTCCATTTTGTCAATCTCTGGATTACCACCTTCCACCTTGTCATAGTTTAAATCACGGGCATCGCAAGGAATACGATAATAATCTCCCATATCGATAGCACGCGACATTTCTTCACGAGTCACCAATGTCTCGTAGATTTTCTCTCCATGGCGAGTACCAATCACCTTCACCTCTGTATCTGCATACTTTGGATCAATCTGTGCATAAGTCTGCTTCAATGCCTCAGCCAACACATCTAGAGTTGCAGCAGGAGCCTTCTGAACAAAAAGGTCTCCATTCTGGCCATGTTCAAATGCATAGATGACCAAATCTACAGCATCGTTTAATGTCATCATAAAGCGAGTCATCTGAGGATCAGTAATCGTAATAGGCTTGCCCTCCTCCATCTGATCCACCCAAAGAGGAATTACACTACCACGACTGGCCATCACATTACCATATCGAGTACAGCAAATAGTAGTGTGTGCATTTTCACCCAACTGGCGCGCCTTGGCTGTAGCCACCTTTTCCATCATGGCCTTAGAGATGCCCATCGCATTGATAGGATAAGCGGCCTTATCAGTACTCAGCACCACCACATTCTTCACGCCATGAGCAATTGCCGATTCCAGTACATTATTGGTCCCGATGATATTCGTCTCAACAGCCTGCATCGGGAAAAACTCGCAACTCGGCACCTGCTTCAATGCTGCTGCTGAGAAAATATAATCCACGCCACCGCGCATGGCTATATCGATGCTCTGGCGATTACGCACGTCACCAATGTAAAACTTCACCTTCTTCGCCTGCTCTGGATAAGCAGCCTGAAGATGGTGTCGCATATCGTCCTGTTTCTTCTCGTCACGACTAAAAATACGAATTTCCTTGATGTCGCTATCAAGGAAACGCTTCAGCACCATATTGCCAAAGCTACCTGTTCCTCCTGTAATCAGGAGTGTTTTGTCTTTAAATATTGACATATCCTCCTTTGTAAATTTTCATTATCGATTTTATGCTTATCATTGAAGTTTCTTTATAAAAGATCAAATCATTAAAACCTACTTCGCTTCATTGTAAGCTTCTCGTGTGGCCTCTATATATTTCATGCCAAATTTCAAATCTGGTTCAAGATAATTACCTTCTCCCCATTCATTCCATGATTTTATAAATACCACATTCTCTTCATGTGCACGTTTTGAGCACATATTAAAAACTTTGGAGCAAAACGACTTCCACTCTTCCGGTGTAGATTTATGTAAAATGAAACCTCTGTTCTCACTCCTTGGAGAATGATCAAAGTTGGGTACTATACATGGATATATAGACTTTGTCATATCAAAATGCTTTAAAGCATAATCAACATATTTGTTATAATCATATAACTTGTTGGGGTATCCTGAAATGCTTCTAAATAATCGTTTCATAACATTAACACCAAAACTTGAAGTCTTTAGCATTTCCATCAGATAATCCATTGTTACATGGTCGAAACCTTTATCGAAGAAAGAATTCATTTCACTTGAATTATTACAAAAGCCAAAGAATTCAAAACCTGAAAGGCCATTGGCTTTTGCAAGTTTATTCCATGTAGATGAAAAAGTAATGAATGTCTCTTCGCTTAAATCTCTAGGCACAAAAATCCCAAATAACAATTTCTCATTAACCCTTATGTATCTTTTATCTTTAAACGCTGGCAGCATTGCATAAAAATGGTCAATAAAGTCTTGCTCGCCAGGGTAAGTTTGTTCAATCAACAACTTATCGGGTTTTGATGGATCCCAAGTTTTCTGATACCAACTATGATTAGCCCAACAGAGACAAAAGGGAAAATCTGGTTTCCCAGATTCAACTACCTCTGTAAATACTCTATCAAGCAATCTGCGACCTGCAAACCAATAATGCCAATAACAGAAACCTTCTATACCAGCTTCTCGTGCCATCGCAGCCTGTTGTTCTCTTACTTCAGATACGCGTAAATCATAATATCCCAAATCAGCTGGTACCCTAGGCTGATAATGTCCCCTAAATAAAGGTTTAGCATTACCAACATTAGTCCATTCTGTAAATCCCTTATGCCACCATTCATCATTTTCCTTTGTAGGATAATACTGAGGCAGATAAAATGCTATTAATCTTGGTTTTGACATAATTCTAATTTAATGATTTAATAATTCTCGCTGGTACACCAGCTACCATCGTATTTGAAGGAATATCTTTAGTAACAACTGAATTGGCGCCAATAATCACATTGTCTCCAATCTTTACACCTCCAAGAATTGTCACTTTATCCCCTATCCAAACATTGCTTCCAATTATTATTTCTCCTTTTGAATTAAGTTTTCGACTTACAGGAGGTATACTTGCCTCTTCCCATGACAAGCCACCATGAGCATTGTCGCCAATATATACAAAACGCCCAGTTAACAAGCCGTTACCAATCTTTATGCGGTTAACAGCTGTGATATGGCAATATTCTCCGATAATACAGTTATCGCCAATACAAATCTCAGGCTCATAACAATCATTATTCCCATATTGTTTCCAACAACCTATAATACTATATGCATGGATACTTGTATTAAAACCTATGCTAATTCTTCTGTTACCGCCTCCCTGTAATCGGAGGGGATAGTGAAAAAAAGAATCTTTCCCTACTTCGCCGATGAAATTCCTAATCCAATATGTGTAGAGTTTATCACGAACTCTGTTAGTCTCCAAACTAATTCTGTAAGTATATATACGACTCCAATACCACATTAATCGCTGGAATATATATTTGAATATATCTTTCAATGCCTTATACAATTTTTAACTAATCAAACAATATTTGTACTTATTATAAACCCTTGTAAACTCAAGCAGGATGCGTATTAAGACATTTATTTATGCATATTTTCAACGCACTTAATACTATAGAAGGAAAATAAATTAAAAGATTTAGATAAGAATGTAAATATAATGAAATAACAGGTTTATTTGATTTATAGCTTTTCTCCCATATTCTAAGACCCTCTTGTTTATTATGCGAGAGTGAAAATAACCTAATTTTTTCAATCAAACTTTTTTTCTTCCTTTTCCTTTTAGCAACATTTGGTAAATTATTATGTTCTGCAAAATTAAAGTGGCTACTATTTCTTGCATCTTCTCCTTCTGAGAATATATAATTTATAGGTATTTTATTCTTCCACAAGCAATACATATAAGAAAATTGATCTCTACAAGAATAGTTTAGGATCCATCCCCACCACTCATCATCAACCCTCTTAATCTTTTCAGTATGCCTCCTGAATATTATATTATTCTCATTCAGGCCGAAATGTTGAGGAAAATGCCGCAAATAAAGTTCATGGCATTGTTTTATACCCATATAATCATGCTCTACATGTATCGAACACATATCAAAAGCATGGTCATAGATGCAATCTCTCCCCGTTACAACTAGTTTAACTCCCGCATACTCCACATCAGCATTAACTAAGTCCATGAATTTTGAATATATCCAGTTATCTTTTATTTGTATATTAGCATCTAAATATAAAGAAGCCTCATATTCAGAAAGCAAACTGGCGGGGTGAGTCTTAGGATATCGTGATAATCGAATTTTATCTAAAATGTAGTTTCCGGGAATTCGTCTAACAGCCCAAACACCTTTATTTTCAGTATTTACTATATCAGTAAATAATATGTAATCAAATCTGTCATCAATTGCCAAAGGTTGAAGAATATCTTCATAACTACCAGTAATAACAGTATAAATAGCAAACCTATTCATTTCACCTATTATTCTTATAGTTCTTTATTCTTAAAGCTTTCCACAAATAGTAATCTCTCAATCTTAACTTAGTTATATCAAAGAAGTTCTTTCTTCTTTTCTCAACAACAGTATGATATGAGATGCATCTTTTTTCTTTTTCATCAATTACTTGAATAACATTTCCTTGCCAGACACCCAATATCCATTCTGCATAATTTTCAATAGAATTATCTTGAAAAAAAGCAAGTCTTCGTGAGTATTTTTTAACGATCTTATCTAATTGGTCAAAGAAAGACTGCTTATCATCAAAAGTAAAATCTATATCTGGTATAGATTTGTGGAATCCGTCATAAGTTATGCAAAGAGGAACTCCCTGTGCATAAGCATCATATGAGCCCATAGCCCCACCATCCATTCCCATATATATATAATAATCAAGAGAGGCCAATTTGTTCTGCTGGAATTGATATTCATAAGGCATTTTCCTTGATGCATTGTGCCATTCATATGAGCAGTCTAATGATTCCAACTCATCACATACACGACTCCATCCCTTTCCTATGAAGACGAAATTAGCAAGTTTTGCGTCTTGATTTTGCTTACAATAATCTATTAGCCATTTTTCATTCTTTCTGTCATCAGGATAACAAGCGCTAAAGATTCCAATACTAATCGGCCGTATGTAAGTATTACGGACAGGGAGTGTCCTGCCAAACACCTTTGACTTATCTACCCCTAATTCCGTTAAATAATGAGCATCTTCTTGAGACATACAAACATAAGAGTCAAAAAGTTCCTTCATGTCACATACTAGTTTTTCTTTGTATGCATCATCTATATGTGTCACGAATACAGAATTGTGTTTAGCCTGAGGAATAGGTACTGCCAAAAGATAGGACATATGATAGCAAATGTCTTCATTATTATAATCTTCGGTCTTTCCACACCTACAAGTGTAGCCCATTTTTTCTGCTTCATCTTTAATGTCATTAGCAATCTTACCGACTATCCAGTCATTACTAAAAACATACATATTAATAAAAATACTTTTCATAATCTATAAACTTTATACTTTGTGAATCAAAACTCTAATTACATTTTTCTCAGTT
>JAEEGJ010029468.1_pt1 | contig 10822 bp, 6 predicted proteins | sample 8958761 | NCBI WGS metagenome assembly JAEEGJ01 (sample SAMN16246546, study PRJNA631951) | gut metagenome | biome: gut microbiome; feature: rumen; material: RS-attached | host: Bos | place: Iran: Karaj | collected 2018-10
CAAGGGCTCTACGGTTTACCTGTACGAACTCGATAACGGCAAGTCCCTCAAGCAGACAAACGGCAACTTTACGAGTTACATAATGAATGATGAAGGCTACTACAAGTTCACGTCGCGTAAGGTAAACCCGTATGCACTTGTTATTGTGGACGGCAATTACCGCAACGAGGTGACGGGTGCGGTGTCTGCGCAGTCTATTAAACTTAAGGCGTTGAGCGACGTGCGTAAGCACCATACGGGCGCGAACGTGAATATCCTCACGCATCTGGAATACGAACGCGTGTATTACCTGGTGACAAAGATGGACTACGACTTTGACGAGGCCAAGCAGAAAGCGCAAGAAGAAATTTTCCGGGCTTTCAACATGGTCATTGAATCGGATAAAGATGCCGAAACGCTCAATATATTTGGCAAGACCGATGCCGATGCGGCGCTGCTGGCTCTTTCTATTATGTTGCAGGGTGAACGCAGCGAGGCCGACATGATGGTCTTGTTGACTGAGATATCGAATGATCTGGCTACTGATGGTAAATGGGATGATTCGACGAGTAACGTTGATTCTGTCAAGGCGTCGATTGCAGACTGGCTGCTACGGGTGGATTCTGATAAACGGCTGGAACGGTTCCATGCGAATGTCAAGGGGTGGCACTTGGGGAGGGATACTACGGTTCCCGACTTCAAGAGATTTTTGCGCAATTATGTAAATGTTGAAAGCGGACTCGGTGCTTGTGCTAGTGAAAATAGAGGAACATTTGCGAACGTCCCAAATGTTAAGTCTGAATATTATGCAGTGGCCTATGATAGCATTGATGCTTCTTCAAATAGCTTGGTTCGCGTAGTTTGCGATGCCGAGGACGGCTTCCACTGGCGTATTGCGACTGCACTGGAAAGAGATACTATGGGATGGAGCGCACAAGACGATGGAACTGTGCAAATGGGAAGAATCGATACGAGTATGGTTTATGTTTACGATGGCGGCTGGCGCCATGGAACTGCTATCGAGCGAATTCTTGGATTGGGTTGTACGGATGCTCGTGAAGGTTCCATGAAGCAGGATGAAGGCGGATCTTGGTACAAGTGTAATCGAACATCCGAAATGAAGGTGGAAGAGTCTCGTTGGTCTACTGCATGGCTTGAGGCAACCCCCATTGAAATAGATTCACTTTATTGGCTGACGAACAGAAATGAAACTGGAACCCTTTTATTGGGCTCTAATACTGGAAGGGTTGTTGTATGGGATGCCGGCTCGCTTAGGAATGCGACTGCGCTCGAAAATGATCTAGGCAGGGGATGTGTGAGCTACATAAATGGCGATAGCGACACGTTGGGCTTGCATTCCTCGTACACATGTCTTGCGGATGGGTGGTACTTTGATTCTGTGAACGTGATTACGGATCCGCGCGATGGCACAACGTACCGGACGATTAAAATCGGAACTCAATATTGGATGGCAGAAAATCTTAATTACGATTACAAAATACAATTGGCGAGTGGCGAGAAAATTTCGTATGGGAACTATTGTTATAACAATAACTGCTCCTTGGATTCCAGCAAAATATTTGGCCGATACTACACATGGGGTGCGGCTATTGATAGCGCCGCTGTGTTTACGGATCATGGAAAGGGATGTGGGTATAACAAGACTTGTGTGATGACTTTCCCTGCAAGAGGAATATGCCCTGAAGGTTGGCATCTGCCGGAACAATCGGAATGGGAGATTTTATACGGTGCGGTAACTTTTGTTGTTTATTCGCTGCAGGCGGAAGGTTGGGATAATTGGCCGACGGCTTATGATAGGTCTGGATTTACGGCTATTCCTGCGGGGGCGTATGCAAATGGAGGCATTGGTTATCTAAGATCTGAGGCTTATCTGTGGAGTGCTTCTGAGGTCGGTACCACTTTTGCTTATTATTTGAACTTGCGCGCGAGTATGTGGAATCTTGCTGATAATGGATATAAGGGTGGGTTTGGTTACTCCATCCGCTGCGTTAAGGATTAATCGTTTTTTTATATTTGGCAAAAATGAGGCAAAAATGAAACGCGTTGCATATCTCCTGATTGCTGTTGTTACGGCAGTCCTCCTTGCCGCCTGTGGTGATACCGTTGAAAACGTGAGCCAGATAAACCAGATGGGCATGGATGTCGTTGCCTCTGCAGACGACCTCCCGGAATGCTCCGACGAGAACGAGGGCGACCAGGCCTATGTGAAGGGCGAAACCTCCGCGCGGCTCTGTGTGGATGGCAAGTGGCTTGTAACTGACCGCGGCTCGGCAAAAGATACGATTGTGCTTGCCGGCGACACCATTTACCTGGGTGGCGGGGATTTTTCGTGCAAGACGGAGGAACTTGCCGACAAGAGCGGTCTCAAGATAGTCTGTAACGGCGACAGCATCGGCGTGGTACTGAACGGCGCGAAGGGCGAAGACAGCAAAAAGGGCGATGATGGCGATAATGGCTCCGGCTGCACCTTGACGCAGACCGATACCACGTTGATCGTTACCTGTGGTGACAAGACCACGACCATTGACTTGAGGGCGGAACAAGGCTCTGCTCCCGGTAGTGATTCCGAAGTTTCGCTCGATTCCCTGGCCGGTTATTCGCAGAAGGGCCCGTTCCTCAAGGGCTCTACGGTATACCTGTACGAACTCGACAACGGCAAGACTCTCAAGCAGACCAACGGCAACTTTACGAGCTACATAACCCGCGATGACGGCTACTACAAGTTTACCTCGCGTAACCTGGTGAGCCCCTATGCGCTTGTGATTGTTGAAGGCAACTACCGCAACGAGGTGACGGGCGATGTGTCGGCGCAGACTATTAAACTCAAGGCGTTGAGCGACGTGCGCAAGCACCACAAGGGTGCAAACGTCAACATTCTCACGCACCTGGAATACGAACGCGTGTATTACCTGGTGACCAAGAAGGGCTACGACTTTGACGAGGCTAAGCGGCAAGCGCAAAAAGAAATCTTCGAGGCGTTTTACATAAACATCGATACGGACGAGGACGCCGAATCGCTTGATATTTTCGGCAAGTCTGAAGGCGATGCCGCCTTGCTTGCAATATCGGTCTTGCTTCAGGGTGACCGTACCGAACCCGAATTGATGGTCTTGTTAACTGAAATTTCGAACGAGTTGGCAGATGATGGCAAGTGGGAAGATGAAACCGGCAGGGCCGATTCTATCAAGGCTGCGATTGCCGACTGGGCGTTGGAAGTGGACAGCGACGACAGGCTTTACCAGATTCGAGAAAACGTCAGGAAATGGCGCTTGGGGGACGATGCCACTGTTCCGGACTTTATTCCGCATATTCGCAATTACGTAAATACCGTGACAGGGCTTGGTGAATGCCTCGGGAAATTTTACTTCACTAGCGTGAAAAATCCGAAATCTGCCTATTATACGGACCCGAACGTGTATGACTTGTACCACGAAGAACGCGTGGTCTGTGATACTACGGGGGGAGCTCGCTGGCGGATGGTGACTGCTTTGGGCGTGGAAACGTGGTACTGGGGTTCTTCCTCTGAGCCGATGGGGCTTGTGAGAAAGGGACGGATTGATACTAGCTTGACTTTTGTTATCGATCGGGAGGGAGCTTATAAAAGATGGCGATATGGGACGAAACTAGAGCGCTCACTCGAAAAGGGGTGTACTCAAGAGAACAAGAATGAAGTTGTCGTTGGTGATGGCGAAGTTTGGTACCGGTGTGTTCCGGATACTACGATGTATCAGATTACGGATGGTGATACGGTAGATACGTGGAACACGGCGTGGCGTGTACTGACTCCTAGTGAGAAGGATTCCATTGCTTTGGACGAAATGAGGGATACTGCTGGGAAAATTTTGACAGGCCCCTTTACCGGAAAAAAGGTTGTATGGGATGCCGACACGCTCAGATTGCCGACTGAAACAGAACTCCAGCTAGGTAAGGGGTGTGTGACCAGCATGTATGGGACAAGGGATACTCTCCAGAATACTTTGATGTATACATGTTACAATACTGGCTGGTCGAAAACGGGAACGTTCTATGATTATCGAGATGGGATCACTTACACCGCGGTGCAAATAGGGGAGCAAATTTGGATGGCCGAAAACCTGAATTATGAATATACGGTTGCGGGTGAGGTTTACGGTAATTCCTGCTATGAGGATGATAAAAGTAATTGTGCTAAGTATGGTCGGCTTTATTCATGGGCTGCCGCAATGGATAGCGCAGGCCGTTTTTCTGAAGATGGCTTGGGTGCAGGTTATGGCGTTGCTGGTGCTTATGGTGGTGCTTATCCCTATACCGGAAAAATACGAGGCGTTTGCCCTGTTGATTGGCGCCTGCCACGAAAAGAAGATTGGGAGATACTTGTGAATTACCTCGACAGTTTACACCATGGCGATGAATCCTATTGGGTGCGGGCAACGCTTCTCCGCTCGCAGACCGGGTGGAATTTTAATCGTGTCGGTTCTGACTACTATTCTTTTTCTGTGCTGCCTGCAGGGATATTTGATGTTTATGTTGATGAAAATTATGACGTTACCAGGTCTTATTATATCGGATTGGGCAGTAGTGCTTTATTCTGGTCGTCCACTCAAGAGGATGAGTATTGGGTATCCATTATGAATGTGGGTGAGTATGCGTTTGTGAGTCGTTCGTATAAGATTGCTCAGCATTCTGTCCGATGCATCAAGGATAATCCTCCGCCCCCTGAAGTTGAACCCGATGACCCCGGAGACAATCCGGAAGACCCTGAAGAATACGAAGACGAACCCTAATGAATGAGTTGAATATGAATCGTTTGCTTAAACCAATTTCATTTGTATGCCTGCTGTCTGCGGCCGTGTTCGCCCAGGACGAGGCCCCGGTTGCCCCGGCAGAGGCTCCCGCCGCTCCGGCAGAGGTTGCTCCCGCTCCGGAACCGGTAATCGCCCAAGAAGAGGCTCCCGCTGCTCCGGCAGAGGTTGCTCCCGCCACTCCGGCAGAGGCTGCTCCCGCCACTCCGGCAGAGGCTGCTCCCGAAACCGCCCAGTCCGCTTCCATTTTCGTGCAGGATCCTGCTATTTTCCATCAGCGTGCCGCCGAACTTGAAAAGTTGAAGCAGACTGTCGGAAGCAAGAATGAGGGACTCGACTCGTTGCTCCTCGAGGCCAGCCACATTGCGAAGATGAACGACCAGTGTGCCGCCGTGAGCATCAACGACGTTATGGGCGATGAGTGCTGGACTTTCTACCGCGTAGAACTCCCCGCATTCGAGGAACGCTATATGCGCGTGACTGGCGAGGTAAGGCTCGGCCATATGGAAATGGCCCGCGGGCTAGAAGACCGTAAGTTGCAGATTGACGCCTGCGTGGATGCCCTCTACAGTTTCGCGCAGAGTAAGGATCAGTTCCTGAACCTGCTGGGTGGTGTTTTTGTGGAACCGCTCAGCAAGGGTTTTCAGGCGAACTACGACTTTACGCTTCAGTACGAACCGAACCACCGCAAGAACCTGTTTTCCATTGCTCAGAAGTGGGGCGAGACTTGCCGCGAGATGGTGGTGCGCCAGGACGGCGAAGGTTTTGCCCCGTTCTTCCTGGAAAGGCTCGGAAAGTTGAACGCCGAACTGGCAAACAACGGCTCCTTGGCGGTTTACAAGACCGATACGGTGAACGCTCCCGTGCTGTTTATGGATATCAGCAAGCCGGTGCGCAGTGCCTATTACCTGAACGGTGTCAAGCTGTTCCACAGCCGCATTAGCGATGGCCCTGCAAGCGAAAGTAACGTGCGCATCACGTTTGAGAAGGGCGCCGTGAATGTCGACGGCGAACCCGTGGTAATGAAGCGTGGCCAGCCGCAAAAGTTCAAGGGCTCCGTGGAATACCCGCAAAAGGAGGCGACGCTGAACGGTCGCTGGATTTGGGAAAATCAGGGCAACAACGAGGGCGTAGATTTCGGCCCCGAAGAAGACGAAGCCGTGCAAGATAGCCTGCGGGCGGTCGAAGTCGCAGCAAAGGCTGCGGAAGCTGACAAGCGCCGCGGGGCGCATTTCTCCCCGTGGGTGGGCCTTTCGGGTGTGTTCGCTCCCTTCAGCGACGAACACCACTATGCTTACAGTCTGGACAAGAACCAACTTATGATTCTGCCCGATCTTATCGCTACGGCGCGCATTAAAATCGGGTTCGGCGAAAATGCCGACATGTTCGTTACGCTCGGCGCGGGTGCCTATGCGGGTGCGGCCATCGGCGATGGCCTGCAGCGCGTGTACTTTGCCCCCGTGGCGCAGGCGGAATTCGGGTACAAGAGCTTCGGTATTCGCGAGACTGCCGTTATTGCCTTGCCGGAAGACGATTCCGTGGAATGGATGCAGTTCAAGACCGGCCTGTTCTACGGCTTTGGAATGTTCGGCGTGGAACTTGGGTATGACTTTGTTACTAACCTCGGGCAGGGCGGCTTCGTGACGCTCTACTGGAACTTGTAGGAGGGCGGAAAAATGCGTAATTTGAAATTCTGGCTCGTCCTTGCTTTTGCACTTGTCTCTTGCTCCGTTTACGACAACTACGACGGTTCGCTTATGCCGGACGCTGTCGCAAGCATCGAGGATGATTCCTCGAGCAGTGTCAAGGAAACACCCGTGTCTAGTTCCGAAGAAAAGTCTTCGAGCTCGCAGCCCGAAGAAAAGTCTTCGTCAAGCGAGACCGTTTCCTCTAGCAGCGAAACGCCCAAGTCTAGTAGCAGCAGTTCCGCGGCATGGACTTGCGATTCCATACTTGATTACGGCAAGTACCAGTACAAGGTGGCTTATGTCGAGGAGAAGGGCCTCTGCTTTACTGCCGAAAATATGCGCAAGACCGTGCTCGAAATGGCCGGCAAAACAATGTGCTATGATTCGCTAGAAGAAAATTGCGAAAAGTACGGGCTCCTGTACAATCACGATGCCGCCTTACATGTTTGCCCTCAGGGCTGGCACCTGCCGAGCTGGGCCGAATACGATACGCTGAGGCACTATACGGGCGTAGACCTTGAATATGAATCGGGCGAGTTCTTCAAGGCCACCGCTGGCTGGAAGGCCGATGCCGAGGACGACGAAGAAGGCTATAATGGCAACGATTATTTTGGTTTTGCGGCATTGCCGAGCGGTTACTGCCGTTCTACGGGGAAATGCTATGGGCTTGGTACTACTGGTGAATGGTGGACATCGTCTTTGGAAAGCGTTTACAGCAAGACATACAAGTCCTTAGAACTGTTCGGTTCTGACCAGACTTCCGGGTATTCGACAGAACTGCCCGATGTATTCTACGCGGTACGCTGCTTCAAGGATAAAAACTAGGAACACGTAATAAAGAAACGCAAAAAAACTCCGGGCTCTCACAATGGCTAAAAAAGAGAGACCGGAGTTTTCAGGAAGAAATTCTGTAGCGGGCGAGAGCCCGCTTTTTTGTTGCTAGCCTTCTTCGACGGCGCTGATTTCGCCTTCGTCTTCGGCTTCAAGGGCGTCGTTCTCGCCGAGCTTGAACAGTTCCACGTCCTTCATGCTCTCGCGGATCTTCTGCTCAATCTCGTTGCAGAGTTCCGGATTGTCCTTCAGGAAGAGGCGGGCGTTCTCGCGGCCCTGGCCGATGCGTTCGTTGTTGTAGCTGAACCAGGCACCACTCTTCTGGATAATGTCGAGTTCGCAGGCGAGGTCGAGGATAGAGGCCTCGCGGGAGATACCGCAACCGTAGAGGATGTCGAATTCGCACTGGGTAAACGGGGCCGCGACCTTGTTCTTCACGACCTTCACGCGGGTACGGTTACCGATGACCTCTTCGCCGTCCTTGATGGCGGCGATGCGGCGGATATCGATACGCTGGGTGGCGTAGAACTTGAGGGCGTTACCGCCGGTAGTGGTTTCGGGGTTACCGAACATCACGCCGATCTTCATGCGGAGCTGGTTGATGAACAGCATGCAGGTGTTGGACTTCGAGAGGATGCCGGTGAGCTTGCGGAGGGCCTGGCTCATGAGGCGTGCCTGCAGGCCAACGTGGTTGTCGCCCATTTCACCGTTGATTTCGGCCTGCGGGACGAGTGCAGCCACGGAGTCGATCACGATGATGTCGATAGCGCCGGAACGCACGAGGGTCTCGGCGATGTCGAGGGCCTGCTCGCCCGTATCGGGCTGGGAAACGAGGAGGGATTCAATGTCGACACCGAGCTTGCGGGCATAGACCGCGTCGAAGGCGTGTTCCGCGTCGATGAAGGCCGCGACGCCGCCAAGTTTCTGGGCTTCGGCGATGGCGTGCAGGGTGAGGGTCGTCTTGCCGGAGGATTCGGGGCCGTAGATTTCGATGATGCGGCCGCGGGGGAAGCCTCCCACGCCGAGCGCCATGTCGAGCTGGATGCAGCCGGACGGGATTACCGGGATTTCTTCGACGGGCTGGCTGCCGAGAGCCATGATGGAACCTTTACCATAATTCTTCTCGATCTGGGCGATTGCTGCCTCGACCGCTTTTGCCTTGTCGGCGGAAAGGTTGCTGGTGGGTGTCGTGTTCTTCTTTGCCATATTGGACTCCATTTTTTGTTTTTCTTGTCTAAATATACTATTTAGTGTTCACTTGTGCAAGTGCTTTTTTGTTTATTTAACAAAACAAATAGCCTGCACAACACCATATAAACGGATTTGAGCCTTATTTTGAGCCTATCACCTGCGAAAATTTTACAAAAAGCTTCATTTTGCACCGAGTTGTTACCATTTTTCCACGAAATTGCCATCCAGACGGTGCCCACGGGCTTGCCGGGTTCTGCCCCGCCGGGGCCGGCGATGCCCGAGGTGGATACCGCCCATTGGCAGCCGAACTTTTCGAGTGCGCCAGCGGCCATCTCCTTGACGGTCTGCTCGCTCACTGCCCCGAACTGCTCGAGGGTATCGTGGCTTACCCCGAGGAGGGCTTCCTTGACCTCGTTCTGGTAGGCGACGACACCGCCGGCGAGCACGGCCGAGGATCCCGCCTCGTTCACGATGCTGCTTGCGACAAGCCCGCCCGTGCAGGATTCCGCGGTAGCCATCATCTCGCCGCGTGCGATAAGCTTTTCCTTGATGGCGTGGACCAGCTCGGCGATAGCCTCTTCAAGAAGGTTCTTGTCGATTTCCATACCTTCGATGTTCGCTTCGTTGATGGTCTGTACGCTCTTCATTTTCATACTCCGTAATATAGAATTTATTTGTGTCAAAAAATGACATTGCAAAAGAAAAGTGAAATTTTTTTGCAAAATATAATTATCATGAAGCTCCAGTGCATGCCCCTTCCCGCGAACCATCGTCAATCATCAATCATCAATTATCAATCAACTAATTACTATATTTCAAACAAATGTTGAACCGTCTGCTTGCCATAATCCTGTTTGCGTGCCTCGCCTTTGCGGGTGTGGCCGTGGCGCAGGCCGATTCGACGGTTGCAGCGTCTGCCCCGGCAGATACGTCGGTTGCTGAATCGGCGGAGGCGGATCCTGGCGAGGTGGCAGAGGACGTGCCTGCCGATACGGCTTTTGTGGGCGACCCGCTGGTAAAGGGCAAGACGGGCATACAGTCCATCGATACTCTCCCCGTGAACGAGTGGGATATCCCGACAAAGCGCAACTCGCTCGGGCTTACCATGCTCCTGAGCCTTTTCCCAGGCGGCGGGCAGTACTATACGGAACACTACGTGCGCGGCGGGTTCATTACGGGTATCGAACTCCTCCTGGTTTACGAGGTCTATTTCAACAAGTCGTGGCAGAAGGACCGCGTGCTGGAGCAGGCGCAGCCTTTCCGCGATACCGTGTCGATGTATTCCAAGCTTATCCGCGAAACGCAGGACCGCGACAGCATTGCCTACTATCAGGGCAAGCGAAACGAGTATGCGAACCGCGTGCGTGAAAAGAGCGACAAGAAGATGGAGCAGGAAGACCTGCGCTACGCCGAGAATGCGTGGCTGTTCGGCCTTCACTTGTACGGAATGATGGATGCGTTCGGCATCTGGTACAACAACAATTACCGGAGCGTGGAACTCCGCGACATGAAAACTGCCCTGCTGCTCGGGCTTATCCCGGGGCTCGGCCAGATGTACAATGGCGAGTTCGGCAAGGCGGGGTTACTTTATATGGGACTCATCGGCGCGGCGGCGAGCATCCGCACCTCGCAGAACATGGTGGAATACTACCTCGACCGCAAGCACTTTCTGGAGAAAGAGAATTCCTCGTCCGAGGAACTTGACCGCGTGACCGAGCGCGTCACGTATTACCGCAAGAACAGGAACCAGTATATCTGGGGCGTAGCGCTTATCTACCTGTATTCTTTGGGCGACGCGGTTGTCGATGCCCTGCTGAGTGACTTCGATAACCCGACGCATTTTGCGCTGTTGCCGACCCTTACCGGTGGCGCGCAAGCCCTCTTTACGCTTGATTTTTAATTGTCGCCCTCGTCGTGACTTCGTCACACCGCAGTCGTGGAGCGGCAAGAGTGTCCAAGAACATTCGACTCAACTGGGTTAAACCGTACTTTGGGGTTGAAGTTGCGAAAACGCTACGAAAATAACCGTTTGGCTCTGTTGGGCTATTTCGTATAGCTGCGAACTCACTGCAATCTGGGAAATGACCAAGACCGCCAAAAAACTATGGTTTTGCACTAAATAAACTGCCTGAAACGGGCTTATGGATTTGGGAAAGTTTGTTAGTCGTGGCTAAGTGTGCGGTTTGACCCGACAGAGTCAAATGCCCGTACCCGTACCGATATCAAGCACGGTTTTTGCCTTTGAAATCAATGGGTCCCATCAAAGTGGCGCAGCTGCTGGTGGCATCGTGTTCGCCAGTGCCCAAAGCAGTCTTGGCTTCAAGTTCAAGC
>JAEEGJ010029469.1_pt1 | contig 10822 bp, 8 predicted proteins | sample 8958761 | NCBI WGS metagenome assembly JAEEGJ01 (sample SAMN16246546, study PRJNA631951) | gut metagenome | biome: gut microbiome; feature: rumen; material: RS-attached | host: Bos | place: Iran: Karaj | collected 2018-10
CCATCTGCCCCGCCGCCGTGGATACAGGTCTCTACAAGCTGAGCGGCCGCATCCGCCGTACCGGGCGGAACCTGGGTCTGGTGCTGAGCCCCGAAGCCCTGGTCCGGAAAGCCCTCCGCGCAATGTTCCATGGCAGGCGGATTCGCCGCCCCGGAGCCCTCAACCACACTGTTCCCCTCCTTGTCAAACTCCTCCCTAGCCGCAATTCTCCCTGGAAGAGAGCGTCGTGAACCTCAACGAGATTGGTCCGGAGACCAAGGGAACTCCCGCTTATACCGAGAATGCCGGCACACTCTACGCCAACAACCTGAGTGTCTGGGGGGACAGCCCAAAATTCCAACCGGCTGCGACATACGATAACATGGAGACCTCCATGTATGCCCGCAAGGATAAAAACCAAGGTGAAGGCTGGCGCTACCAGCACAACTATAGCGGCGATCCCTGGCCTGGTAAGACAACTCAAGTCGGTTTTTACCTCAACATGCCGGCTACGCTCCTGGAATCATCGAGCTTGAACATTAAAGGACGCTCGGGGGGAGCGTTCACCTTTGACTATACTTCCCCGACAACCGCGTCCAAGCAGGAGGACCTCCTCTTTGCCTATCGCGCCATGTCGAAGGAAGAACATATGGGCTATCTTCCCAACGGGGCTCCGGTCCTCTTCAACCATGCGCTCACGGGCGTGAAGTTCGCCATCGGTAACGATCTGGAGACAGAGAACGACGTGGCCATCACCAGCGTCACTTTCGTAGGACTTAAGAACAAGGCGACCAATATCACGATGACTCCGGTTGGTGCAAAAGTTGACGACACCGAAAACGAATACACGGACAAAATCGATCATTACACTTCTGCAGGAACAGTCGATTGGAGTTCCGCGACAGCGGATCCCGCCAAAAACGAGATTTCTGAAACCTACGAAGGCGTGACGACCTATGCTACCGGAGCCGGCTCGTTTGGTACCGGTAAGGGGAATTACCCTCAAAGCTTCTCTGCGGCCGGGAACAAGAACAACCTTGGCTCCTCTGACGGATCTCAGATCTTCTGGCTCATCCCGCAGACGTTCGCAGCCACCAGTGCGGTTAAATTAAGGATAGCGTACACCTACGGAAACAATTCCGGTGAATGGACCATCGATTTCGGCAGTGTCCTCGGCCAAAAGGGCGTTGAATGGAAGGCCGGCGAGCTCCGCACCTACACCATAAAGATTGACGAGGTGAAAGTAACGATCCGCGATGAGGTTGAGGTCAATGGAGAATTAAAAGATGGATTTACCGGGAGTGTCAAAAAGAATGTTGTCATTAAGAATACCGGAAATACAGATGCCTATATCCGTGCCGCTTTGATTGGACAATGGTACGATGCGGTAACTAATCTTCCCGTCTTTGGCTATGTCGATATGACAGGTGGCGATATTAAAACAGTCCCAAGTTGGTATGAGGATCAGTTTGTGAACGAGAACCATAGTCATGGCGCATTTGTAGGCCTGCCGGGGTATTTGGAAAAGGCTAGCGCCACTGATGCCGGTACTCGGAGACCTGATCTTTATAATGGTTGGCAATACGACAGCTCCGATGGCTATTATTACTACACGGGAATCGTTAAACCCGGTGATGAAACAGGATATTATCCCGAGGCCAGCGGCGATGAAGAACCTCAATTAGTTACACAAAAACTATTTACGACATACACCGTCGGGACGTCTCCTGCCGTGAATGTTGGAGGTGAAGTAAGGAATGTGTACTTCGTGTTGGAAATTGCCACACAGGCTATCTCTGCCAAGAAACTTGACGGTAGTCAGTATGCAACTTATACTGAAGCATGGGATAATGCTTACGATCAAGTAACGGAAGTTGAAGAATAACACTATAATGAATTCTAAAAATGAAAAAGATATATTGCATACTCGTTTCCGTAGTTGCGCTGCTTTCGTTTTCTCAAGTTGTTCAGGCGCAAAAGTATTCCGATGCGGAAAAGGACAAACAAATCCATTATTCGGATGCCGGCGGCCTTTGTTATAGCAAGACGATTTCTCAACCTGAAAGTGATGGAACGTATTGGATTACACTTGAATCTTTCGTCACGGGTGAACTGATTCATGTATCCGGTAAGGATAAACCAGTCGATATTGTGCTTGTCTTGGATCTTTCGTCTTCGATGACCAAGGCTAGGGATAATGATGCAGTGGAACAAGTAACTGTATCATTAAGCTACAAAGATGTTCTACCTGAACTTGAAAACTACGATGTAGATAATCCCAAAACGAACTATCTCTACCGCTATTCCGGCAGTGGTTGGTGGGGTGGAGGCGGATATGCTCAAATCTTCGGAGAGAAAGACGAAAATACCGGTCGGTATTACTTGTACTATATAGAGGAAGGAATGACCTCTACAAAGCATTATTTGACATCTAACGGTGGATCAACAGACCGAATAAGAGATGCGGCATATGTAACTGATCCTATGCAAGACATAGTTAAAAATGTGTCGTTATATACTGGTGCAAGCCGTATCAGAGATCTTCAGAATGCGGTTATTGCCTTTATTGATGAGGTAGATAAAAATGATCGCCAGAAAAAGGATGAAAATGGAAAATGGGTAGATAGAACAGATAACAACGGCAATAAGACAAGATTAGGGAATGCTATTTCCATTGTAACTTTTAACGGAAGTGCCTCTAACCTTTTGCATTTAACAGAATTATCAGATAATAATATCCTGACAATAAAAGAGAAAGTCAATGATTTCGTGTTGGCTCATGGAACTAAAGGGGGACTTGGTGTTGCTGAAGCCAATAATGAACTCAAAACTCGTAAAAATACATCTCGTTATTCTCAGGCGACAAGATCAGTTGTAATGTTTACAGACGGTGAACAAACCGATGATTATCTAGCTGTAGACCAAGCATATTATTCAAAGCACGAGTATTCTGCCACAGTGTTTTCGGTCGCTCTACTCGACGCTTCCACACGAAATCGGGAAACTGTTGTTCAGAACATGGAATATGTTTCTTCAAACTACCCGGACGCTGAGAGCGTTTCTAAACCTGGAGACAAAAAAACGTATGCTGAAGGTGAGGAGGAAATAAACTATTTCTTTGAAGTTTCCGGCAATGATGTGAATTTGTCAAAAGTATTTACGAGTATTGCCGCTTCTACCTCCGGTGGTTCTGACGGAGACTGGGGAGAAACACAGTTGTCACAGGTTGATATCGTCTCCGCCGATTTCATGTTGCCTACGAAAGTTGATTCTGATGCTGAGAAACTGATTGAGATTTATGTGGCACCCTTCAATGGAACGTATGTAAAGAATGATGCTGATGAGGAAGAAACTTACACTGTAACAATTGATGGCGAAGTGGTGACGAAGAAATATCTTGAATTTGGGAAAAACGAAAAACCATCCGACTGTTTGGGTAAGGAGAATCATGAGCCATTCGTTACAATGGGAGAAGGTATTCTTCCGACAGCAAAAGTCAGCGGTAACACGATAACAGTTGATGGATTTGATTATGGGGCTAACTGGTGTGGCGAGATTAGCGAAGATGGAGAAATCTCTTATCATGGTCACAAACTCGTAGTACTCATCCCCATTAAGATGTCTGACACGACAGTTGGGGGGTCCGGTGCGAGAACGAATGCTGATGGCTCTGGTATTTACAAGACCGTCAATGGCAAAAAAGTGCCCATTGTTGATTTTACAAGTCCGGTTGTAAATCTGCCGATCAACCTATACATCAACAAGCAAGGCCTAAACGTAGGTGAAAGTGCGAAATTTTTGATTGAGAGCTCTATAGACAATAAGAAATGGACTCCGGTGACCAGTGTTTTTGTTACCCGGAGTACAAATGATGGCGTAAATGACCCTATAACTAAGATTACTGGTCTGCCTGCTACGGATTCTAACAATAACGATATCGTGTATAGGATTGTTGAGGAGAAATGGGGCTGGAGTTACTATCCAATCTCCTATTCTCACAAATTGGATGACGGTAGAGTCTATCTACTTTCAACTGATCAGACAAAGAATCCATTCAAGTTCTATAACAAACCTGGCAATAAGATAGATATCAAGGTCCGTCATGCAGAGAGCAAGGTGATCAATACGTTTAAAACGAATGGAGGCCCAGACCCTATTGATTCCAAGTAAAAATTGATAATTCTATTATTGAGTACCCCTCCTCGTTTTAACGAAGGAAGGGTACTTTCTTTTAATTATTGACTATGAAAAAAGTATATGAACTTCCTCTCGCGGAGGTCTTATTAATCAGGTTCGAGCAGTACATCCTCTCCGGCGAGAACGGCACCTCCGAATCGGTGACAATTGGTAATGATCCTTTTGAAGGGGGGAACGGGTGATGAACAGGAGAGTATATTTACTCGCAGTGGCGGGGATTCTTGCGGCTGCGTCTTGTGCGACAAAAATGAAGGAGGGTCAACCATTGCCTACGGTCGTCTCTATCGGGGAGCGGAGCGCAATAGAAACTCCGAGTATGGTCGGGAGGTTGCGCTTAATACAATGAGCGTGGCTGCCGATATTGACCTGCGGGGGAGGAAATGACAATGTGCTGGATTTACCGAACTACAGCAGTTATGGCGTTACTTTGTTCAATATCAGTGGTACGTCCGGCAACCTATATGCCGATTCGATCAAGCAGATTATCAGATTGTTATACAATGGGCAGGCCGTATATATCCACTGTATGGTCGGCGCCGACCGGACCGGAACTTTGGCATTCCTCCTGGAAGCGCTCCTGGGGGTGTCGGAGAGCGATCTTTCCAAAGATTTCGAATTGACGTCTTAATATGATGTGCGAGCCTGAAATGGTTCTACAACATTTAGTATAAGCCAACTCATCCCACCATCAAGGGTTACTCCGGAGCCACGATTCAGGAAAAAGTAACCGCATGGGCTAATGAGAATGATGTCACTCAGGACGAGATTGAAGCCTTTAAGAATTCGCTTTCATGCCCCCAATAACCACAGGGGCCCATATCAGCGAATTGATCCAGTTCAAGGAGGAAAACGCCCGGGACGGATTTATCGACATCAATGCCAATAGGCCGTCTTTTAGTTTTCACGGGTGAAGTAGATGCATTCTCGTTTTCATTTATTAGATATGCATCATGGACACGAAAACAATTCATATTCTGCAGGGTAAGTATACGAGGAAGTACGTGGTGACAAAGTAAGATTACGACTGGCATCAGTGAGATGTCAGTCGTAGTTTTCTTGTATCGATGGGATGCCGGTGAGAGTTACTTTGTCACCGCCATCCAGTTGCCGGGGAGAAGGTCAGCGAAGTCTTTCTTGCCCAGTTCGTACTCGGGGATCCGGCGGAGGACATCCTCCAGCCAGGTCCTCTCGTCTACACCACGAGCCTTGCAGGTGGCGAGCAGGGAGTAGACCACGGCCGCTCGCTGTGCGGCGTCGTCATCGCCACAGAACAGATAGTTCTTCCTTCCGACGGCAAGGGGCCTGATGCTGTTCTCCACCATGTTGTCGTCTATCTTGTAACGGCCGTCAGTGACGTATAGGGAGAGTTTCTTGATGATTTTATAAGTGTAGGCGATGGCTTCTTCCATCAACGATTTTGGCGGACACTTCAGGAGGTTCACTTCCATCCAGGTCTCGAACGTCTTGATTTCAGGATAAGCCCTCTCCTGACGCATAGCCTTCCTGCGCTCGTAGTCTGGCTTTTTATCCGCTTCATCCAGGGTATCAGCTTCTCGCTCCACCTCATAGAGTTTCCCGATGTAGAAGAGCGCTTCGTTCGCCAACTTCTCGTTTTCCTTGCGGGCCTCGAAGAACTTGCGCCTGGCGTGCGCCCAGCAGCCCAGGAGCAACTTCCCCTCCATTCCCTCGAAGTGCTCGTACACACAGTAACCGTCGCTCTGGATGGCACCCCTGAAGTCCTTCAGCAGGCCCATCGCCACGCGGGTGCTTCGGGAACCGTGTTCATAGAAGAAGAACCGGTCCTCCGCCATCACGTCCACGACGCTCCAGACATAACCCTTCACGGCACGATGGGCCTCATTGTCGATTACGGGCAGTGTGCTCTCGTCCACTTGGACATAGTCACAGGCCAGGACATGCGCCCTCAGTAAGTCATATATCGGTTTGAGTTTCCCGACAACTGCCTTGAACCAGTCGTTGATGGTGGATGGACTTATGCTCACTCCCAGCTCCTTGTAGCTCTCTATCACCCTGTGGAACGGAAGGTGGTAGTGGTACTTGCTGATGATGATATCTGCGAGCAAGGTGGCGTCGGCCATGCACTTGTGAAGCGGAGCGGGAGGAAGGACGGCTATCTCGAAGGCCTTCCGGTCAGGATGCTCAACCTGCAACTTGCTCTTGAGGACGAACTTGTGGCGGACGATCCGGCGGATGTACACCTGCTTGGGCACAAGAACCAGGCTGTCCGTCACCTCGGGAGCCATCTCCGTATAGTCTTCCTTGTTCACGAGTTCGGGATACAGGTGCTCTTCCTTCACTTCCAGACGGCTGGTGTCGATGGGCTTGCGGACCTTTCTGTCGTGAGCCTCTACGTGGATAAGCTTGTCCTGCTCGGCGACCGCCTTTGCCGCCTCCTTGTCCAGGCGGGCCTGTTCCTCGGGATCCATCTCCTGCTCGAAGAGACTGCCGGTAAGTTCCTCCGGCTTTTCCGGAAGACGGACCCGCTCGGTCTTCTGGCCGAAGAGCATCTGCGCATATCGTGCGAGCGTGCGCTGCGCGATGAGAAGTTTGTCCTGAAGTTCCGAGTTCTCGCCTTTGAGCTCAGAGTTTTCTCCTCTGAGCTTCGCGATCTCGGCTTCCAGGGCCTCCATCCTTTTCTGTTCTTCGGCTGTCATTTTCCCTCGTTCTTTCTGATTACAAGATACGAAAAAACGGCCACACATGCAAGTCCGGGGCCGTTTTTCTTTGATTTATTTTACTGGTTTTCAGAAAGTTCTCTGCTCTGCCCGTGAGGCTTCCATCTGGACGTCACGGAGGACCTTCAAGCGCTGCAGCCGCCGTCTCGGGTCATCGATGATTCCCTGGATGGTGTCAACCAGACGGCGCCATTCGAAGGGCGTAATGGTGGGGTCTCCCTCCTGCACCCGCTCCACCAGATGCATCCTGCCGTGGTCCAGACGCTTGTTGTAGATGACCAGTCCGCCGGGCTCATAGCGCAGCAGCTTCATCATGTTGTTCGCAGAGTTCACGAACACGAAGACGTCCCCACTGTACAAGTTCTTCCCCATATGGTTGTTCACGATGCCGCTCAGCATGTTGAAGTTCTTGCGCATGTCCGTCGGCTTCGAGTACAGCCAGAACTTCGTTCCGTCTCCAAGACTGAACATGGCGCTACAGGCTTTTCAGGATTGTATATACCATCGCTGGCGTCAAGCCGCCCTGGATGCGCATGTCCGTGCCGGTCACCGTGCGCAACTCGATACTCATCCAGTTCTCGCCAGCAGGATCTCTCTTGGACTTCCCGTGCGGCGCTCCGCTGCCGACCGTCCCGCTCATCGCAGTCGCGGGCATCGCGCCGGTTACCGGGAGGAACCCTTCGGCAACCTCCTGTTTGCTGTACTTGCGCTTCCACCAGAAGTACTGGTGCGTAGGGATGCCTTTCTCTTCCAGGATTGTCTTGATGGAGACGCCCTTCTCTCGGCTCTCCGACTGGATCTCTTCGATTTGTTCTCGCGTTATCATATGACTGTCAGTTTGTATCAGTGGGGCAAAGTTACATCTCTCTTACGCAAACTGACAGTCGTACTTGTTCGGATGCTTACTCTGCAGGATTACTTTGCCAAGCAGCCCGTGCTCAAGGCATGGGTTTTCGGTACATTTTCCCGTGGAGAGAATAAGGCTGGTAGCGATATTGATATCTTAGTTGTCCTTGATAAGAGTCATCCCATCGGACTTAAGTATTTCGGAATGGTAATCGAACTGGAGAGTCTTCTCAATCGCCCTGTAGATCTTGTGGTTGAAGGAAATCTTCTGCCTTTCGCTCAAGAGTCAGTTGACCGCGATAAAAGGTTGATTTATGAGAGAGCCAGTTAGGGATAAAGCTCGTTTGGAGCACGACGAGTAATTCTTTTTCGCAGATCTCCTCGATCTCTTTGATGATCTGGAGGCAGCGGTTCTCGGGAATGCGAATGCCCGTTCCTGCCTTCATGACATCATTCAAACCGGGATTGCCCTTGTAGAACAAGGAAGTCGCATGTTCGCCCCGCGTACCGGCAGGAGAATAGGTCAGGTCGTAAGCGGGAGCAAGTCTCCAAATGCCTTCTTCGCAGATGAAGGAGAAGTTCTTAGCATGATCGTCTTTGTTAAGGGAGACGATATTGAAGACCATCCGGCGGAACATCTCTTCCACTTGTTCGGGGTCTTGAGTGAGAAAGCCAGTGAGTGCCAACAGGTTCGTATAATCCGTTCTCATCCGCCGGAAATCCACCTTCAAGAGCGCTGCGGCGGTGGCGACATGCCGCCTTCCATCCGGCCCTATATCGAACCGTTCCACAGCGAAATACCTGTCTTTCAAGAGTTTGATCCGAGGTGTTTCTATCCCGCACGCCTTTGCCGTGCGCATATAAAGGTACTCGTTCCGGCCGATATCGCTCGGATCATAGGTATGCCTGAACTTCACCAACCAATGGCTCCCGTCTTCGGCCTGGACCAGCACTTTGGGCCGGGCGCCCCCGGAATTTCCGCTTCGATAGTAGAGAAGGTCCGTATCGACATCATTCTTTTCGGAGAGTACCTCCAACGCTTTCTGCTGAAGGAGGTCCAGGTCATCGATATCGGCATCCAGTCTGTTGCCGAAGTTTAGGGAAGGTTGGAAAGACAAGGCCCCCATTCCGCCATCCCCCAGGATTGCCAATCGCTGCAAGGGGTTCAATTCCCGAATCGAAGATCCTTCCCGGCGGAGCATCCGGTCCAACAGGTAAAGCCCATACCCGTCCGGAAGACAATCCTCGAAGAGCGCGAAGGCGCCGCCGAACAGGTCCGGGTCGGCATAGATCAGCCCAGGAGTCAGCGGGAGTTCCCTGGGCGACAGGGAGAAACCACCGCTCAGCCATTGTCTGTCATATTCGAAGACACAGGCTTTACCGTCAGGGGTCATCTGTAGGATTCCCACGGGCAAGCCCTTAAGCAAGACGTTCAGCCTCAGCACTTCAGGAATCATCGGCCATTCCTCCTATTCTTGTTTTTGTTGATGGTTTCCAGTTCACTGGATGTGGAGAACTTGCTCTTGGACAATAGAGTGGCCACCTCTTCAAAATAGTCGAATTCGATGGCAATCCGACAGAAGGATTCCAGCGATATTTTCCCCGTTCGCTCAAACCGCTCTATCGTTGGAGCCGGGACGCCGGTCAACTCGGCCAAATGACGGCGGCTGTATCCCTTCTCCAGGCGCCGGGCCTTGCAGTTTGCGGCCAGTCTTGCTGTGAGTGTTTCCGGCTGACGTTGGAAGATATCAAGTGTATATTTCATAATATAATATGAGAATCTTGGTTAATAACGGTTCTTTTGTATAATATGATATGCAAATATAAGGTTTTATTTTGGAATTTTATGGGTTGTGCCTGGACATGATTGGGGAGATGACTTGCGCATGAAAAGTTGAAGACGGGGAATCTGCCTTGTAGCGCGTATATCCTCGATTGCTGCTCTTTAGGCCCTTTCTAGCGGGAGGCTAAAGAGCAGCAACTATCATTTCATGCCCTGTATGCGCAATCGGTGCTCTTCAAGTTTTATGGGGCAAGTCAGTACTGTTTTGATTGGCGACTTGAAAAATAGGATATTTCTTGACAGCATATAATTTATTTATATACAGTCTATTATTATAAGCTATGTGGTATTTCGATTTCCCATAACTGGCATTATAGGAAGTTGATACATAACGATTTGATTATTAACGAATAACATTATAGAGCCATGTTTCATCGGAACAAACAAACACGGAAGTACCATGCCCCATCCGCGAAGGTGACGCAGATGGCGCTGGAGAGCAATTTCTGCGACACCAATCTGCGGCTGAGTGTCCAGGTTGACCAACTAGAGAACGTGAATGCGGACTCCAAGTATGCAACTGAGGAGGCATTCTATTTTGACCAGTTCTAATCTTGAAAACTGCGAGTTATGAAGAAGATTTACATTTTCATGGCAGCCCTTGCAACTGTAGCCTTCGCATCCTGCCAAAAAGAAAAACCATTCGATGAAGGGACTCTTGGCAAGAATGAACTCGTTTTCTTGCTGCAAGGAGGAGCTTCTACCAGAGGGGCGGAAACAGTTGCCATCGAGCAAAAAGGGGTTACTCTTCCAATAGAAACAGAAAACGGTACTTTCTTTCTTGAGGAAACGATTACCGACCTGAACAGCTATTCCCCTGCTACCAAAGGTACGCCTGCTTATACCGGTAATGTGGGCAATCTGTATCACAATTTGAGTTTAGTTGCCATTAACGGGAATAAGAATGTCACTGCTAGTTTTTATGCGATGGATAAAGAAGCCCAGGAAGGTGCAGGTTGGCGATATCGTGGAGAAATCGACGAAAGCGTTTTTCCCGCTGACTTCTCTTTCCGGATGCCTGAGAATATGAATAATGTAACGTTCGGCAGCGATGCTTTTGGTGAGAACTGCTCGACCACATTTAGTTATGTCTCTCCGTCGACAGCAGAAATGCAGCAAGACATCATTTTTGCAGGGCGCCAGATCACCAAGGCGGATCGGGATGGTCATCGTGTCGATGGCGTCCCCGTGCTCTTTCATCACGCGCTCACGGGTATTAAGTGCGCCACCGCAAATCATATGTCTGGAAAAACGACCGGTA
>JAEEGJ010029471.1_pt1 | contig 10821 bp, 15 predicted proteins | sample 8958761 | NCBI WGS metagenome assembly JAEEGJ01 (sample SAMN16246546, study PRJNA631951) | gut metagenome | biome: gut microbiome; feature: rumen; material: RS-attached | host: Bos | place: Iran: Karaj | collected 2018-10
GTGTGATTTGCGGAGAATTAAGAAATAGGTCGAGCTCCTCGGGCGTGTAGTCTTTGATTTTCTTGTCGAGGTCGAAAAGTCCGCTGTGGGCATAGCGGATCCAGCGCCAGCCGCCTTTCCCGAAGGCGATGTAGTGGATGGTGTCCTCATCGTTGAGCGACTTGTCGAAGTCGACAAGCTTGTGTATGTCCAACTCGCGGATTTCGCCCAATCCTGCACAACGCGGACAACTGCCCGAAGGATGGTTGAACGAGAAGGCGTCGGAATAGCCAACGAAAGGTTGCCCGATGCGAGAGAACAACAGGCGCAGTAAGGCATAAATGTCCGTGTAGGTGCCTACTGTGGAACGTGAATTGGAGGTGGGCTTTCTTTGCTCAATGACGATAGCAATGGGCAGATTCTCAATGTCGCCGACATGCGGGCGACCGTATTTGGGTAAATATTGTTGCGTAAACGATGGAAAAGTGTCATTGAGTTCCCGCCGCGATTTGGCTGCGATGGTATCCAGCACCAACGATGACTTTCCCGACCCCGACACGCCCGTCACCACGGTGATTTGCCGTTTCGGAATCTTTACGGTGACGTGTTTTAGGTTGTTCTCGGTCGCGTCTTTGATGAGGATATGGTCGAATTCGGCAGGGTTTTCCATAAGGTTTTAGGTTGGGTTAGTGGATATGGCACATCTTCACTTTAGCCATGGGGATTTCGCTTTCAGCCACGGTCATAAGGTCTCTATCAAGAATCACGAAATCAGCGTCTTTGCCTACTTCAATGCTGCCTTTGCGACCTTCGAGGAAGCAGCCTTTGGCCACCCAAATCGTGATGGAACGCAAGGCTTGTTCGCGGGTGAGGGCGTTCTCCATTTGGAAACCCTCGGCAGGCGTGCCATCCAAGTGCTTACGGGCCACGGCGGCATAGAAGGTATAAATGGGGCTGATGTCCTCGATGGGGAAGTCGGTGCCGTTGATGACCCAACCGTTTTGCTGCAACAACTGTTGGTATGCATATGCGTTTTTGATTCGTTCGCCGAGACGCTCATCGGCCCAGTCCATGTCGGAGGTGCAGTGGGTGGTTTGGATGGAAGGGATGACAGAGAATTCACCAAAGCGTTGGAAGTCCGCGTCAGCAACCGTTTGAGAGTGCTCGATGCGCCAGCGTAAATCATTTTTGCCTTTCAGGTATTCCGAAAAGATGTCCAAAATATGGTGCACGCCGCCGTCGCCGATGGCATGGCAACACACTTGGTAGCCGGTATCGTAAGCCTTTTGGCAGACATGACGGTAGAACTCATCACTTTCCAAAATCAAGCCGTCGTTGGTCGGGTCATCGGTGTAAGGTTCAAGTAGTTTTGCACCGCGTGAGCCTAAGGCGCCGTCGGCATAGATCTTCACGCTGCGGACGGTGAGCCTTTCCTTGTCGATGACACCTTGACGCATGAAATGGTCCATCGTCTCATCATCAGGGTTGACCATCGCGTTGACGTGCATCTTGAGTTGTCCAGTTTGTTGCAGGCTGTCTATAAGTTCAATAGTAGCTATGTCTTGTCCTGCATCGGTGACGCTGGTCAGGCCGACGGCCATGCAGTCCTCTTGTGCCTTGAGCAGGGCTTGAATGCTTTGTGCAGTCTCCATCTTAGGCACCAAGGCCTTGGCAGCATCGGCGAGGTTGTCCAACAGCACACCTGTGCAACGACCTTCTTTGATGATGGCCATACCGCCGTCCATCTTAGTGTTCGCGTCAATGTTGGCCATGGCAAGTACTTCTTTGGATACCAATACCGCATGTCCATCCACACGGGTCAGCAGGACTTTCTTGTTGGGGAAGGCCTCTGCAAGCTTTTCGTTATCGGGGAACTCGGCCACCTCCCAAAGGTTCTGGTCCCAGCCGCGACCCAAGAGCCATTCGGCAGGGTAGAGGCTGTCGTGTACCTTGAGGCGTTCGATGACTTCATCGTAGGAGCGGCAACCTTTCAGGTCGGCCCAGCGGACAAGGTTCTCGCCGTAGCCAGTGAAGTGGCTGTGTCCATCCATGAAGCCGGGATACACCGCGTCGCCTTGGGCGTCGATGGTTTCCTTGGCCGCGTATTGGCGCATAATGCTCTCTTCCTCACCGACGGCGACAAACTTACCGTCTTTCACGGCAAAGGCTTGGGCTTTGGAGAAGTCGTCATCGACGGTGTAGATATTGGCATTGTGGATGATGAGGTCGACGGGTGTTTTTTGGTTGCAGGCGGTCATAAAGGTCAGGATTGTAGCGATGAACGCTATAGTTATGTATTTTGTATGTGTTTTCATGTTTAGTTGTTTCTGGATTGGGCGGCAAAAATAAGGAAAACCTCGTTACAGCCATTCCACTTTTCCGCTTTGGAGATCGTAGAAAGCTGCAATGACTTTGGCATCAACATGATGTACGATTTCATCATCTTCAATCATTTGTGCCATTCTTCTTGTATGACTACGGGCATTGTCATTGATGCAGCAGCTCGTGTTGATGGAAGGCTTGATGCGTTTGGCTAAATCAGTGATATGTCCGGGCAAGTCTCCGCCTTGGCAGGTTGCCGTGACGGCACCACAGGAGGAGTGTCCCATGACGACCACCAAAGGTGTTTCCAAATGCTCGACGGCATATTCTATGGAACCGAGCACTTCCTCATCCACGATGTTGCCTGCGTTACGGATGACAAAGAGGTCGCCAAGCTTTTGGTCGAAGATAATCTCGGGTGCCACGCGGCTGTCGGAGCAGCAAAGCACCACAGCGAAGGGATGTTGACCGGCGCTGAGTTGTTCCCGCAGTGTTGCATAGTTGTCTTTCGGTGTCAATGCACCCGAGACGAAACGGGCATTGCCGGATTTGAGCAGGTCTAAGGCTTGTTTTGTGTTCATAATAATTCTCCCTTTAAAAAATGAAATAATCCCATATAAACTATACCTTTTGTATTGGTATAAGTGGCGATGTTTACAATAAATTCCGAATTGAAACCAATTTTATTCCGATTTTTCTGTAAAATTACAATAAATTCCGATTTGATGACCATTTCTATTCGGAATTTTCTGCAAAACTACAATAAATTCCGAATGGAATTACAAAATCTCCCGTGCAATCCAAGCGCAAGCTTCGGCATCTGCCAAGGCGTTATGGTGGTTGATTAAATCGAAGCCGCAGGCTGCCGCCACGGTGTGCAGCTGGTGGTTGGGTAGCAACTTCCCGAAGTGTTTGCGCGAGGCGCGACAGGTGCAGTAGAACTGATAGTCGGGGTAATCCATCTGGTAGCAGCGCATCACGGCCTTCAGGCAACCTTCATCGAAAGGGCTATTGTGCGCCACGAGAGGCAAGCCTTCGATGAGCGGCTCAATTTGCTTCCAAACATACGGGAACACGGGCGCATCCTCGGTGTCCTCTTTGGTGATGCCGTGGACGAGCGTGTTCCAATACAGATAATAATTTGGCTCAGGCTGAATGAGCGAATAAAACGAGTCCACGAACTCGCCTTCGCGAACAATGACTACGCCCACGCTGCACACGCTGGTGCGCTCGTTGTTGGCGGTCTCGAAGTCTATGGCGGCGAAAGAGTTCATTTCTTGGTGTAATTGTTCCACATTCGTTTGACCATGCCAGCCATCTCTTTACGCAGCCAAAGTGGTTCCATTACCTCAAGCGCGTCGCCGTTCCAGAGGAGTTCTTGCTGGAAGTCGAAGGTGGGGCGTACCTCAACGGAGAAGATGCTGTATTCGCCCGTATGCACCAGCTCCTTTTGTGAAGGATGCAAGGGTAGGGAACGCAGGTAGTTGGCTTGGTCGGCACTCACTTTCAGCTTCATGGTCTCGATGGGGCAATCCTCGTCGCGAATGATCCCGAAACAGCCTTTGAAGTAGTTCTCTGGACTGAATTTCTTGGGATATTTGAAGGTCTCCTCCGATAGCCGGGCTTCCTGTACGCGGTCCAAGGAATAGATTCGGATCTTGTCTTCGTAGACGCTGTTGCCCACCATGTACCACCGCTGCCGGAACAGCTTCACGCAATAGGGCGCCACGGGGAAGGTGTGCTCGCTTTCGCTCCAAAAGCCTTTATAGGTGATTTCCAGCAATCGGTTTTTCTTCATGGCTTCCATGACCGTGGCGAGGAAATCCTGACCCGATGGGATGCTTTCCAACAGGATGCGGTCGCTGAGCGACTTGTTTTCCAACAGCGTGTTGTTGACCGACATGGTGCTGAGCAGCCAGCGTTGCAGGCCGTCATCCTCAAGCACTTCGCGGTTCTCGATGTAATAGCGGTCGCCGTCGCTCTTGTCGCACATGATAACGAGGCCGAACATATCTTCCACCGCGTTCTTCCATGTATGAAACGTGCGGCGCGGAATCTCCAGCCCCTCGCTCAAATCGGTGTCGAGCCATCTGCGGTTGATTTCTTTCAGCGTGATTTTCTTGGCATGGTAGAGCGTTTCAACGAGCCAGACATATTTGTGGATTTGGTTTTTGGACATAATGTTAACGGTTTGATGCTGCAAAGATACAAAAAGCCTGTGCCAAATTGAAGCACAGGCTAAAACAAATCCTTCAATTTGGAGAACAAATAATCGTTACTGCTACTTTTGTTATTGTTATCATTATTGCTATCGTTTTCATCCTCAACGGGAGTCGCGTCAAAACCCATCTGTTTCAACTCTCTCATTATTTTATATACCAGGCTGTGCTCAACCCCGATGATGTTCATCATGATATGATTTGTTTGACCCAATCAAGAATTTCCGGAGTGGCATCCATCACGAATTCCTGTCCACGGCCTGCGGATTTAAAACAACCATTGCGCCAAGGACTAGGGTTGTAGGTGATCTCAACTTTTTTGAAAAAGTCAGGCAAATCCCAATAGCAACGGGACATACCTGGCTTGGTTAACACTCTGTCATTACGATAACCTAAGACATCGCAGCCTTTATGAGTGGGCAGGAAGGAAAGATTGTTTGTGGGAAGATAAATCGCGTTGGTATGGTCGGCCCATGCATCAGGACAATCGGCGTGGGGATGATCCTTTAACCACTTGGGAACGTCGGACTGATTTTCGATGATGCTGCCAATCTCCATGTAACCATATATGGCATGAATGTCTGCGGCGTCTTTTTTGTAAACCAAGTGATCGTCTTTCATCTCGGTCTGTCTGAACCAGCCAAAGAATAGAAACAGGTCACCAAAGGAAACACCTTGGTTGCGAAGGTGCTTTAAAGCAGTATCTGTTTGGCCAAAAGCGGGTTGCCATCCTTTTTCCCTATCCCTAACGTCTTTTCTTAAATCGGGGTCGAGGTGGCACATGCTGTCGGCTTTCAGCTTCGTATTGGGTTTCAAAGAGCGGATGATGTCAAAGTAGTTTTGGCCGTTCCAAACAAGAGAACCATACGGATTGTTTCCTTTCTTTTTGTCGGGGATGGGAAGCGACAGCAGTGTCCCATCGGGCAAGATGGGATTAGGCTGGCCACCATTGGCCGAATCGAAACCTTTTCTGCTTAATATGATTTTCATTTTTTTCTTTGGGTTACGTCACTTTGTGTAGTGCTCCTTGACGAAGTCTATAATTTCCTTCCCTTTATCAAAGGGGAATCTTTTCCATCTATGAACAACACCTTCTTTTTCAATAGGAATAGCATTCTCTACGCCAAAATAGTAAAATTCTTCACAAACAAGAACATGCTCTCCGCTTATGTCTCGTTCCTTTTCTTTTTCACCGTGATGTGGATTTTCATGTTGTTTAAATCCAAATGTATCATTGACATCTGGTTCATAAATGTTGTCACCGCAGAATGCTATGTCGTCACTTTTTGTTATTAAAACATTTCCGCAACTTTTGAAACATTCTTTCCCATCTTCTATTATTGACTTCTCGGGTTGTTTTTTTAAAGGATATTTTTCCCAATAGTCTTTAAAACTAAGAACTTTTGAAACTTTTGCCAAATAGATTAGTTTCTGGTTGCTATCAGTAAAAGAGTGTTTATTATAGTCTTTGTCGTAAACCTCATTGGACGTCCATCCTGAAATCCAATATCCTTCTTTTGTGTATTTGCGAATGCGAGGTTTGCAAGTTGCCAAGGTCAGCACTCCATGATAGGGATTGGGAGCAAATCCTGTATCATGTGTCATTTTATAGCCATAAAGAATCGTTTTTTCTTCCATAATGTCAGTTTGATTTGAATCAAAATACAAATAATTGCAAAGATACATTATTTTTCTCTCACCACCAACTATCCCCAATCCAAGTATGAGCTCTTTTCCTGATCTCCTCAATGCTTTCGTCGGGATGTGCTTGGCGATGCTCCTGTTCTATGGCAGAGAGTATTCCCTCAGCATCCAACTTCCTCGTGTCGAGCACACCGAAAGAGACCTGCCTTGAGGTGTATTTGTCGTACCTAAAATCAACGCCGATGCTCACTTTCAACATCTCGGAAAGCAGTTTTACCGCTTCTTCTCTTTCGAGTTTGTACAAGCGAAGTGTCAGATTCTGAATGCGTTTCTTGGTTAATGCCTCAAGATACCGCTCTATACAATGCTGAATCGTCACACGGTAGGTGTATTCCCGCCCATCTGCATAATGGGCAATCACACGGTTCAGGTCGCCGCCTCTTTGCACGAATGTCCCTAATCGCACAAGTTTGTCTTCCATTTTTGAACACATTTCCCATTCGCCTGAAATGTTGTCCCAATACTCACGGTTGGCCAGGATTTGTTCGTATTCCTCTAAAGGGACGCTTCCATAATAATCGTTCATCGCAGTTAGGTTTTGTTGTTTCTACGTTGCAAAGAAAACAAAAGCCTGTGCCGAATTAATGCACAAGCTATCGTAAATCATTTTAAATTCAGTTTTCTAGTTTATCAAATTCAGCATGCCTTCACCATTACGTCTTTTCTCTTTGGCTTGCAATTATAGTACGAAAATAAATGCATGTTCATGTGATAATCATATTTCGGGCAGTGGTATGTGCAAAATTTGCACATTGCTTTTCATCCCAACAAATGGTATTCGCAAATTTTGCGACTACCACTATTTTGCAAATTTTGCAAATTACTTTTCCTACTTCTAATTCCTTGCATGATTTGCACGGTATTCGGTTAGTCATGTATGCATATTTTGCACATGTGTCTATCTTGTTCAAATTTCTTTCTTTATAAATACTGTGAATTTGAACCCGATTATAGTTATGTCATTGTGAAATAGTTGTTCTTTTGATGTATTGGGTATATCTTGTTAGTTCTTTGCGAAGTTCAGGCTGCAACGAAGTGTATCGGATGCAGGCGGCAAGCCAATCAAGAATGACTTGGCGATAGGCTTCGCCATTATATTCGATGAGTGTGGAAGTTTCACTTCGTTGGTCATTGAGGGTTAAACTAAGTCGATTGCGCTTATGCTTAACGGCGATACTTCTACCTTGATTGTCAACAATCAGCAAGTCGGGGCTTACTTGAGCGGATTCACAATCGAATGGGAATGGCCGTTTCTGCCGTATCACTTCATTTAGAAAGGTGTACATAAAGACACACCCCATGCCGTGCTCATCCTCGTGACTGAGCAGACGGGCGATTGTGGCCGCATCAATGGTTTTGCTGTGCTTCATTAAGGAACTCAACTTTGATTTTGTAGTAAAAATCACGGCAATAGATGAAGTCAGTGATGGCGAAATCGGTGTGGTCGAACAGATTGTGGAAGGCTTGTGTCAAGTGCAGGTCTTTGGTCAGTTCCTGGTCAAGGCCTTCGTTCCAGTTGGGCGGCGGACAATTCATCCCGATAAATTCGTCAAAGTCGTTGGAATCAGGATCGTCGTTCCCTTTCAATTGGAGAGGAAAGGATACGCCGTCTTCATACAGCAAGTTCCATCCTGAATCCTGCAAAGCATTCCAAAGCTCTTGTCGGTTCTCGCCTTGCACGGGGTGCAATGCCGGATAGTCATTGCTAAGATAGCAGCAAGCCTCGACCTCCACATCTTCACCGAAGCCTTTGTTGGCTTCATACACGGCGTGGGCTTTGTCGAACATTTCGCGCAAGGCTTCGCGCATTGCGTCGTTGAAGGCTATGATGTCCGGCAACATCATTACTTGTTCGTGTTTCAGCACCCGTTGGTTGATGATACTTTTCCTAACCTGGAGAAGACTACGCTCGTCGGTGTAGTCGTGGTCTTTGCTCCAAAGCCCTTCAAACGACATGATGATTTGGTCTTCAAGTGCCTTTAAGGCATCGTCTTGTAATAAGTCTTTGATTTTCATGGTGTTTTGTTTTGAATTACGCTGCAAAGAAAACACAAACCTGTGCCGAATTGAAGCATAGGCTTGTGAAAGCATTGTTTTTTTTAATCCAAAGCCACATACTCAAAATCCGACGGATAGCAGTTGGCTTTCTGGTAGTCGAACTGATAAATGCGCATGTAGGTTTCCTTGATTTCCTTGGCTCCATTGCTGAAGGGATTGGAAACATGCATCGGGATGGTCACGATGATGACCATTTCGGGTGTTAGCACTGTGCCGTTCACTCTTTTGACCCGCTTGGGCCATACTTTGAATACTTTGCTCATAATAAAACGATTTATTAATTGTCTTTCAACAGTATTTCTTTCTTTATTGCATTTTCCTCCTCTTCAACAACGGCATCCCATAAACTGGAGTTTTCAAAATCTTCCATCGGGATGTATTGTGCATAGCGGTTGAAAAATTCAATGGAATAAAGGTCGCAACTGTTATTGTACCAACCTCTGTTAATGAGCCTACCCCAATCCCAACGGCCAATGTATTTGTCGATGAGATCGTATGTGAGTTTCAGACATTGGTTTCCTGAAAGTTCGCCCCAATCCCATTGGTCTTTGAACTTTTCGAGAATTTCGGGCGTAAGAAGTGCCTCGTTACTGGTTTGGGAAAAGATCTTCCAGTTAAGATAGTTTTCCCAACGGTCAATCATTTCAATTATCCAACCAATGTTGCGATTGTCTGAAACTTCATCCCAATCTAACTCATTGCGGTATTTTTTCAGCATTTCGTCGGTCAAAGGGTACTCAGTCGAAACAGATTTCATTGCACACTTGTGGACAAGCTTTTGCGTCAAATAATTGCCTAAGTTTTTTGCTTCCATTGCTTTTCTTTTTAGAATTAATACTTCGTTCACTGTTTATGCTGCAAAGAAAACGAGAGCCTGTGCCATAATACAGCACAGCCTTCGCATATTTTTGCCAAGTCAAAACAAAAACAACATGATTGAACTTCGAGAACAACTGGAACTAATCCGTCTAAAAGAGAGAATTGCATTCAATGCCAAAATGAACAATCGTTTGGTTAAGCTACTTGGACAGAGCAAAGGCTGGGATGAACTTGGCGAAGACTGGAAATTGTCTCGCTCGATGATTCGTGGCTTGAAAGACATGGCTGTTTGTGAGTTGTGCTATAAGAAAAGCGATTTTTCCATCTTGCGGATGCAGGTATACGAGGAAGCAAAAAAGAGGCTGATTCAAGAAGGGAAGCAGCGGCCAATTGCATTTTTCTCCACGCCCAAAGCGAATGTAGAGGTTCAATATATGTCTCGGAAGCCGATACAGGTAGTCGCTATTGCACAGGGGAAAATGAGCAACTTTTCTTTTGATGGTACTAACCAACACGAAACAATACAAATCAAGCATGACACCAATTCACCTATATTCATTTTTGGAGATTTAGTTTGGCTTAATTGTAATGACCAGCGAATAACGGAATGCTATTTCTTGCATTGTCAACACATCGAAGGCATCAGCCTTGGCAGTAATAGGATAAAGACTATTGAGTTACACAATTCATTCGATGATTTCAAGAACGTTGATTTAAGGGATAATCCTATTGATTTAGGATCTGTCCTACAGATTCTGAAACAAGTGGAGCCTTTCACTAAACAAGATTTGTTTGATGAAGAGCCCACTTTATTTGTCACGCTGGAAACGCCTGGGGAGCTTTATTCGTTGGCAAAGTTAAAAAGATGGATCGTTGTAAATGAAATGTAGCACGGACTAAAACAATTGCTTATTCTAGAAAAAAATCAGGCGATTGGGTCGCCACAAAAGGCTTTGCGTTTGCAGGATTTGCAGTGTTTGCCTATCCAGACGGCATCGAATTGGTTCATGGCTTGCTCGACCAGCTCGGGATTTTCGGTGAGTATGCCAGCCTCGAAGTTGCGAATATCGTCGCCTTTCATGCCGATGCGACCGCCTGGTCGCTCACCAAGGAAACCAGCGAGTCAGTATAATAACTGGGATATGCCGCTGTAATCGTTTCGCAAACAGCGGCTGCCACGATGTGACAGCCCTACAGCATCATTGTTTGCGTGCCGCAATCGGCAAATCCAGCATCCTAATCGCCGAATAGCTAATCATGGTGCCAAGACCGAAGACTGTTGGTCGCCACTCTATGACAATGTGATGCAGACTGGTATTGCCATATAATTTAAAATCTGTTTTGATTTGAAAAAAAACTTGGTTTAATTTTGCCAACTTTGGAAGTAAAAACCAGCCAACTTTGGAAGTGAAAATCGGCCAACTTTGGAAATAAAAATCTAAAAAACGCTGATTTTGTGCAAAATAATTTGTAGTTTTGCGGCATAAAAAATATTGCATTATGAAGAATTATAAACCAAGAATTGCCGATATACTTCTGAAAAGAAAGTTGGAAGGTGTGGGTGCAGTCTTGATAGAAGGCCCCAAATGGTGTGGAAAGACCACTACTGCTGAGCAGCAGGCCATGAGTGTGGTTTACATGGACGACACCGAAGAGGGGACAAACTGGCAACAATTGGCTGTAATTAATCCAAAAGGAGTTTTGGCTGGAAAAACGCCCA
>JAEEGJ010029475.1_pt1 | contig 10820 bp, 2 predicted proteins | sample 8958761 | NCBI WGS metagenome assembly JAEEGJ01 (sample SAMN16246546, study PRJNA631951) | gut metagenome | biome: gut microbiome; feature: rumen; material: RS-attached | host: Bos | place: Iran: Karaj | collected 2018-10
TGCGCGCCTGCACTTTACCAGATAAAACCTTTGTGTCGGGCTGTGTCACTGACCCAACAGGACACTTCACGATGGAACTCGATAAAGGTCGTTATGAGCTCGAGTTTCAGTATATGGGCTTCGTCACGGCATACAAGAACATCAACCTTGACGGCACAAAAAGCACGGTCGATGTGGGCAAGATCAGTCTCTCGCCCGACAGCCGCATGCTGAACGAAGTAAACGTTGTGGCCGAGAAGAGTACTTACGAGATGACCCTTGACAAGCACGTGTTCAACGTGGGTAAGGACGTGGCCAACACTGCCGGCAACGCCATCGAGGTGCTGGAGAACATCCCCGCCGTGTCGGTTGACGTGGAGGGTAACGTGAGCCTTCGTGGCGACGACGGTGTGCGCATCCTCATCGATGGCAAGGAATCAGGCCTTTCGGGCATGAGTACCCAAGATGCTTTGCGCACCTTGCAGGGCGACATGATTGAGCGCATTGAGGTCATCACCAACCCATCGGTGCGTTATGACGCTGAAGGCTCGGCGGGTATCATCAATATCATCTTGAAGAAGGACAAGCGTCAAGGCTTCAATGGCGCGGTCAATATTAGAGGTGGCTATCCTTGGATGTATGGCGCGAGCCTTTCGGGCAACTACCGCTTGAAGCGTTGGAACTTCTTCGGCAGTTACGGCTTCAACAACCGCAGCAACATCGGTGGCGGCATCAATAGGACCAAACGCTTCAGTGATATCGTTGACGGCGACACCCTCTTTACTCAACTCACTGACCAAACTACCGAGCGTAGGATGAACCGTATGGGCCACAACGTGCGTGTGGGCGCCGATTACTATATCACGGATCGCGACATCGTGAGCGCCGCTTTCGTCTATCGTTACGGCAAGTTGGAGACGCATCCCGTGGTGCGTTATTCCGACGTATATCCGATTTGGGACTCCGCTTCGTATGATGTGCGCGCTGAGGACTATTGGGAGTACGATCCAATGTATGAGGCCACTTTGGACTACGACAAGACTTTTGAACGTAAAGGCCGCAGCCTGAAGGCTAATGTGCGTTTCTTCACCAATACCGAGAATGCAGGCTCCGACATCAACGAGTCGCTCTATCCTAATGCGGATGCGCAACAAGCTTTATGGACCCTCTATCAGAAGACGGGCAACGACCAGCGCATGCGCAACCTGCAGGCCAGCATCGACTATGTGCATCCTTTCAGCACCAAGGCGCAGTGGGAGATTGGCGGCAAATACACCAACCGCAACATCTTGAGTAACGACAGCGTTTGGCAGAAGAATGGTGGTATTTGGGAACCTTTGTCCAACTATTGCTACGATTATGAATACAGCGAACAGGTAGCTGCTTTGTACACCAGCCTCGGCAACGAATGGGGACGTTGGTCGGGACAGGTGGGATTGCGTGCCGAGATGACCGACATCATGACCAATCTGAAAGGCTATGCCCACGACGGCAATGACTCCATCAACGGAGGCAAGCCCTACTTTGACTTCTTCCCGAGTGCCCACATCAACTATTCGGTGAACGAGTTCAACCAGTTCCAGGTGAGCTACACGCGTCGTATTCGCCGTCCGGGTTTTTGGCAGATGAGCCCCTTCCGTTCCTATAACGATAACCGTAACATTCGTTTGGGCAATCCCGCTTTGACGCCGACCTATATGGACAGCTACGAACTCGGTTACATCCACTTCTGGGACAAAGCCAGTTTCAACTTCACGGCTTATTATCGTCACGGAACGAATATGATCCGTCATTACACTTACGAGGAGGATGGCGTGTTCTACAGCATGCCCATCAACTTCGGCAAGGCCGATGACTTCGGCGTGGAGATGGTAGCCCAAGGCCAAATGACCAAATGGTGGAACCTCAACGGCAACGTCAATTTCTTCCGTTCCCAGTTCAATGGTAAGATCAATGACAAGGTCTACGATGATGCCACTTGGATGCTCTTTGGCCGTGCCGTGTCGAAGTTCAAGGTGAGCAACTGGTTCGACCTGCAGCTGACGGCCCACATCATGGGCCCGCACAAGGAGCCCTTGGGCATGCGTAAAGGCAACTGGTGGATGGACCTCGCCGTGAGCAAGGAAATCCTTAACGGCAACGGTACCATCACTTTCAACGTGCGCGACCTCTTCAACAGTCGCAGTTGGGGCGGCGAGTCGTGGGGTGACGGCTTCTGGCAGTACAACACCAGCACCTGGAACCGCCGTTCGTTTTCACTTAACTTCAACTACCGCATCAACCAGCAGAACATCAAGCGCAACCGTCCCGATGGTGAAGGCGGTGGCGACGACGAAGGCGGCGGTGGCGGCGAGGAACAATCAGAAGAGTATTGAATAAATGAAGGAGGCGACCCATCGGGTCGCCTCCTTGCTTATGACAGGTCTTGAAGGACTGTCATGTCATGGCAGCCGCTTTGAAATGAGCGGCTGCCATGGTTACGGCTTATCATTGCATGACCGTAACGCGTTTCACAGTCATGCCGTTTGCCATATGGATGCGCACCATGTACATGCCCGTGTTGAATTGGGCCATGTTCAAGGTGTATTCGTCGGCATTGACTTCGGTGTCGAAGACCACTTGGCCGAGGACGCTCACCACCGTGATGTGGTTCATGCCCGAGGCTTGGATGGTCACGTTGCCCTTGGTCGGGTTCGGGAAGAGGGCGACATCGTCGCTCTGTTCGTTCAAACCGACATTGACAGCGATAAGGACGTAGTTCTGCGTCAGGTCGTCGGCATTCAAAGCCGGGACGGACTCACAACCGTCTTCATAGACTGTGCGGACTTGGTAATAGTAGTCAGCAGTAGTCTCGGGCGTGTCGATGTACTCGTAGTAGGTCTGGCCTTCAACGTAAGGCACTTCACCGATGAGGGTGTAGTTGGCGTTGTCGGTCGAACGATACACATTGTACTTCACAGGAGCACCGTTGTCGTCGCGCAAGCTTGAAGCATTGAACGAGCTCATGCTTACAGGCTTCACAACCAGGTTGGCCTCGCGGGTCGTACCATTGGTGAAGTTTGTGATGGTACCGTCGTTCATCGTTAAGAAGTCACCCTTGCCACCATTGTTCACGTGGACAAACTGGATAAAGCTGTAGGTGTAGCCGAACGATGACAGCGGTACCCACATGTCTTGGACGCCCATCCACATGGTGTTCGGGTCGCCAAGATACGTTGTCATTGGTGCGGGAGCGTCGATGGAACCGTCGGTGTAGAACATCACCCATAGGTTCTGTGTTCCATCGATAGCCACAGGTTGATCGAGTTGGATAGGCTTCAGGCCTTGCTCGCCATCGATGTAGTAGGTCTGCGAGGTGATTTCCGTTTGAGGAGCATTGTCGCCGCCAAGGTAGACGTGCACTTCGCAATTGCCAGTCAGTTCGGGATCGCCAACGTCAAGGAACCAGACTTGGTCGATTACGCCGCTGGTAAAGCCTTGCTCGACAATCATGCTGGCAGGATACATGCAACCCCAATAGAACGGCATGCCTTGTGCACCAAGGGTGCCTTCGACGGGGAATTCATCATCGATGGACAGGTAAGACAGCCATTCGTTGCCAGGAACGGGTTGCTCACCCCACCAAATCTTGGATTGGTCGGTCGCCGTGAGGGCTTCACCGTGGATGGTGATGTCGCTTTCGCAAACCAAAGCAGGCTCGACGCACTCGGGGCAGCTCATGGCATAGTAGTAGTTGTTGTCGGGCAGTTCGGCAGTGCCAGGATACACCATGCGGACGCACACCTCGCTGGCATTGCCAGTGTATTCGTATGTGTTGGTTGGGACGGGCACAAAGGCCTCCCATTCACCGTCGGCAAAGATCATGGCACCGATGCAGTCGGTCTCGCCAGGTGTCGGAGGAGGTGTGGTGCCTTCCTCGATGTAGGCGCGAATCATCCAAGTGTAGTTCAGTGTCGGAGCGGCCTCAAGGATATCCATCCAATCAACGCCGTCCATAGAGACCCAACGACCGTTGGCATCGCCAGTGTTGTCGCAGCAAGCCGCAGGATAGGTGGCACCGCTTTCGTTGAAGAACACTACCCAGACGTTCTTGGTCGGGTCGATGGTGACAGGCTCGGCAAAGGTGAACTCGACAAAGTCTTCAACACCTGTAAAGGTCACGTTCATCTGTCCTACCTGGTTGGCAGGAACCGTGGCACCATCGTTGTAGATGGTCACATTGCCCGTCATGGCCATGTAGTCGAAGGCTGCGACTTTGGTCACGGTGTTGCCGTTGTAGCTACCGGCGGGGAACATGACAGCCCAGTAGAACTGTCCGCCGCCCGTACCGATGCCGTCCACATTGACGCCGTTGTCGTAGTAATACCATTCACCATCGCGGTTGGCAAGGTTCTCGGCAGTGCGGATGGCTTTTGCCTGCGTGGCCATGTTCTCGCCCGTAGGCACAGAAACCATGCCGTTACGGTCTGTTATGGTCAAGTTAATCATGTCGCCCGTGCCTGAGCTGGAAAGCGTGTAGGTGTACATCTTACCGGCTTCATACACCATGTCGTCACCCTTGCTCGAAGCGTTGCCGCTGTTGCCGGCAAACCAAATCGTGCTGACTTTGTCGGGGTTGATGATGGCATAGTCGTAGGTGCCAGCGGGAATTTCGATGGCCACGCTGTTGTTGACGACGATGTTCGCTGGGTTGATGCCATAGTCGGCATTCTCGGGAATCGTGTATTCGAAGTCGTTGAAGCTGCCGATTTCATCGAAATACATGGCGGCTTCAAGTTGCGTGTACATCGTGGCGTCGGCATCAAGCAGCATCTGATAGCCGGAACCGTCGCCCCAAATGTCGGTCGGGACGTTCAGCACGACCACTGCATTCTCACCGGGTTGTGGCGGAGGAACAGGACCCGTGCCAGTTGGGTAATCCCAACTGATGGTGGTGCCGTTAACTGTCACGCCATTGAGGGTGCCATTGTAGTGTTCGCAGTTTTCATATTGCCACAGGCATTCGCTCCAATCGCTCATGCCAGTACTGTAAATGGCAGCCACCTTGCAGATGTAGTGTTCGCCTTCGACGAGGCTCTCAGTCTCAAGTTGGCAGAACGGATGTACGGTGTTGGTGTTGAAGATAGGCTCGCCGTCGATGCTGGTGCACATCACCTTGAAGCCCTCAAGATGACGGTCGCCGCTCTTGGCTCCAACGCTCAACTCAACATCATCAATCCAAATCTCATACATGTCGTAATTGACATCATGGAAGGCGATATACACGCTTTGACCAGCATAAGCGCTGAGGTCGATGCTGTGGGAACGCCAGTTCTCATAACGGTCGGCATCGTGGCGCACGTTAGCCTTGGTATTCGAGCCGCCCTTGGCCTCGCCACCCCACACTTGGGTGAAGTCGCTGGCACTTGGGTTGTCGGCAGTGGCCACGCAGACCGAGAAGCTCTCGGGATAGCTGTCGTTAGCATTGTCGGCCCAGAAGCTCAGCGTGGAGCCGTTGACGATGTCATACTTTTCAGGAGTGATGAGGTAGCTGTCGGTATTGTAGGCACCTACATAGTCCACGAAGGAATAGCACATGGCGAAGCCCGTACCACTGTGGGCAAGCGTGGAGTAGTCATAGCCACCGAGGTTGTTGCTGTTGTGGATCCACGAGCCACCGTCGTTGTTGACAGTCAGTACGTTCCAGCCGTTCAGGCCGCCTTCGAAGTCTTCGGTGAAGGTGCTGCCGCTGCCACCTTGGCCACCGCCACCGCCGCTCGGCAGACCTTGGGCATCCCACATGGCCCAGCCAGTGCGGGAGACATAGAGGTTGTCGACACCGTAGATGATTTCGGTCATCACATAGCGCAGGTGGGTTTCCTCCCAGATGTGGACAGTGTCTTCAATCGGATAGTAACCGTCGAAATCAATCTTCACGAGGTAATCGCCCTTGCGGAAGCTTTCCCAACTGTAGAAGCCCGTTTCATCAAGCGTGATGGGTGCCATCGGGTAGTTGGCTTGTTCGTATTCGTTCAAGTTGATGAAACTTACCTCGATACCGTCGGGGCTGTCGGCGCTGTTGAGCAACACATTGATGTCGACTAGGCCGTCGCCGAGATACATGCTCTTCTCAAGGCAGTTGGACCAAACGATTTCACTTTCTCGTGGCTCTTGGATTGTGTTGCCACCAGGTGTCGGAGGCGTTGGACCAGTGCCGCTACCAGCAACAATGGTCACATCGTCAATCCAAATCTCATATTGGTCGTAGTTCACGTCGTGGAAGGCAATCCATACTTCCTGTCCAGCATAGGCGCTCAGGTCAATGCTGTGCTCACGCCAGTTGTCATAACGGTTATTATCGTGGCGTACAGTGGCCTTGGCGTTCGAGTTGCCCTTGGCGCCGCCACTCCAAACTTGTGTGAAGTCGCTAGCCGTCGGAGCATCAGAAGTGGTGGCCACGCAGACTGAGAAGTTTTCAGGATAGGTGTCGTTGGCATTGTCAGCGTAGAAAGTGAGGGTGGAACCATTTTCGATGCTGTACTTCTGCGGTGACACAAGGTAACTGTCGGTGTTGTAGGAACCAACATAGTCGATGTATGAGTAACACATGGCAAAGCCAGTGCCGCCATGGGCATGAGTGGTGTAATCATAGCCGCCAGGATTGGCTGAACTGTGCAACCAAGTGCCTTCACCCGTATTGACATCGATGACTGTCCAGCCTTCAAGATCAGTTTCAAATCCGTAGGTGTAGTCGTCACGAGTAGCTTTGGCGTTGTTGACGTTGATAGGCTCAGACCAGTGGATAGGACCAGCGATTTCTTCGCCACGGTTACCAGCATACACGGTACCAACACCCCATTTGTAGATGCCAGGAGCCACATCCGGCCAATCCACGTCGATGTAGACGGTGTCGGGCACCCAAACGGTGGCCAACAACACGGTGTTCTCTTCGGTGTAAGGACCATCATTGTAGCAGTTCGTACGATACACTCTGTAGTGTGACAGGGCACGGTTGCTTTCAGCCATCACTAACGGTCTGCTTGAAGCATTGGGGTTGATGCTCTCGGAAATTACCCTATTGTCGCCCTTCGCAATGGTACGGAGTCTGCTGTCGATCTTGGCGCCTTGACTCATGGCTAGAGGAGCATTCTGGACACTCTTGGCAGAGCCGAGAACCACGTTGCGACCTGAACGGTCGGTGAAGTAGTTGCGCATGGTCCAAACGCCACCGCCATAGTTCTCCCAACCTTCGCCGGCATTCCACCAGTCACCATTCGGATTGCTGTCGCTGTTGCACATACCAGCAGGATAACCCATACCACCTGCCACGTTCACCTGCCAGATGACCCACAGGTCTTGGCTGCCATCCACACTGACGGGAGTGTCAAGATTCCAGTCGACCCATTCACCGAGACCAACAGGCAAGTCAACAGTTTGGGTGGATACCAATGTGCCGGCACCAGGAGTGTTGCCGCCTTGGTAGATGTTGCAAGTGTAGTTGCCACCTACAGCACCGTAAAGGTCATCACTGAACATGGAGACCTTGGTCAGTTGGAAACCGTTGTATTGGCTGGTGATGCTCGTCGGATAGTGGTAGCCGAAAGCGGGTTGGTCGGTCAGGTTCGAACGCAAAGCATCGTTGAACTCGCCTTCCAGATAGGTGTGCCAACCAGCGCCCAAGGGTTCAGGTCTCTTGTAGAAGGTGATATAGTCAACATAGAAGCAGTCATCATTGTTGTTCACGCTGCCATCCTTCTCATATCTCCACTGGAAAGTGTGGTCGCCAGAGGTGATGGGGAACGTGCGCTCGCCCCAACTGCCCGCACCGGTGTAGCTTCCCATCTGGGTACCATCGATGAAGAAGTAACCGTAGTCCCAGCCTTGTTCGCTCGAAATCTTGCCGAAGAAGCTCATCTCGCCATCGGCGGGGATGTTAACCGTCACGGTCATGTTGCTGATGACGCTGTTTACACCAGCGCCGCCGCTCTTCATGCAGTAAGTGCCTTCATAGGGGTCGTTGGTGGTAATGGTCCATGGATAGGTGGCATCGATCTGCCAGTCGAACAGGCTGAAGTCGCCCGTCTCGAAGGGTTCAATGATCTCTTCGCCAGGCAGGCCGCAACCCCAGTATACCTTGACGTAAGGGCTTTCCGGGTCGAGGCTGTCGGGGTAGTACTCGGCGATGACGGTGCAGACAGGGTCGAAGTTCTCGTCCATGAGGAAGTTCACGGAGTCCACTTGTGCGTTGTAGGCCACAGTGAAAGGCAACGGATGAACCGTTACGCCATCCTGATAGCCTTCCTTCGAAGCCACGGCGTCAGTGTAGGTACCGGCATAGACTTGTTTGCTGTAGTAACCATTGGCATCGGTCGTGGCAGTGTAGGTCTGGGTGTCGCCAAATTCATCTTGACCTGTCAGGGTGACGATGGCATTTTCGATGCCGGTTTCGCCATCTTGCTCCCAAACATAGCCGTTGATACCCGTCTCGTTGGTGTATCCGCTCACCTGCACGGTGATGGTGTTGGAGGTCATGGATTCGCCTTCGTCATAGACGGCGGTCACATAGTATTCGTAGCCGTCCATGTTGTATTCCAACGGACCGTCCACATAGCTTGTGGCATTCATGTCATTGGTGCTGGTTTCGCCCACCTTCTCGCCGTTGCGATAAATGTAATAGGTGCGGAAGGTGCGGTCTTGGATGGCCGTCCAGCTCAAAGTGACTTCTTGGTCGTCGAAGATTGTGTAGTCGTTGGCGATGAGGTCATGAGGCTTGTTGAGGTGTGTGGTGAAGCCCCAGATCTGGCCGAGGGTTTCGCAACCTTCGCTGCCGTTACGCACATCCACTCTCCAGAAGTAGTTGGTGTTGTTCCAGAGGTTGGTCACCGTGTAGCTTTCGGCGAGGTCGCTTGTCCAGTCTACGAGGACGGATTGCGGATGCTCGGGATCGGGATAGTAGGTTGTGCCGAACACCAAGCGGTATTCCGTGGCGAAATTGGGCAGATGCCATTGCAGGGTCACGCTGGCGGGTTCAAGACCGTCGGTGTCGTCAGCCGGAGTGGGTCCATAGGCCTGCTCGGGGCAGGGCATGGGCTCGGTGTTGATTTCGACCGTGAATGAGTCTGATGTCGAAGAGGCCACAAGATAATAGGTGCCAGGGACAACAGGCAAGTTCTCGATGACGGGTCCAGCGGTATACTCCATATTATCAGGAGTGGGAGGCATCGGGCCCGTGTAGTTGTTGTGGGCCATTGGGCCGCCTTCACCGTTGAAATCCTCGGTGTAGAGGGCTACCTTGCCGTTGTTGCCGTTGCTGACGCTGGCATTCAGCACCGCATCGACATCGATGACGAGCTCAAACACGGCGTCGTTTCCTTCCTCGATGTCGGGGAAAGGAAGCGTGTAGTCGTTGTGCATGCCTGCGACCGTCTCCACATAGGGGAAAGTGATTTCGTCATGCGGTCTCGCCATCTCGACCACATCAGGAATCTCAGGTGTGTAGAACTCAGCAATGACTGGCCAGACGGCAGCCGTTCGACCCACTTCTTGGTAAATGGCCACGAACTGACGTTCAACAACACCGGCTTCCACGCCATTGGTGCTGATGCCGAGGTCAACGGTTTCGTCTCGACCAATTTGGAAAGGCATTTCGATGTCTTCCAAGACGAAGAGGCCATCTTGTGGGGTGAAATCGAGGTTCGTCACTGTGGCGGCAGCGCCTTCGCTTTTCAGTTGGAAGTGGAAAGGCTCCATCCAAGCCCCGACGGGACGGGTGCCCACATTGAGTGTGCCCACCTCTTCTTCATTGACAAGAGCTACCAAACGGTGCTCTACAGGAGCACTCGCTTCGTAGACGAAAGTAGTTTGGGGCAGGAAATCGCGCGCAATAGGCGTGATGGCTTCAAGGCTGGTGTAGCTGTAGTTCTGCACACTGGCTCCTGGAGCATTGATGCCCTTGAAAGTGATAGATTTGTAGTTACCTCTTATCGGTTGATAGACACCGATCAATAGGTTACCACCATGGTAAGTGTAGGGAGTGGTAAAGTCCACCACCAATTCTTCGCCCGTTCCGTCGAGGGGACCTTCGTAAACGATGGTCGCACCTTCAGTGCCTTGGAACGCACTCATGGTGGTGTAGTCCACTTCCGTTAGGAAAACTTGAAAAGTTCCAGTCCAAGCATCAAGTGCAGGGAGGTCGATCTGGAACCTCATGCTTGTGATGTCGCTGTCGGCCATGCTGGCAAGGTCGGCAGCGGGTGTCACGAACTCCGCCTTTAGGTAGGCGTCAGCGTAAAAACCATAAACCGGCACATAAGCATTAGTGACAGTACCTGAGTTTACGGTCAGTTCTTCGGCTCTCACTAGCCCAGTTATGGCCAGCAAGAGCACCAAAACCAAAGAAATTACTTTCTTTTGCATAAAAAACTGATTTGATAGTTAATAATTTGATGAATAAAAGTTGGAGTGCTCAAAATACACTCTGCATAATTTAGTTGAAGCAATGGCTTGTAGAATAACATCGAAAAGAAAAAATGCCGCAAGACGGACAGCTTACGACATTTTTACGACAATTTAACTACCTATTTGATTAACTAAATCAATTCAGACAACAAGTTAGGTGCAAAAAGGCCACCGAAAGTAACTCTATGGCATTATGGACCTGACTTTGACAATGCGTCACCCTTCGCGCGTACGCGCATACGCGAGGGTTCAGCCTTCCAATAGTGGGCGTATCTGTTCTTGTTGAGGCATTGTGTAGAGTCGTTCGGAGTAGGTCTCTCCATTGGGTAGCCTGAAGCGCAAGGTGGGGATTGTCTTGGCATAGAACAGGGCTTTGTCCACGCTCATCCCAATGCCGAGTTGCC
>JAEEGJ010029477.1_pt1 | contig 10820 bp, 9 predicted proteins | sample 8958761 | NCBI WGS metagenome assembly JAEEGJ01 (sample SAMN16246546, study PRJNA631951) | gut metagenome | biome: gut microbiome; feature: rumen; material: RS-attached | host: Bos | place: Iran: Karaj | collected 2018-10
CGTCGAGAGCCTGAAGTGCAACCTCACACCGGACGACGCGGGTCAGGAAGCTTGCCGTGCGCTGGGGGCTGCCCTCGCCTGACACCGAGGCAAAGGGAGAATCGAGGCTGACCGTTCGTTGCGAAGTACGTTTCGTTCAGTTTTCTCATTGACTTAGGCGCGGAAGATCGTCGTCGCGGACTTCGTATTGTTCGCGGCGACGATTCTTTTCAGGATCATTGTCTCTCACGCGCTTCGTCGCTCCTCCCAAAACCGGTGCACTCGCTTTGATCCATAAGTTCGCGCTTCCAAATCAAAGATTCGGACGCTCACTTAAGGCAAAACCTCATAATTCCCGGCACGCATACTGCTTCCTGATAGCGGTTCAATATCGAATACGTGGCTTTTGGTCCCATTTCCAAATAGTAATGAGCGGGAGCAGAGCCCCCGTAATTCCCTCTTGACAGGAAAAAGAACGGCTGTTATAATCCAGGTTAGCATTTGCTAACCTTCGAATATGGTGAGGTGTCTGTTGAATACAAAGGATTTTGATATCCGGGAGGCGCTGATGAGAAGCGGGAAGGAGGAATTCCTTCTGCGGGGCTTTGAAGGCGCGTCCCTCCGGACGATCTGCAGGAAGGCGGGCGTCACCACCGGGGCTTTTTACGCTTACTTCGACAGGAAAGAAGCCCTGTTTTCCGCCATCGTGGAACCCATGCTGGCGGATTTCCGACGGATGTACGACGGGATCATGGAGAAGGCGCTGGCGGATGTGACCAGCAGCGAGGGAAACGAGCTGGAGGCCATCGAGTTCATCTGCGCCCGCAGAGACGAATTCCGGCTCCTGTTCGAATGCTCCGCCGGGACGAAATATGCCGGCTTCAAGGATATGCTTCTGGACGAAGTATTCGCGCCGTCCTATCAGCGCTGCTTTGAGCGCTATGCCGCCAAGCCGGTGGAGAGCGCAGTGGTGCATCTCTTCGTGCGCATCAAATTCACCCAATACATGGAACTGATTTACGGAGGTTACCCCATGAAGGATGTAAAACGGCTGATCCGGCAGTATGCCGCCTTTACGGAGGCGGGTTTCCTCCGGTTGATCGAAGAACTGAAAAGGGCGACGGCGTAGGCTCCCGACCGAGGAAGGTCGGGAGCTTCTTTATAACGCTTTTCCAAAATCGTTATTTTTCGGGAGAAACCTGATGAAACATTACATCCTGCGCCGGGCGCTGACGTTCCTGCTGGTGCTGCTGGGGGTAAGCATCCTGAGCTTTGCCCTCATCGGGCTCTTTGGCCGGGACCCGGCGGAAATCATCGCCCGGCGGACCAACATCTATGCCACCTATGAGCAGATCGAGGAAGTGCGGTGCAGCATGGGCCTGGATAAGCCCCTCCCGTCGCGGTATCTGGCCTGGCTGGCCGGTCTAGTTCGGGGTGACGTGGGCGTCTCCATCTATTCCTTCAAGCCCATCATGGAGGATGTGGGGCGGTATCTGCCTGTTTCGCTGGAGCTGGTGGGGCTTTCCCTGGCCTGGGTGATCCTCCTATCCCTTCCCGTCAGCCTCCTCTGCGCCCTTTGGCCCGGCGGCAAAGCGGACCACGGCGTCCGCTTCTGCAGCGTGGTGGGCCTGAGCTTCCCCACCTTTTGGCTGGGCTTCCTGCTGCTTATCGCCTTCGCGGTAAAAAGGCCCATCTTCACCGTCCTTCCCGCTCCGGGGCTCAAGGGTTATCTTCTGCCCTCCTTTGCCCTGTCGGTGCCGGTTTTCTCCGGCTTTATCCGGGTATTCCGCGCCTCTCTCCTGAAGGAGATGGGCTCCCCTTACGCGGACTTCGCAAGGGCCAGGGGCCTCAGCCGGGGGCGGATCCTTACCCGGCATGCCCTGCGCAACGCCCTGCCCCCCGTGGTGACCATGTTCTGTCAGTACCTGGGCTACCTGATCGCCGGCGGAGCGGTGGTGGAAAACGTCTTCAGCCTCAGCGGGCTGGGGACTTACCTGGTGGGCTGCGTCGCCGCCGCAGACTCCACCGCCGTGGCCACCTGTGCCGTGATCGTAGCCGCCGTATTTGTCACGGCTAACCTTCTGGGAGACCTGGCAAACCGCCTGCTCTGCCCCTGGACGGCGAGGGAGGACAGCCATGGTTAAAAGACTTTTCCGGAATCCCCAGGCGATCCTGGGGCTGGCGCTGATCCTCATCGTGCTGCTGGCCGCGCTCCTCTCCCCTCTCCTGGCCCCTCACGATCCCAACGCTACGGACCTGACGAAACGATACCTGGCCCCCTGCCCGGAATATCCGCTGGGGGCGGACGAGCTGGGGCGCTGTGAGCTGTCCCGGCTGCTGTACGGCGCCAGGGCTTCCCTGGGCATCAGCTTCCCTGTGCTGCTGATCCTGGCTGTTCTCGGGCTCTTTCTCGGCGCCCTCAGCGCCTGCGGCGGCCGGGTCCTGGATCAGATCCTGACCTTTGTCTGCGACACCTTCATTTCCTTTCCCCAGCTGGTCATTGCCATCGCCGTCATCGGTATCCTGGGAACGGGGGTCCGCTCCGTCATCCTCGCCATCGTCGTGGCTATGTGGGCCTGGTTTGCCCGCATGGTGCGCTCCTATGCCGCCCTGGAGATGGGAAAGGACTACATTCTTGCCGCCCGGCTTTCCGGCTGCGGCACCGGAAAGCTCATCCTCCTGCACCTGATCCCCAACATTCTGCCCCAGTTTCTGGTGTACCTCTCCACCGGCGTGGCCTCCTCCATCCTCATGGTCTCCGGCTTCGCCTTCCTGGGGCTGGGCCTCCCGCCGGAAACGGCGGAATGGGGCGGCATGCTCAGCAGCGCCAGGGGCATGATCTATACCCACCCGGAAATGCTGGTTTATCCCGGCGTCTGCATCCTGATCTCCGCAGCGGGCTTCAATCTCTTCGGGGAAGCCCTGCGGGACGTACTGGAGGGCGAGGGATGAGGGAGCTGAAGGTAAGCGAGCTTTCCGTTTCCTTGAGGGATAACGGAAAGCCTTTGGTGGACAAGATCTCCTTCCGCCTTGAGGCCGGGGAAAGCCTCATCCTGCTGGGGCAGTCCGGCTGCGGCAAGACCATGACCTGCCGCGCCGTGATGGGGCTGCTGGAAAAAAGCCGTTTCCGCGTGTCCGGCAGCGCATCCCTGGACGGTGGGGAGCTGTTGGGCATGCCGGAGAAGCATCGGGCCGGGATCTATGGCAAAAAGGTCGCTTTCATCCCCCAGAATCCCATGACGGCCCTGGACCCCTCCGTGTCCATCGGGAGACAGATGGACGAGACCCTGCATCTTCACACCAGGCTGAACAGGGCTCAGCGGCAGGCGCGGATACGCGCCTCCCTGCTGGAAGCAGGGCTGGAGGAAACGGAGCGGGTATACCGCATGAGGCCGAACATGCTTTCCGGCGGGATGCTCCAGCGGGTGCTGATCGCTCTGGCCCTGAGCACCGGCGCGGAGCTGGTGATCGCAGACGAGCCTACCACGGCGCTGGACGTGGTGCTACGCAACGAGACCGTAGACGCCTTCGTGCGCCTCCGGGAGAAGGGCGCCGCCGTCCTTTTCGTCACCCACGACTTCGCCGCCGCCCGGCGGCTGGGGGGTGAAGTCCTGGTCATGCGGGAGGGGACCCTGGTGGAGCGGGGCGACGTCCGGGAGGTCTGGGCTTCCCCGGAGAAGGAATACACGAAAGCCCTGGTGCGGGCTTCCGCCCTATCCAAAGGAGCACGCCATGCTGATCGCTGAACATGTGACCAAAACATACAGAAACGGCAAGTCGGAAACCACAGCCGTGAAGGACGCAAGCCTGTCCCTCATCCCCGGCGAACTCACCGTGCTGGTGGGGCAGTCCGGCTGCGGCAAAACCACCCTGTCCCGCATTCTGGCCGGGATCATCCCGCCCACCTCCGGCAGCGTCCTGCTGGACGGGCAGAGCGTGGTCCCGCCCGCCAGAAGGAAAAACCGGCGGCTGAACGCGGAGATCCAGGTGGTGCTGCAGGACGCGGGAAGCGCCCTGGACCCGCATTTTTCCGTGTACCGCAGCATCGCCGAGCCCATCCGCAATCTGCTGAGCCTGTCAAAGGCCGAGGAGAAAGCCCGCGTCACATCCCTGATGGAGCGCCTCCGGCTCCCGTCGGCGCTGGCGGACCGCCGCCCCGGAGAGCTTTCCGGCGGGCAGTTGAAACGGGTCTGCATCGCCAGGGCCCTGGCCACCGCGCCCCGCTATCTGATATTCGACGAGGCCACCTCCGGCCTGGACGTGCTGGTGAAGGAATCGATCCTGGATCTGATCCGGGAGCTGCACCGGGAGACCGGGGCAGCCACCCTGATGATCACCCACGATATGGACGCGGCCCTGTATATGGCGGATCGGATCGCCGTCATGCTCGGGGGGGAGATCGTGGAAAACCGCCCCTATACCGGGGATCCCGGATGTCTGAAGCATCCCTGGTCCCGGCGGCTCCTGGAACAGATGGAGCCCTTTGCCTGATACCGACCGGCTTTAACGCCGTTCCGTATACCATTCGAAATGCGAAAAGGAGAAGTAAAATGAAGCTGAAAAAACGTATGTGCTTTCCCCTGACCCTGGTGGCGCTGGCGCTGGCCTTCTGCCTTGTCCTGTCCGCCTGCGGCTCAGCCGCCCCGCAGCCCACCGCAGCGCCCACGCAGACCCCTGCACCTCAGCAAACCGGCGCGCCGCAGCAGGGCGGCGCTCCCACGGAAGCGCCCGCACCCGCAGCAGAGCCCAAGACCGTCGTGCTGGCGGAAAGCTGGTCTTTCCCCTCGCTCTATCCCGTCATCTCCCCGGAGACCGCCGTGAACTTCGGCGTCGCCTACTGGACCATGAACTTCTATGATACCCTGGTCCGCTATGACGACAATAACGAGATCGCGCCCTGCCTGGCGGAGAGCTGGGAGGTCAGCGACGACGGTCTTGTCTACACCTTCCACCTCCGGAGCGGCGTGGAGTTTTCCGACGGGACCCCCCTCACCGCCGACGCGGTGAAGCAGAGCATCGACGCTGCGCGCGTGAACCTGGGCAGCTACGTCGGCAACTACGGAAAGATCGGCGTGCTCATTGCCGATACCCGGGCAGCGGACGATTCCACCTTTGTCCTGACCCTGACGAGCCCCTATTACTCCGCCCTGAACGACCTGACCTATTGCCTGCCTTATGCCATCGTGAATCCCAAAGCCTTCGAGGGCGGCGCGTCGGCAGCCTTTGTCAATTGTGCCGCCGAGACCATGGGCACCGGCCCCTATATGTTCGACAGTTATGACGGCACGACCTATACCTTTGTCCGCAATCCCCGGTACTGGGGTGAGGCTCCCGATGTGGATGCCTTCCAGGTGAAGGAGATCCCGGAGAACGACGCCAAGATCCTGGCCCTGCAGAGCGGGGAGGTGACCGCCCTTCTGGGTTCCGACAAGCTCACCTACGACGGCTTCGCGCAGCTTTCCGCTGCCGGATTCGCTTCGAAAATCAACGACGCTGGGAGCCGCTGCATGTACCTGGGCATGCGCATCAAGGACACCATGCTCTGGAACGAGACCTATACGGAGGTGGTGCAGACCGTCCCCGCAGGCGTCTTTGCGGATAAAAACGTCCGTCTGGCCGCCTCCTGTGCCATCGACCAGCAGCTCCTGGCCCAGAGCGTTTTTTGCGGCGTCGAGACCCCGGCGGAGACCCTGTTCGCTCCCTCGAAGCCCTACTGCAACGTGCCCGTGACCACCTACGAAACGGATGCCGCCAGGGCTTCGGCCCTGCTGGAGGAAGCGGGCTGGACGGATGCGGACGGGGACGGCGTCCGGGAGAAGGACGGGGAAAAGCTGCACGTGACCATCTCCTTCACCAACGATTTCGGCACCCTGGCGGCGGCCATGTCCGGTGTGAAGGCCCAGCTGGAGGCCGTGGGCTTTTCCGTGGAGCTGGCCCCGGCAGCGGACATGATGGGCTGGTTCATGGCCGCCATGACCGGCAGCTACGACCTCATCTACTGGGAGACCAACGGCGGAGCTATGGATCCCTCCTCCACCGTCAGCAACATCGGCTCCATGGCGGACCCCGTGCTGGGGCAGCTCCCCGGCTTCGGCAGCATCACGAATGAGCTGATCGGCGAACTGGACACCACCCCCAGCCTTGAGCGGGTGCCGGAGATTTACCGGACCATTCTCACCAGTATTGCCGACGAAGCCCTGGTGATCCCCCTGGTCTACAAGAATGAGACCGCAGTCTGGAACGGGGATGTGATCGCGGACTACGACTATTACTACGACGCGGCCTATACCCTGGTGCAGAATATCCGCCTGAAATAACGCGGGAGCGTGATGAAATGTTCAAAAAAGTGAAGCCCTATATGGGGGAATATGTGCGCTACACCCGGCGGGCTGCGGCGGTGGTCACCCTCTCCGTGGTGTTGAGCGTCCTGCCCTACTTCCTGCTGTATCAGCTCATCGCGCCCCTGGTGGCGGGGGAATCCCTGACCCTGGGCTTCGTCCTCTTCCGGGCTTTTCTCTCCGCCCTTTGTCTCGTGGGCAACGCGATCCTCTATGTCCACGGTTTGGACCTGAGCCATTACAGCGCCTACAACACGCTGAAAAACCTCCGCACCGCCCTCCAGGGGAGGCTGGAAAAGCAGCCCCTGGGGGTGATCCGGGAGCTGGGGAACGGGCAGATCAAAAAGGTATTCACCGACGATATCGACACGATCGAGCTGCTGCTGGCCCACGCCATCCCGGAGGGGATCGGGAATCTCATCATTCCGGTGGTGGTGATCCTGGCCATGTTTTTCGTGGACTGGAAGCTGGCTCTCCTCTCCGTGGCCTCCCTGCCCTTCGGGCTCCTGACCATGGGGATGATGTTCAAAATCGGCATGAGCCGCATGGAAGCCTACTACGGCGCCGCGGCGAAGATGAACAACACCATCATCGAATATGTCAACGGCATGGAGGTGGTCAAGGTCTTCAACCGGGACGGGGAAAGCTACGAACGCTTCGAGAAGGATATCCGTTACTACCGGGATATGACCCTGGACTGGTACCGCATTTGCTGGCCCTGGATGGCGCTCTATTCCAGCCTGCTGCCCTGCGTCGCCCTCTTTACCCTGCCCCTGGGAGGCTGGTTCGTCCTCCGGGGCTGGAGCAGCCTGCCGGATTTCATCCTTTCCCTCTGCATGACCTTTGCCATCGGCGCACCTCTCCTCAAAGCCCTCAGCTTCGCTGGGAAGTTCCCCCAGCTGAATTACAAGATCGAGGCTCTGGAAAAGCTGCTGGACCATCCGCCCCTGAAGCAGTCCGACCGTCCCTTTGCGGGAAAAGGCAGGGATATCCGCCTGGAGGACGTGCATTTTTCCTATCAGGACGCGGAAGTCATCCACGGGATCGACCTGGAGATCAAAGAGGGCGCCATGACGGCCCTGGTGGGAGAGAGCGGAAGCGGCAAATCCACCCTGGCAAAGCTCCTGGTCCACTTCTACGACCTGGACAGCGGGCAGATCACCCTGGGCGGGCAAGACATCACGGACATGTCCGTGGAGTCGCTGAACGACCAGATCGCTTTTGTCTCCCAGGAGCAGTTCCTGTTCAATACCAGCATCTATGAAAACATCCGTCTGGGGAAACCGGAGGCTTCCCGTGAGGAGGTGCTCCGGGCGGCAAGTCTGGCCCAGTGCGACGAATTTCTGACCCGCTTCCCCGCAGGCATCGACGCCAGGGCCGGGGACGGCGGCAAAATGCTTTCCGGTGGCGAGCGGCAGCGCATTTCCCTGGCCCGCGCCTTGCTGAAAAACGCGCCGGTCATCGTTCTGGACGAAGCGACGGCCTTCGTGGACCCGGAAAATGAGGAGAAGATGAACGCCGCCATCTCCGAAGTCATCCGGGGCAAGACCGTCCTCATCATCGCCCATCGGCTCCATACGGTGATGGGTGCAGACAAGATCGTGGTACTGGAGGAAGGCAGGGTGGAATCCCAGGGGACCCATGGGGAGCTTCTGGAGCGTTCCCAGGCCTATCGGCGGCTCTGGGCTGCGGCGGAACAGAGCATCGAATGGGAGGTGAGGGCATGATCGCGCTTATGCAGCGTATTCTCCGGCTGGCGCAGGGATATGGGACGCGCATCCGCCTGGCGGCAGTCTGCTCCCTCCTCAAAGCCTTTCTCGGGAAAGCGCCTCTCGTGATCGCCTTTTACATGATCTCCGGCTTTATCGCCCATACCGTTACCGGTCGTAGCTGCGTCCTGGCGGGTGTCGCCATGCTGCTCTGCCTGGGACTGCAATGCCTGTTTCAGAACCTGGCGGACCGGCTCCAGTCCGGGTCGGGTTATGAGATGCTGGCGGACCTCCGCATGAAGCTGGGGGCCCATCTGCGGCGGCTGCCCATGGGCTTTTTCACCGAGGGCAACATCGGGCGCATCAGCTCCGTCCTCTCCACGGACATGGTGTTTATCGAGGAAAACCTGATGACGGTGCTGGCGGATCTGATGAGCTATCTCTTCTCTGCGGCGATCCTTGTCCTCTTCATGTTCGTGTTCGACTGGCGGCTGGGGCTGGCGGCCCTGCTCGTCTCCGCAGTCATCTTCGCCATCGGCGAAGCCATGAAGAAGGATACCCTCATGCACTCGGCAGAGCGGCAGGCCGCCGCCCAGCAGGTGACGGACGCGGTGATCGACTTTACAGAGGGCATCGGCATCATCAAAACCTACAATCTGTTGGGGGAGAAATCCAAAGAGCTGACGGAGAGCTTCGCCGTAAACTGCGAAAAGAACCTGCGTTTTGAGAAGGACTACGCCCCCTGGGCACGGAAGATCAATATCGCCCACGCCCTGGGTACGGTGGCGATGCTGGTTTTGAGCTGGCTGCTGTATCGGGAGGGGGCCATGTCCCTGGCCTATTTCATCGGTATGCTGCTTTTCCTTTTCGAGTTGTTTTCTCCTCTGAAAGCCTTTTACAATCAGGTGGCGCGGCTCACGGTGATGAACGCCTGCCTGGACCGCATCGAAGCCGTCTTTGATGAAGCGGAGCTGCCGGACACGGGGACAAAGGAGATCAGCGCTGACTATGCCGGCCCGGAGATCGAATTCCGGAACGTGAGCTTCGGCTACGGGGAGCGGGAGGTCCTGCACGACGTCTCCTTCGCTGTGCCCAAGGACAGCTTGACCGCCCTGGTGGGGCCCTCCGGCAGCGGAAAATCCACCATAGCGAATCTCCTCCCCCGCTTCTGGGATATACGGAAAGGTGAGATCCTCCTGCGGGGAACGGATATCCGCAGCGTTCCGCTGGCTGTGCTCATGGACCATATCAGCATGGTCTTCCAGCGGGTATATCTGTTCCAGGACACGGTCTACGCTAACATCGCCATCGGCAGGCCGGACGCTGCCAGGGCAGAGGTGGAGGAAGCGGCGAAAAAGGCCCGCTGCTACGACTTCATCATGGCCCTTCCCCAGGGCTTCGACACGGTCATCGGCGAGGGCGGGGCCAGCCTCTCCGGGGGCGAGCAGCAGCGGATTTCCATCGCCCGCTGCATCCTCAAGGACGCTCCCATCGTCATTCTGGACGAAGCAACCGCCAGCGTGGACGCAGACAATGAGAGCCACATCCAGGCCGCCATTTCCGAGCTGGTGCGGGGCAAGACCCTGCTGGTCATCGCCCACCGGCTGAACACCATCGAAAGCGCCGATCAGATCCTGGTGGTGCGGGATGGGCAGATCGCCGAAAAGGGCAGGCACGAAGAGCTCATGGCGGCGGGCGGCCTCTATCACACCATGGTTGCCAAGCGCAGCGAGATCCGGGGTTTCGCCCGATGATTCTGCGCCAATCAGATTAACGACAAGGAGTGCAGACATGAAAGAACTTGGCGTATACGAACAGCTGACGCAGCTGGCTTATCTCCCCATCTACTTCAAGCTCCTGCGGGGCGCGATGGAACTGAATGTGTTTTCCCATCTGACCGTCCCGGTTACGGCGGAACATCTTTCCAGGGACCTTGGCTGGCATGAGGCCAATACCCGGATGCTGCTGGATGCGCTTTTCTCCCTGGGCTTTGTGAAGAAAAGCTGCGACGGCTATGTCAATGCGCCGGAAACAGCACAGTACCTCGTGGTCTCCAGTCCGGATTACGCAGGCGGTTTCCTGACGACGTACATTCAGGAGGGGCTGACCCCCTTGGACGTGGCTAAGTTGGTCCGGGAGGGGCCAAACCCCGCCGATATGGGTCAGATGGACCAGCAGCTGGATTTCACCCGCTTCGGGGACGCCTTCCGGGCCACACAGCGGGGCTGCCGGCAGCAGGAGGTGCTGCGGATCATCCGCTCCTTGTCGGAAGACGAGGGGATCAAAAACGTGCTGGATATCGGCTGCAATGCCGGTTTGCTGGGACTCGCGGTGATCGCGGACATACCTGAGCGGAAAGGCGTGCTTTTCGATAAACCGCCCCTGTGCCCGGTGATCGAGGGCTCTATAGCCCAGATGGGCCTGCGGGATCGGGTCCGCGCACAGGGCGGGGATTTCCTGACGGACGATCTGGGTGGAGGCTACGACTTAATCCTGGCGGTCTCCGTCATGCTCTTTGCCAAAGGGGACCTGACGGCGTTCCTGAAAAAGCTGTACGACGCCCTGGCACCCGGCGGTGTCGTTATCAGCATCGGGGAGGGCGTCCAACCGGACTTCTCCGGCCCCTGGGATATGGTCATGGGGTATCTTCCTTACTGGTTCCAGGGTATGGATCTGGCCGTGCGAAAGGGCGAGATCGAAGCGGCGGCGAAGGAAGCGGGCTTCCGGGAGACGGAAACGCGGACGGGTCTCCTCTGCTCCGGTACCCAGGATATCGTGATCCTGCGGAAGTAGA
>JAEEGJ010029481.1_pt1 | contig 10819 bp, 10 predicted proteins | sample 8958761 | NCBI WGS metagenome assembly JAEEGJ01 (sample SAMN16246546, study PRJNA631951) | gut metagenome | biome: gut microbiome; feature: rumen; material: RS-attached | host: Bos | place: Iran: Karaj | collected 2018-10
CGTGTTCTATGATTTCTTGTTGGTTTTGCCTAAAAGTGCTATAGCCGTAATATGTTCTTAATGCCTCGAAAATGTTCATAAGTTGCAATTTTTGCACAAAGATAGGCATTTTTTTTGTAATTCATTGCTAGTTTGGATTATTTTATTTAATTTTGCATGCCTATAGAAAATAGGTAAACCATAGAATGATGAACGTAGATTTTAATTATCAAGACGAGCGATTCGCTGACTTGCAATTGCTTAGATACAGACTGAATGGTTTTGAAAGACTGACGCTGAAGCAGAAGACTCTTGTGTATTATCTGTCTCAAGCCACGCTTTATGGACGTGATATTACTTTCGATCAGTTCGGTAAGTATAACCTCCGTATTCGGAAGATCCTTGAGGTTATCTATACAGATATGACTGTTCCGCATGATACCGATGAATTCAAAGCTTTGGAGATCTATCTGAAGCGCATCTGGTTCTCAAGCGGCATCTATCACCATTATGGATGCGAGAAATTCAAGCCTGGTTTTACACCTGACTATTTAAATAAGGTGCTTAGGCAAGTTGATGCTCGTCAGTTGCCCTTAAACGAAGGTGAAACTATCTCGCAAATGTGCGACGAGCTGTTTCCTATCATCTTTGATGAAACTGTGATGCCTAAGCGTGTGAATAAGGCTGATGGCGAAGATTTGCTTCTGACATCGGCCTGCAATTTCTATGATGGTGTCACTCAGGCAGAGGCCGAAGCTTTCTATGAGCAGCAGAAACAGCAGGACAAACATCAGGATACGCCTCCGTCGTTCGGACTCAATTCAACACTTGTCAAAAAAGACGGCAAGATCCTCGAGGAAGTGTGGTCTTCCGGCGGCAAATACGCGAATGCCATCAGGCATATCATCTTTTGGTTGGAAAAAGCTGCAGAAGTGGCTGAAAACACGCAGCAGAAAAGGATTATAGAACTACTTATAAGTTACTATAAGACAGGAGACTTACAGACTTTTAATAAATATTGTATTGAATGGTTGAAAGAACATGATTCTTCCATTGATTTTATCAACGGATTCATCGAAGTCTATGGCGATCCCTTAGGGATGAAAGGCTCGTGGGAAGGCCTCGTAGAATATATCGATGAAGAGTCGACTCATCGTACTCAGACCATTAGTCGCAATGCTCAATGGTTTGAAGACCATTCGCCTGTCGATCCCCGATTCCGTAAGCCAGTTGTCAAAGGTGTTTCTGCTAATGTGATATGTGCTGCTATGCTTGGCGGTGACGAATACCCCTCAACGGCCATAGGCATCAACCTCCCGAATGCTGATTGGATCCGGGCTCAATATGGCAGTAAGAGCATTACCATCAGTAACATTACCGATGCCTACAACAAAGCAGCGCATGGCAATGGTTTTAAAGAGGAATTTGTCATTGATCAGGATACTCTTGAAATCATCGACAAATATGGCGATATCTGTGACGACTTGCATACAGACCTGCATGAATGTCTGGGACACGGAAGTGGACAATTGCTGCCAGGAGTGGATCCTGATGCGCTGAAGGCGTATGGTAATACGATAGAAGAGGCGAGGGCCGACCTTTTCGGCCTGTATTACATCGCAGACAAAAAACTTGTAGAGCTTGGATTGACACCTGATGAAGAGGCGTATAAATCGCAGTATTATACCTATATGATGAATGGCCTGATGACCCAGTTGATTCGCATCTCTCCAGGACATCAGATTGAGGAAGCTCACATGCGTAACCGCGCGTTGATAGCCCATTGGTGCTATGAACAAGGAGATGTCATCAAGTTGGTTCGTCGCGAGGGTAAGACATACGTTGAAATCACGGATTATGAAAGACTTCGCCAACTGATTGCCACTCTGCTGGCAGAAATACAACGGATTAAGAGTGAAGGTGACTATGAGGCCGCCCGCCAACTGGTAGAGAAATATGCCGTTAAGGTGGATGAACAACTACATGCAGAAGTGTTGGAGCGTTATAAGCGCCTGAATCTTGCTCCATACAAAGGGTTCATTAATCCTCAGTTGTTACCTGTTTATGGTACAAGTGGGGAAATATGCGATATTCAGGTGAACTATAGCGAGAGTTACGCACATCAGATGCTTCGCTACAGTTCAGAGTATGCAACATTAATATAATATAAGGATATGGATATCAATAGTCAGGTGAAGGAAATCAAACAGTCGTTCCGTCAGATGATGGATGGTTCTGTAGCCAAATCCATGCGCGACAAGGGAGTGGATTATAAACTCAATTGGGGGGCCACTCTACCGAGACTTCAGGCAAAAGCAGCAGAACTCGGGAAAAACTATGACCTGGCTATTGCACTCTGGAAAGAGAATGTGCGTGAGTGTAAGATACTTGCGACGATGATGATGCCTGCTGACCAAGTTTTACCCGAAGTCATCGACATTTGGATGGAACAGACCGATACACAGGAAATAGCGGAGCAGGCTGCATACAACTTGTATCAATATCTGCCTTATGCCCCCGAGAAGGCATATAGCTGGATGGCGTCGGAGAAAGAACTCTACCAACTTTGCGGTTTTCACGTATTATCCCGTCTGTTCATGAACAAACAAGAGCCTAACGAACGTGGAATCAACGAATTCATCGATCAGGCATTGGCAGCATTGCAGGGTAATAGTCTGCCCGTGAAGAAGGCAGCCATGTCTTGTATGCAGCGTTTCGCAGAATTAGGCCTCGTATATGAGCGATTGTCGAAGAGCGCATTAAAAACCATTAATTTAGAATTTTTATAAATAATCTTTCTTTTGTTTCTTTGAAATTATGTACCTTTGTGCGGTTTTCGAGAAAATCAGATGAAAGATAAAAAGTTAGTTGCTGTGGAGCGCATATTGGATAACTATCTTGAGATGAATAATCATCGCAAGACGCCAGAGCGCTATACTATTTTGAAAGCCATCTACAGCACTAACGGACATTTCACCTTGGAAGAGTTGAATGAGAAACTGAGCACAGATTGGAATTTCCCCGTCAGTAGGGCAACACTCTATAATACCCTGAACTTGTTTCTGTCGTTGCGCCTGGTGGCTCGACATCGCTTTCAGGGATCAACGAAATATGAAGCCTGTTACGACAACAACAACCATTGTCATCAGATCTGTACGATGTGCGGTAAGGTTGTCGAGGTGAAATCGCCTGAAATAGACATGGCTGTAGAGAATATGCACCTTAGGCGTTTCCGTAAAGACGGATTTACATTATATGTTTATGGCGTCTGTAGTGCCTGCCAGACATTGATGACCAAACGGAAAAAGAAAGAGTCAGAAAAGAAGAAATCAAATACAGAATAAATAAGAATTATGAACAAAGGTAAAGTTGATGTCCTGCTCGGTTTGCAGTGGGGCGACGAAGGAAAAGGTAAGGTGGTTGACGTGTTAACCCCTAAGTACGATGTTGTTGCCCGTTTCCAGGGAGGTCCTAATGCCGGCCACACTCTGGAGTTTGAGGGACAGAAGTATGTGCTCCGTTCCATTCCATCGGGAATCTTCCAGGGGGGTAAGGTGAACATTATTGGTAATGGTGTGGTGCTTGCACCCGATCTCTTCATGGAGGAAGCTAAGGCTCTTGAAGCCAGTGGGCACGATCTGCATTCTCGCTTGCACATTTCTAAGAAAGCTCATCTGATTATGCCTACTCATCGCGTGTTGGATGCAGCCTACGAGGCCCAGAAGGGTAAAGATAAGGTTGGAACCACAGGTAAGGGAATCGGTCCGACTTATACGGACAAAGTTAGCCGTAACGGTCTGAGAGTAGGCGATATACTCGAAAACTTTGAAGAGAAATATGGCAAAGCAAAGGCTCGTCATGAGGCAATCCTGAAATCCCTCAATTTCGAATATGACATTACGGAGGTTGAGAAGAAGTGGCTCGAAGGTGTCGAGTATCTGCGTCAGTTCCCAATTGTCGATTCTGAACACGAAATCAATAATATCCTGAAGAGTGGTAAAAGCGTTCTTTGCGAAGGTGCTCAGGGCACTATGCTCGATGTAGACTTCGGTAGCTATCCATTTGTCACCTCTTCGAATACGATCTGTGCCGGAGCCTGCACCGGTCTGGGTATCGGTCCCAATAAGATTGGTGATGTATATGGTATCATGAAGGCTTATTGCACTCGTGTAGGTGCAGGCCCATTCCCTACAGAGTTGTTCGATGAAACGGGTAAGAAGATTCGTGACCTGGGGCATGAGTATGGAGCTGTTACAGGTCGTGAGCGTCGTTGCGGATGGATCGACCTGGTGGCTTTACGCTATTCGATCATGGTGAATGGCGTAACCCAGCTTATCATGATGAAGAGCGACGTGCTGGATGGATTCGACACTATCAAGGCTTGTGTGGCTTATAAGCAGAACGGCGTTGAAATCGACTATTTCCCCTATAATATTGAAGAAGGTATCGAGCCTGTCTATCAGGAACTGCCAGGTTGGAAGACTGATATGACGAAGTTTACTTCCGAGGATCAGTTCCCCAAAGAGTTCAAGGACTATATTGCATTCCTGGAGGCACAGCTTGAAACGCCCATTAAGATTATCTCTATCGGTCCAGACCGTGAACAGACAATAGTACGTAAATAAGCATAGACGTACCAAAGAAAACAAATATGGCACAGAAACCAAGTATTCCTAAAGGAACGCGCGACTTCTCTCCGATGGAGATGGCTAAGCGCAATTATATTTTCGACACCATCAAGCAGGTTTATCAGCTCTATGGCTTTCAGCAGATAGAGACCCCTGCGATGGAAACCCTCGGCACTCTGATGGGTAAGTATGGTGAGGAGGGTGATAAACTGCTCTTTAAAGTACTCAACTCTGGCGACTTCCTTACAAAGGTCAGCGACGAGGAACTGCAAGAGCGCAATGCGCTTCATCTGGCTGCTAAGCTTTGTGAAAAAGGACTTCGCTACGATCTCACAGTACCTTTCGCCCGTTATGTGGTGATGCATCGTGAAGAACTGCAGTTGCCGTTTAAGCGCTACCAAATGCAACCAGTCTGGCGTGCCGACCGTCCACAGAAAGGCCGTTATCGTGAGTTCTGGCAGTTTGATGGTGACATCGTTGGCTCTGACTCTCTGCTCAACGAAGTAGAGCTGATGCAGATAGTTGATACTGTTTTCTCCCGTTTCGGCGTTCGGGTTCAGATTAAGATCAACAACCGGAAGATCCTAACAGGAATTGCTGAAGTTATCGGAGCTGCAGACAAAATCGTGGATATTACGGTAGCTATCGATAAACTCGATAAGATTGGACTTGATAATGTCAATCAGGAACTTCGTGAGGATGGACTCTCTGAGCAGCAAATAGAGAAACTGCAGCCTATCATCTCGCTCGAAGGTAGTAACGATGAGAAATTGAACACCATCGCTGAAGTTCTGGCTGCAAGTGAGACTGGCTTGAAAGGCGTGGAGGAGACGCGTACAATCCTTGACACTCTCAAGAAGCTCGGTCTGAAGAACGAGATTCAACTTGACCTTACTCTGGCTCGTGGACTCAATTACTATACAGGCGCCATTTTCGAAGTGAAAGCCCTCGATGTACAGATAGGATCCATCACCGGTGGTGGCCGATATGACAATCTGACGGGTATCTTTGGTATGCCTGGTATCTCTGGTGTCGGTATTTCTTTTGGCGTTGACCGTATTTTCGACGTACTCAACGCTCTCGACTGCTACCCGAAAGATGCCGTAAACGGAACTCAACTGCTGTTCATTAACTTCGGTGAGAAGGAGACTGCCTATTGCCTGCCTGCTGTGGCAAAGGCGCGTGAGGCTGGCATCCGTACCGAGATTTTTCCCGATTCATCGAAGATGAAGAAACAGATGTCTTATGCTAATGCCAAACAGATTCCATTTGTTGTGCTGGCTGGAGAGAACGAGATGGCTGAAGGCAAGTTTACTCTTAAGAATATGTTGACAGGAAATCAACAACTTGTTTCTACAGAAGAACTTATAGATATTGTAAAGTCATGAAGAAATACACTTTTCTATCTTTTCTATTAGTATTGTGTTTGGTCTTTATGTCAGCAACAAAAGAAAAGACCACGACTATTTTTGTCATTGGTGACTCCACAGCAGCCAAAAAGGATACGACAGGCGGAAAGGTGGAACGAGGATGGGCCATGATGCTGCAAGAATGTTTTGATGCCGATTATATCGTTGTTGACAATCATGCTGTCAATGGGCGCTCATCTAAAAGTTTCATCAACGAGGGGCGATGGGACAAGGTGCTTTCGCTCATCAAACCTGGAGATTATGTGATTATCCAGTTCGGGCACAATGACGAGAAGCCTCAGGCTGAACGTCATACTGATCCTGGGTCTACCTTCGATTACAATCTGTCAAAATATGTACGTGAGACACGTGAGAAAGGTGGAATCCCTGTTCTGATGAACTGTGTCGTTCGCAGAAACTTCGCCAAAACCGCACCCAAGAATGATGATGATGAGAAACTTCGCAATACGACCTATGCCGATGGGGCAAAGATTGTCGAAAGCGATTCTCTTGTCGACACTCATGGCCTCTACCGTGTGGCTCCCCGTGATGTGGCTCAGCGCATGAATTGCTATTTCGTTGACGCCAACCAGATTACACACGATCTGGAGCAGGGGCTTGGTACGGAAGCCTCCAAAAAGCTCCACATGTGGTTCCTTCCTGGCGAAGAACCTTCTGAGCCTAAAGGCAAGCAGGACAACACACATTATAATATATATGGTGCGCGTGTTGTGGCAAATCTATTGGCTGATGCCCTTTGTGATGAGATTCCTTTGCTGAGTAAATATCGAAAGAAATAATTAACTTAACAAAATAAAAATGAATTCTGCTTAAAAATTTGCAGAATTCATTTTTTTATTGTATATTTGCAAACGGATTTTATGAAACTCTTTATTTATAACTAAAAAAGACAAATACGATTATGAAGAAAAAGTTTATTTGCGCCGTTTGTGGATATATCTATGAAGGCGATGCAGCTCCCGAAAAGTGTCCAATCTGTAAGGCTCCTGCCTCGAAGTTCTCAGAACTGAAAGAAGATGGTGAGACCACCTATGCCACCGTTCATCGTATTGGTGACGGCAAGCCCGAGGGTGTCAGCGAGGAGATGATTCAAGACCTACGCAACCACTTCAATGGTGAGTGCGGTGAGGTCGGTATGTATCTGGCTATGGCCCGTCAGGCTGATCGTGAGGGCTATCCCGAGATTGCCGAGGCTTTCAAGCGCTATGCATTTGAGGAGGCTGACCATGCTTCTCGTTTCGCAGAACTGCTGGGCGAGTGCGTATGGGATACCAAGACCAATCTGGAGAAGCGTGCTGCTGCCGAGGCTGGTGCTTGCGAGGACAAGTTCCGTATCGCTAAGAATGCAAAGGCTGCCGGCTTCGACGCTATCCACGATACTGTTCATGAGATGGCAAAGGACGAGGCTCGTCATGGTGCTGGCTTCGCAGGCCTGCTGAAGCGTTACTTTGGAAAGTAAAAAAGTAGAAAGGTTAATACAATAAACTGAATGAGAATCCGTTTTATCAATACGATGAAACGGATTTTTTATTTATTTCTTATACTTGCATTATGCATAGCTTGTCAGGATGATGATTCATTCTCGACCAGCAACAGTCTGAAACTGGATTTTTCGGTAGATACACTAAACTTGGATACGGTCTTCAGTCGTGTCCCAACTTCCACATATTCTTTTTGGGTACATAATAGAAATAACGATGGTATCCGTCTCGAGCAGGTACGCCTCCGTCGTGGAAACCAGTCTGGCTATCGGGTGAATGTCGATGGTATCTACTTGGATAATGCCAACGGTTCGCAAACAAACAACATTGAGATACGTAAGAATGACAGCATTCTTGTATTTGTTGAATTGACTGCCAACGAGAACAAACAATCTTCCCCCTGTCTGGTGCAGGATGATCTGGTGTTCTTGATGGAGAGTGGTGTAGAGCAGAAAGTATGTCTGCAGGCATGGTCTTGGGACGCCATTAAGCTATACGAGCCGGTAATTACGAAGGATTCTGTGATTTCTTCAGATGTACCGATGGTGGTTTATGGTGACCTGACTGTCAGCGAAGGTGCTACGCTCACCATCAGGAATACGACGCTTTACTTCCATGAGGATTCGGGCATTGAGGTGGCAGGACGCCTGTTGACGGAGAATTGTGTCTTTCGCGGAGACCGATTAGACCGTATGTTTTCTTATCTCCCTTATGACAGAGTCTGCGGACAATGGGAGGGTATTCATTTCTTGGCATCATCTACAGGAAATGAACTGATTCAGACAGAAATCCGTAATCCTCAGAATGGTATCCTCTGCGATTCAGCCTCGATGGATTCAACCCACTATCGTTTGTTGATGCAGAAGTGCATCGTTCATAATTGTCAGGGGATGGGGGTCCAGGCCAGCAGTTCTTACATCCGACTGGTTGATTGCCAATTGACGAATACATTGGGGCATTGTCTGTATCTGCTTGGTGGAAAGGCCGAGGTCAGCTATTGCACGCTGGCTCAGTTCTATCCTTTCTCTGCTAATCGGGGCGCAGCTCTCTATTTCACTAACCTTCCGACGGCAGTGGATATCGTCTGTGATGGCACCATCATGACAGGCTATGAAGATGATGTGATTCAAGGCATCAACATCAACGAAAGCGTTCCTTTTAATTATTCCTTTGAAAACTGTCTCTTACGTACCATCAACGAATCTGCTGACTCTGTCCATTTTCAAAAGATCATCTGGGAAACACCAGAGGACTCCATACAAGGGAAAAAGCATTTCATTAAAATCGACGAGGATAATCTGGATTATGATTTCCACCTCGATTCTTTATCAACGGCGAAAGGGCTGGGCTGTTACCGTTAGAACTCCGAGAATGTCAACGGCATCAGTTTCCTGATTCCATCGATAACATAGATACATTTGCGCCCATAGAGTAGGATGCGGATAGGACCGGCTGCCCGTGTCTCTGACTCAATGATGACCTGACGACAGGAGCCGCAAGGCCCCACAGGCTCATATTGCAATTCTCCGTCAGTTCCTCTCGCGGCAATAGCCAGCATTTTCACAGGCACATTTGGATACTGGGCACCAGCAGCAAACAAAGCGGTACGCTCAGCGCAAAGCCCCGATGGATAGGCTGCATTTTCCTGATTGCAACCAATGATCTCCTGACCATTGGCAAGCAGCACGGCTGCACCGACATTGAAATGTGAATATGGGGCATAGCTTCGACTCGTGGCTTCTATGGCAAGTTCTACCAAATGGCGTTCTGCTTCGCTCAGTTCGTCCATCTGACAAGACATAATCGTGGATTTCAGTTCAAGTTCTTCCATAAATTGCAATATTTTTCTGCAAATATACGAATAATTCGAGAGAAAACACTAATTTTGCACAAGAAATTCGAGAATATGAGGAAATTTTTCATAAGTATAGCCATTGTTCTGTCGTTGGGGGCTCATGCTCAGGCCAGATGGAATCAGGTATATCAGCAATATATCGACCAATATAAGGACATCGCTATCGAGCAGATGCAACGCCATCGTATTCCAGCTTCTATCACGCTGGCACAGGGCTTGTTCGAAAGTGGTGCAGGTCGTAGTGAACTGGCTGTTAAGGGTAATAATCATTTCGGCATCAAGTGTAATGGTTGGTCTGGGAGGAAAGTTTATCATGATGATGACGAACGGAATGAGTGCTTCCGTGCTTACAACTCGGCGTTCGAATCGTATGAAGATCATTCCAGATTCCTGACCGGAAGCAAGCGCTATAGTGCGTTGTTTAATCTGAGGATTACTGATTATAAAGGTTGGGCAAAAGGACTGAAGGCGGCTGGTTATGCTACCAATCCGCAGTATGCCAACAAACTGATAGAGATCATCCAACTGTACAAGCTTTATAAGTATGACACGCAGAAGAGCTACGACAAGTTCATGGTGGCGCACTCGAAAGATCAGCCCGTGGACGGCCAGGCGCTGCACAACATTAAGATATTCAACAAGAACTACTACGTCATTGCGCGACGTGGCGACACCTTCAAGTCGCTGGCAGAGGAGATTGGCATCAGCTATAGAAAGCTGGCGAAGTACAACGAGCGCGACAAGCGCGACCAGCTCGAGGAAGGTGAGATCATCTGGTTGAAGAAGAAGCAGAAGAAAGCCCCCAAAGATTACAAGGGTCGCCTGCATTACGTGCGTAGTGGCGAGTCGATGTACTCCATCGCACAGAAATACGGCATCCGCCTGAAGAACCTCTACAAGATGAACCGTATGAAGCCAGATCAACAGATCAGGGTAGGAGATGGTCTCCGACTGAGGTAATATGAAACAAGAATGCAGGTCGATGAAACCTGCATTCTTTCTTTTTGTAGAGCGGAATACGGGAATCGAACCCGCCTCCCAGGCTTGGGAAGCCCGTGCACTACCGATGTGCTAATTCCGCTTACAGCAAATTTTCGGATTTTCTGAGAGCCGATACCCGGACTCGAACCGGGGACCTACGCATTACGAATGCGTTGCTCTACCAACTGAGCCATATCGGCAACCTTCGTATTAACCAATTAAAAAAGTACACCCGCAGGGGCTCGAACCCTGGACACCCTGATTAAGAGTCAGGTGCTCTACCAACTGAGCTACGGGTGCATCATTTCAAAAAGAAAGGAGGTCTCTTTCCTCCTTTTGTACACCCGCAGGGGCTCGAACCCTGGACACCCTGATTAAGAGTCAGGTGCTCTACCAACTGAGCTACGGGTGCATCTTTTTCTTTTGCGGGTGCAAAGGTACACACTTTTTTTGAAACCACCAAAC
>JAEEGJ010029485.1_pt1 | contig 10817 bp, 9 predicted proteins | sample 8958761 | NCBI WGS metagenome assembly JAEEGJ01 (sample SAMN16246546, study PRJNA631951) | gut metagenome | biome: gut microbiome; feature: rumen; material: RS-attached | host: Bos | place: Iran: Karaj | collected 2018-10
AAACAAACTAGTAGTTAAACATTATTTACTGTGCCACTTGTCCGGAATCGCCGGAAAACGGGCGCGCAAAGTTAGCAAATATTTCTGATTTTCACTATCTTTGCCTATCTGAATTGCAAAAAATGTATTCTACCGAGAAATACCCTTCCAAAATCCTTCAGGAGGCCGTCGAGGCCATCGGTTCGCTGCCCGGCGTGGGCTCCCGCAGCGCCCTGCGCCTGGCCCTGCACCTGCTGGGCCAGCCCGCGGAACAGATCCACCATTTCACGGAAGCCGTGAACCGCCTGGCCGACGACGTGCACTACTGCCACATCTGCCAGATGATCGCCGACGCGGACACCTGCTCAATCTGCGCGGACCACACGCGCGACGCCCGCACCATCTGCGTGGTGGAGAGCGTGCGCGACGTGATGAGCATCGAGGCCACGGGGCAGTACCGCGGCGTCTACCACGTCCTCGGGGGCATCATTTCCCCGATCGACGGCGTCGGCCCCTCGGATCTGAAGATCAAAGAGTTGGTCGAGCGCATCGAGCGTATGCACACGGAAGACGCCGCCACGGAAGACCTGCCCGGCGGCGACAGCGTATCCCTCGGAGAGATTGAAATTATTCTGGCGCTGAGCGGCGATGTCGAGGGCGAGACCACTTCGCTCTACATCTATCGCCAGATCGAGGACAAGGGCGTGAAGGTCTCGACCCTCGCCCGCGGCCTCGGCTTCGGCGACGACCTCGAGTACGCCGACAGCCTCACCCTCGGCCGTTCGCTGGTCGGCCGCCAGCCCTTCCGGCCTTGACGGGCCGGCTTTGTTTGGGTTGCAGAATTTCCAGATAATCCGTATTTTCGCAGAAGAGACTTTTCACCCATGAAGAAATGGTTCAGACACCTGCTTAAAGGCACGACGCTCACGACGGCGCTTTTCATATTTCAGGCATGTTATGGTACGCCCGACTGGCTGCACCGGGAGGATGTCGTATTCAAAGTGGTGTCGGCGGAAGACGGCACCCCCATCAAAGGCGTCGAGATTCTCACCCGGGCCTATGATTCCGGCCCCGTCGAGGGGGTAGAACTGGACTGGAACCTGTGCGGATACACCGCGGAGGACGGCACGCTTGAGGCCCTGATCGGCACCGTGGACGGCGAAAGTCCGCAATTCCGCTTCCAGGATTCCGATGCATTGTTCTCCCCCAAAGATTCTGTCATCCAGAATTGCAGGGGCACCATCCTCGTAAAACTGCAGAAGAAACAGTTCGCAGACTAGCTTGTGAAGGATTTCCGTCTGAAGTGGTGGCTTTGGCGTCTGTTCCGAAAAAACGAAACCAAAGTCCACGAACTGAACTACCTGTTCTGGGAGTGCACCACCCGGTGCAATCTGGCATGCCGGCACTGCGGCAGCGACTGCACTTTACCGGGCAGCAGGCGCGACATGCCGCTGGACGATTTCCTGAAAGCATTGGACACCATTCCGCGCAAGGAAGTACCGCGCGAGTTTACCGTCGTGCTCACCGGCGGCGAACCGCTCCTGCGTCCCGATCTGGAAGAGATCGGGAAAAGCATACGCCGCCGCGGAATGGGCTGGAGCCTCGTGTCCAACGGCTTTTTCTATGATCGGAAGATGCACGCCAGGCTGATGCGGGCGGGGCTGGGGGCCTTGACTATCAGTCTGGACGGACTGGAACAGGAGCACGACTGGATGCGCGGTCGCACCGGAAGTTTTGCGCGCACGGTAGAGGCCATCCGCATAGCGGCGGCGGAGCCCAGGATCAACTTCGACGTAGTCACGTGCGTCAACAAAAGGAATCTCAGCCAGTTGGAAAATATCCACGCTTTGCTTGAGGAGCTGGGTGTGCGGCATTGGCGCCTGTTCACCGTCATCCCCATCGGACGTGCCGCGGGCGATCCCGACATGCACCTGTCCGGGGAGCAATTAAGGAGCATGATGGATTTTATCGCCGCCAAGCGGAAGAAGAAGGATGCGCCCCTGCGCGTAAGCTTCAGTTGCGAAGGCTACCTGGGCCCGTACGAGACCCGGGTCAGGCAAACGCCTCATTTCTGCCGCGCGGGAATCAATATCGCATCGGTGCTGATCGACGGGCGCATCAACGCCTGTCCCAACATAGACCGCGACCGTTTTTCGCAGGGAAGCATCTATACAGACAGCCTGTATGACGTGTGGCAGCATCGCTTCCTGCCGTTCCGGGACCGCAGCTGGGCCCGCACGGGGCCCTGCAAGGACTGTAAGGTTTTCGACCGTTGCCTCGGTAACGGCATGCACAACTGGCACGGCGACAGCGACGCTCCCCTCAGCTGCCACTACAGCAAGATCCTGACTATTCCTTCTTCAATTCCACCGCCGGATTGGTCCGGGCGGCCTTGAGCGTCTGCCAGAGCACGGAGGCGAAGGCGATGAGCGTCGCAAGGGCGACGGCGGCGGCGAAGACCCAGCCGTAGCCGGAGATCCGGTACGGGTAGGCCGCCAGCAGGCGGGCCGCCAGGCGTACGGCGAGCGGAACGGCGATGAGCGCCGCGACGCCGAGCAGCGCGAGGTACTCCAGCACCGTCTTGCGGATCTCATCCTGCACCGTGCTGCCGAAAACCTTGCGGATGGCGATGTCCTTCGAACTCTCGTTGGCGTAATAGCTGCTCATGGCCGTCAGGCCCAGCACGGACAGCAGCAGGCTCAGGAGCATGAACACCCCGACCAGCGTGAGCCGCGTCCGGACTTCCGACAGACCCTCCGAGAGGAGGTCCGTGATGAAGCCGAACATGTAGGGCTTGTCCTCGATGCCGATGTACTTCATGCTGAGCTCCGTATACAGCTCCTTGAGCTGCCGCTCCGTCTCGGCCGGGTCGCCGACCGTCTCGATCAGCAGGCCGTACAGTTCCTCCTCGGGGGTGATGACCACGTAGCTGCCGACGTCCGAGCCGTATTCCAGGACGTCGTTCGCGGCGAAGTCGCCGATGATGCCGCCGAGGGACTCGCCCAGCACGTGGTGGTAGCCCAGGTTCTCCGTGTCACGGTCCACGCCGAAGCGCGTCATCTCCCGCTCGGAGATCCACACGGACCCGTCCACGGGCGCCGTGATGCGCTCCTTCACGTCGAATCCGAAGATGTCGAACGCCGTGCTGTCGCAGGTGATCACCGCCAGCTTGATGATGCCGCGGTCCTTGTCTTCCGACTCCCACTCTTCCGCCATGCCGGGGAAATAGGTACTGCGGCCGATCCGGCTCACGCAGGGCAGCGACTTCGCCCGCTCGGCGAAGATATCCCGCAACCCCCAGTTGTCCATCTGCACGTAGAAATCCCCTTCCACATCGACGCCCAGCGGGCGGTTGGCCATGTGGGAAACCTGCCGGCCGAGCACGATGGCGAGGGCCAGCAGGAGAATGGAGAACGCCTGCTGGATCACGATGAAGACCTTGCTGAACACGTGCTTGTGCCGGGCGCGGTACTCTCCCTTGACCACGGCGATAGCCGGCATGCGCGTGCCGATCCAGGCAGGCAGGAGCCCCTGGATCACGGACAATAAGATGACAAACAGGGCGTAGACGGCCAACCAGCCCGGGGTGTAGAGCACGCGTACGGGCACGGCCGCGTTGATGATTCGGTTGAACCAGGGCGTGCAGGCTTCGGCGAGCAGCGCCGCCAGCGCGAAGCAGAGCGCCGTGAAGGCGAAGGACTCGAGCAGGTAGCCGCCGATGAGCGTTCGCTCCCCCGCTCCGAGGATCTTGCGCGTGGCCATCTCCCGGGCGCGTTTGCTGGAAAGCGCGACGTTCAGGTTGATGTAATTGAAAATCGCCGACAACAGCAGGATGATGGTGACCAGCAGGATAATGCCCGTGTAGGTCGAATTGCCCCGCCGGAGGTTCTGATTGTTCGCGGGCGAGAACCAGATCTCGTCGTAGCGGACCAGGCCGCTGTCATCCAGGAAGTCCCGGGCTCCGATGGCGTCGAACTCGCGCGTCACCAGCGTGTCGGCCTTCACCTCCAGCGCAGCCCGGTCGGTCCCCTTGCGGACCTTGACGAACGGGGTCACATCCATCATGTACGGGGAATTCTTGCGGTTGGTCAGGTTCTCGATGCTGGAAATGACATCGACGTCGCCAAAGATGGGATTGGGCGTCTCTTTGATGATGGCGGCGATGGTCAATTCGCCGTCGATGACGCGGCCGACGGCCTGCTCCGTGCCGCCCAGGCGGTTCGCGAAGGCGCGGCTGACGATGGCGTTGGAGGCGTCCAGAAGCACCTCGGGGCCGCCGTAGTCGAACTCGGCCGGGAAGATGTCGAAGAAATCCCCGCCCACCATGAAGCTGCCGACGTGGTACTTCTCCCCGCCCACCTCAACGGTAGACTCGGCACTTATCGGCCGCCAGAACATGGCAGCCTTCTCCACCTCGGGGATGCTCTCCCGTGCCTGGTAAGCCAGGCCCCAGGAGTGCCCGATACCCGAACGTCCGCCGGAAGAGCGGGAGAAGGTATAGACATCCTGGTAGTCCGGCACGTTGCGCGTCATCTGTCGCTGCTGCCACACGAAGTGCCCGGTCAGCAGCACGAACGCCAGGCTCACGATCAGCCCCGCCGCCTCGATGGCGGTGTATAACTTGTTACGGGACAGGAATTTCAGGTAACTTTTCATCTTATTCTTTCTTCAATTCAACGGCCGGATTCGTCTTCGCGGCCTTGAGGGTCTGCCAAAGGACCGTGGCAAAGGCGATGGCCATGGAGATAACAACGGCTGCCACGAATACCCAGCCATAGGTCTCAGTCCTGTATGAGAAGCGCTCCAGATAGACGCCGGCGGCCCAGATGGCGACCGGGATGCCGATCAGGCAGGCCCCGCCCACCAGGAGCATATAGTTGCGGACCGCCCGCCAGGTTTCGTACGAGACATCGGAGCCGAAGACCTTGCGTACGGCAATATGCTTGGTATTCTCGTCGGCGAAATAGGTACTCATGGCAAGCAGGCCAAGCAGGGAAATCAGCACGGCCAGGACGGCGAAGAGTTCCACCAGACGCAAGGTCCTTTCCACGGGAGCGAGCATCTTGCGGTTGATTACCTTGATGAAGCCGTTGCGCCAGGCAGGTTCTTCCACACCGGAGGTCTCCAGACGGTATTCCCGGTAAGCCTGCAGAATGGCCTTCTCGTAAGCAGGGTCTTCTCCGGTCGTGCCAATCAGCAGACAATTACTATATAGAATCTCTTCGGCGCGGGTCACGATGACGCCCCCCTGGGAGTTCTGATTGTTCTCCAGGGCCGAACGGGTGGGATAATCCGTCACCACACCTCCGATGAACTCCGGATGGGCTCCATTCATATAAATCTTCCTCGGAAAGACGGTGGACGTATCCGACACCGCTGCCGCGTTGAAGGCGCTTCGGCTCAGCCACAGCGAATGCACCAGCGGATGGCCGAAGTCTTCCTCCACTTCCAGCCCCAGCAGTTGGAAATAGGTGGAGTCGCATACGATGACGGGCATATCGACACGATGCTCTTCGTCCACCTTGATGCCCATGCTCATGTTGATCATTCCGGGGATACCGCGTCCGACGCCTGCTTTCGTCACAAAAGGCAGTTGTTCAACCTTGTCTTTGAAAAGCTTCATCTCGTCATAGTCCAGGGCGGAATACTCGATGTAATAACGGTTTTCCGTGGCAGCATGCATCGGCCTGGCAAGCATATGACGCATCTGGACCTCCATCACCAGAGCCAAGGCGATCAGAAAGACCGAAAGGGCGTTCTGCGTCACGATGAACACTTTGCTCATCACCATTTTGTTCCGGCGCCGGAGTGTCCCCTTGATGACGTCGATGGGCTGATAGCGCGAGGCCGCGAAGGCCGGGAGCAAGCCATTGACAATGCCCAGGACCAGAATGCCGGCGATATAGGAGAGAACATATCCGGGCGTGAGCATCAGGGAGAGCCGCACATTGGTGTCGGCGGCGCCCCGGGCCACGTCATCCGGGTCAACGGTGGAAACCAGGTTGTTCATCATCGGAAGCAGCCAGTAAGCCAGCACCAGCGCCACCACGAAGCAGACCGCCGTGAAAGCGACCGATTCGCCGATGTACTTCCACAGAATGCCCGTTTTGTCAGCTCCAAGCAGGCGCCGGGTAGCCATTTCCCGGGCCCGCTTTCCTGTAAGCGCCAGGGACAGGTTCACATAGTTGCAGATGGCCGACAAGAGCAGCAGCAATACCACGACCGTGAGAAGGTGCAGCATCTGGGCATTGCCCGTGCGGATCAGTCCGTTGCTGCCTTTCGGGAAGAAGAAAGCCTCGTCCATCCGGAAGGCGCTCCAGGATTCCACCTTATCTTCTCCCCAGACGGTATCGTAGTTCTTGTGCAGGAGCGCTTTCACTTTGGCCAGCACATCTGCCGGATCCGCGTCTTCCCGCACCCTGAACCAGGTGCTGTAGCCGCCGATGCTGTTGAACTTGAACTCCGTCTGGCTCGCAGCCCAGGAGTTGGAAATCTGCGTGATGATATCGCAATGCATGAAAAACATGCCGTCAAAATCGGCGAAGACGCCCTTGACGATGCGTTTTTCTTCGCCCACTTGAATCGTTTCACCGATTTGGGCGCCCGTCCTGCGGAAAAATGATTCGCTGATCAGGATGTCCTCCTTGCCCACAAAGTTCTCCAGGCTTCCTTCCACCAGACGATACTGCGGGAAAACCCGGAAGAAATTGGCGTCCGTCTCTATCCCGGAAACTTTGAGCGGCTCTTCGCCGTACCGGACATTCGGATTCCCCAGAAGCGACACGTGCGTTGCCACCTCCACCTCCGGGACGTTCATCTCCACCTCTTCCTTGTCCCAATAGGACAGGCTCAGGTAATCGTTGTTTCCCAGCACATAGGTTCGCATCCAGTCCGCCGACTCGTGCGCCACCTCATACTGCTGGACCACATAGCTGCCGATCAGGATCACAAACGCCAGGCTGACAGCCAGCCCCGCCGCCTCGATGGCGGTGTAGAGCTTGTTGCGGGATAAAAACTTTAAGTAACTTTTCATTTCTTGTCATTCTGAGGCCGAAGGCCGAAGAATCTATTCATTTTTAAGTGATTCCACCGGATTTGCCCGGACGATATGGAGGCAGTTCAGGACCACCACGCCCAGCACGATGGCCAGGACCAGCACGGCACCGCCGATGAAGTACAAAGGATTCAGCGGCACCTTCTCGGCAAACATCTCCAGCAGTTTACCGGACGCGATGAATGCTCCGGCGCAAGAGAGCGCCGCCATGATCGCCGACAGCTTGAGTATGCCTGCCGCGAAGACGACAAGGACATCCCGTGATGAGGCACCGTTGATCTTGCGGACGGCCATCTCCTTGCTCCGTCGCAGACTCTCGTCCCGAATGAAGCCGATCAGTCCCATCAGTGCAATCAGAAGCGAGAAGACGGCGCCCAGCGCCATGGTATTGCGCACCTTTTTGACATCGGAGTAAGACGCGCGCATCTGTTCCCCGTAAGAGATGATGTCTATCTCCCTGCCTTCCAGCGTCTGGGACAGCGTCTCCCGGACCATCGGCAGCGATTCGGGTCGCACTTTGAAAAGGATATATGGCATCCAGCTGTCTTCACTGCCTACTTCTCCGTAGAACCATGCGCTCGGCCTGGGATCCTTCCACACGAGACTTCCGATAAGATAGCTCTTATACACACCGGAGATGGTGTAATAGAACGGGATCCCATCGTCTTCGCTTATCGGGGCGTGTCCTGTAATGAACACCTGTTTGCCAACTGCGCCGTCGCTCCAATCCGTGAAATCGGCCATCCTTGCCACAAACTTCTCGTCCACTACGATCTCCAATTCATTCTCAGGAGCGCGTCCGTCAAGGAACTGGATACCCATCAGGTCATAAAAGCCGGCAGAGCATTCGTACTGGTCCGCAATGTTGAATAATTCCCTGTCGTCGCCGGGGATATACACATTATCCCCGCTTGATCCCTGATATGGCAAATTGCCGCAGGCAGCCACGCCATATACCTCGGGAAGGTTCCTGAGCGCTTCCATTGCCCTTGCCTGGGCCTGTCTGTCACCGTCATACATGCTGATGTAGTACAGGTCTTCATAGGAATAGCCGGGATCACTGTTATTCACCATCTCATACTGCCTGCCGATGATAAGCAGCAACACCACCAGGAACACATTGATAAGCACCTGTACACCCAGGAGACCCATCTTCCACCGGCGGGAATTTTCCGTATAGTTCTTCAGCGCTGCATCCACCGGAATCCGCTTGTACAGCTCGGCCGGGACAATGATGGAGATCACCATCACAAAGAGCAGCAGCGCCACAATGGCCACCATGCTCTGCGGCACCAGCAGTGTGGTGAACGGCACGCCCAGCAGGTTCTCGATGATGCCGCGACCGGCGAAGATGATCGCTGCGGCAAGGGCAAGTGACAGCAGGATATGAACAGATGCTTCCTTCGTCAGCATGACATAAATGTGCCTGCCCTCAGCGCCGTAGCATTTCCGCACACCTACTTCCTTCGAGCGCTTCACCAGCGACGATATCACGATCAGGATATAATTCAGCAGCGAGATAAGGATCAGCAGGGCCGCCACGGTAGACAGCAGGATGATCTGGGTTTTTACGCTCTGGGACGATGTGTGCGCTTTGATGAACGGCTTCAGATAGTACCTCAGCTGCAAGCCCTGTGCTTCATACTCTTCTATATGCTGATGAACCTCCTGCATCTTCCGGATGGCGTCCGTGAGGGTTGCAGGATCCACACCGGGAGCAAGCTTCACATATCCTTTGTAGCGGTCGTTGCCCATCCAGTTGGTTGTGCTCCACTCACTGTAGGTTGCCATAGAGAGCAGGATGTCGTAATCCAGACTTCCGTTCTTCGGGAAGTCCTCGAAGACACCCTCGACGGTCCCCTTGAACTCCACCTGGTCCACGTTGCAGATCTGCTTGCCGATGCATTCCTGCACGCCGCCCAGTTTCTCAGCGAACGAGCGGCTCACCATCACGCAGCCCCACTTGTTCAGCGTCTTTGTCGGGTCGCCGGCCAGGATCGGCCGGTCGAATACCTTGAAGAAGCAGGTATCGGCGCAGACCAGCTTGGCTTTCAGTTTGTTGCCCGACTCGTCCAGGTAGGTGTCGCCACTGAAGACAGACGTGGTCCGCGTCCCCTCTTCTACACCGGGAACTTCCTCCATGAAGCCGACGGCCACGGCGCCGCTCACCTGCCCATAATCCCCCTCATCCCCATGCTGGGAATACCAGGTGTTGATCGTATACACCCGGTCGATGTCCTTGTAGAAACTATCGTAGCTCAGCTCGAAGAACACCTTGGCAATGAGCACGATGCCCACCGCCAGCCCCACACCCAGGGACAGGACTTTGATCAGGATATCGTTCTTGGCTTTCATTACAGCTCGTTCTTCACGTCGGAGACGATCTGGCCGTCGAAGAGGTCAATCGTGCGCTGGGCACAGGCGGCGTCCTTCTGGGAGTGGGTCACCATCACGATGGTCGTGCCTTCGGTGTTGAGCTCCTTCAGCAGGTCCATAACCTCCTTGCCGTTCTTGGAGTCGAGGTTACCGGTAGGCTCATCCGCGAGAATCAACTTCGGTCCAGCCACCACGGCACGGGCAATAGCCACGCGCTGCTGCTGACCGCCGGAAAGCTGCTGCGGGAAGTGGTTGGCGCGATGGCTGATGGCCATGCGCTTCATGATTTCCGTGACCTTGGCCTTACGCTCGGAAGCGGAGATGTTCAGGTAGCGCAGCGGGAGCTCAATGTTCTCATAGACATTGAGTTCGTCGATCAGATTGAAGCTCTGGAACACGAAGCCGATGTTGCCCTTGCGGAACTTGGTGCGTTCTTTCTCCTTGAGGCCGCCGACCTCGGTGCCGAGGAGCTCGTAGGAACCACTGGTGGGATTGTCCAGCAGGCCGAGGATGTTGAGCAGCGTGGATTTGCCGCAGCCGGAAGGGCCCATGATGGCGACGAACTCGCCGTCCTTGATTTCAAAAGAAACACCATTGAGCGCCGTGGTCTCGATCTCTTCCGTCCGGAAGATTTTGGAAAGGTTGGAAACTTTAATCATAATGAGTAATAATATAGTTTTTTACGTTTTCTTTGGATTATTATGAAATATTGGTAACTTCGCGTAGTTATTGTATGCTTATGAAAACTACATCCGTTGCACTCGGTCCCCATTTCGAGGAATTCATCCAAGCCAGCATCACGAGCGGGCGATACAACAACGCCAGCGAGGTGGTGCGGTCCGGCCTGCGTCTTCTGGAAGACCAGGAGCAGAAAATCGCTGCTTTACGCGCCGCCATTGAAGAGGGAATGAACAGTGGTTTCGTAGAAGATTTCGACTTCGAAGCGCACCTGGAAGAGCTGAAGGCAAAGCGCAGGAACAATGGCTAAGTACGGGATATCCAAAAAGGCGGTTGAGGATTTGGATAGTATCTGGAACTACACCGCCCAGACTTGGTCTGAGGAACAGGCCGTCAAATACTACAATGACATCCGCGATGCCATTATCGTCCTTGCCAACCTTCCTGAATATCTGGGCAGGAGTTTTGAGGAGATAAAACCCGGTCTTATGGGTTTCCACGTTGGGCACCACATTGTCTTCTACGCCAAACGGAAAGACGGTTCCGTGTGGGTATATCGTATTTTGCATGAGCGGATGGATTTCGTGCGCCATTTCTGATTATTCTTTCTTCAATGCCTCGGCCGGATTTGTCCTTGCCGTCTTGATGCTCTGGTAGAGTACACTGATCGCGGCGATAAAGGCAACCGCCAGTCCGGCGAGGACGAATATCCACCAATGGAGGTCAATGC
>JAEEGJ010029487.1_pt1 | contig 10817 bp, 8 predicted proteins | sample 8958761 | NCBI WGS metagenome assembly JAEEGJ01 (sample SAMN16246546, study PRJNA631951) | gut metagenome | biome: gut microbiome; feature: rumen; material: RS-attached | host: Bos | place: Iran: Karaj | collected 2018-10
CATCGAGCCACCCTTGCTCTGACCAAGGAGAGGATAGATTTGCTGCAGGATAATGATGACACCGATACCGGACATAAAGCCCGAAAGGACGGGATAAGGAATGTAGCGAACATACTTGCCTATCTTGATGATGCCGAAGAGGATTTGGAACAGACCGCAGAAGATGGCGGCGAGAGCCATAGAGAGCATCACCTCGGAGAGGCTGCCGCTGCTGGCCGTCCAAGCACCGGTGACGAGGGTGGCGGTGACGACAGTCATAGGACCGGTGGGGCCGCTGATCTGACTGTGCGTGCCACCGAAGAGGGCGGCGAAGAAGCCGAGGAGCATAGCGCCGGTGAGACCAACATAGGCACCGATAGATGCGGCCTGCGGGTCGGTGACACCGCTGAAGGCCTGTATGCCGAAGGCCAGTGCCAGCGGCAACGCGACAATGCCGGCGGTCACTCCGCCAAACAGGTCGCCTTTCAAATTGTTGAATTTAATCATATTGTTGTACATTTCTTTTTTCATAACTTCAAAAGACCGTCTTTCAGCACAGGCACCACGGGACAGGTATCCTGCTGGAAGGCAAAGCGCACGTCCTCGGCAGCGCCGAGACCATAGAGGCGATGCACATGAGTGCACCGCTGGCAATACTCATAGGGATTATCTTTGGCCACTCGCCACATTGCCAGCGCCATGTGGGCGGCATCGTTAGCGATGGTAAGCGTTGAGCATTCGGAGTCAAGTCTCTCGATTATGGCACCTGCCACGAGGGTATCCTCGATGCAGAAGTCGTTCTGCCAGCCGGAACAGAGCAGTACGGTATCTCGATTCTCACGTTTAAGACAATCACAAAGGGCGGTAAGGTTGGCAAAAGCGCCGACGAGGGTGAGGTCGGCGTCGGCACCACGGAGAATGCTGATGGTGCCGTTGGTGGTGCTGTAGGCCAGCCGTATGCCGTGCATGTCGTGACGCAGGTATTCCGTCGGCGAGTTGCCAAACTCGGCATCACCCACTTTCTTGCCTCCCCGTTCGGCAGCGATAAGATAGCCCTGCCCGCGGAAACGTTCGATACCCTCCAATGTGTCGAGCGGCACCACCGACTCACAGCCCGCCTGGAAGGCGGCACACACGGCAGTGGTGGCTCGCAGCAGGTCAATCGCCACAGTCACATGGTGTTCGGTGACAGTACGGAAAGGATAGAGCGCGGGAGTGAGTGATACTTCAAGCTTCATAGTTCCTCGTCCTTGAGTGTCTCCACACTGCCGTCGCGATGAATGCGCAGGTTGTAGTATTCGGGATGCGGCGTGAGATATTGCTCAGACTCATGCACACGGGCGCGCTTGCCCGAAGGGAGGTCCTTGAGCACAAACTGGTTCATCACCTCCACCAGACGGCAGCGCTGCGCCGTCTCGAGGTCACAGCCATACTGCTCGGCGAAAGCAATGTCATCCTTCAGCGGCTTGGGATTTCCCTTGAAGTCCGTAGGCAGTATCTTGGTGGCTTTCACATGGATATGCAGTATCTCGCTGTTGGTGTGCGTCGAGCGCATCATGTATTCCGCTTCGACACTCCAACTGTTGGAAGTAGCCTTCCAGTCGAGCAGGTCGATGAAAAGCACCGCGTCGATGCCCAGTTCGTCACGCAGATCGTTGATACTCTCGTTGCGCAGCTGCTTGCCACTGCGGGTCTCCGTGGCGGCAATTTGTGCCGACGCCAGAGGGCCGGGCACATAGTAGCCCTTGTTCGTCAACGGGTCGGCAGCTGTCAGGTAGAGCTGCATGGCCGCTATATTGAGGGAAGCATTATAGATGGAATCGGCCGTCTCACGCACCGCACGGTGCATCGACAGGTCGTTCAGTGGTGCCACATATACCGTCACGGGGCGTTGCCGGTAGAGTTCCTCGTACTGCGCGGCACGCTTGGTGCCCTTGCAGGCCGTCAGAAGGAGTATAGCCAGTAGAGCAATTGTCCAGAATCGTCTGCTCATTTTCCCCCTCCTCTCTGCTGCGCGCGGCGTTCCTCGGCACGGCGTTGCTTCTCTGCCTCACGCTGGCGTTCCTTTTCCTTGGCAGCACGTTTTTTCTCCTTATCGGCCAATTTCTTGGCTTTCTCCTTGTCTTTTTTTGCTTGTTTCTTGTCGGCCTTTGCCTGCTTGCGGGCGTCAATCTTGGCCTGCTTCTGGGCAGCGATGGAGTCTTCCACCTCCTTGCGGCGCAGTTCTTCCTTCATCTGCTCCTGCGCCAACAGCTCACGTTTTTGGTTAGCGGTGAGACGTATGGGGTATTCCACAGAGTCGACAGGCGTCTGCATCATCACCCGCACGCTGTCGGTGCTGTCGATGACAGGAGCGACACTCGGCAGCAGTTGTAACGCCGCTAGCGAATCGTAGGCCCACGACTGCAGCTTGAGCAGGTCAGCCGTATCGTGCTCGCCCGCCAGAGTGTCGGACACCAAATCAGGCATCAGGTGCTGTTTCAGACGCTTCACCAGGCCACGGCTTTCGGGAAACGCCTTGGCTTCGGCATTGAGCATCCGGCACGCCTCGCCCTGGTGGCCCATCAGCGCCAGCGCCACACCATACTCGGCATACATGCCGGGATGCAGCGTGTCAGCCTTGACGGCAGCATTGAGGTTAGCGGCATGAGCAGCGGCCACTGCATAAAGGCTGCCACAGGTATGCCCCGTCTGATAGGCCAGCATCTCCGCACGCGGAGCACCGACATACCGTCCCGAGCAGGCCGTCAGCAACAAGGCTGCCATCACAATATACAGTTGCCTTTTCACTCTGTCCATTGTCTTTCAAAAAAGGAAATAGCAAAGACCTATAAGCCGGGTTCTGTCGTGTTCTATCATCAATCTACGACCGCCGTCGCCGACGGCCTCTATCAACCTACCCCCCGGCATCCGTCCCGAAGGACTTCGGGCGAGCCAGCCCGAAAATGCCGGTATATTTGGTCTTTCAGCCCATGAGGCTTGCCATCGCGCCCGTCACCGGGACACGTCGTGGGCTCTTGCCCCGCGTTTTCACCCTTACCTTTTTGCAAGAAGGCCAACCTTGTGGAGGCATCTCTGCAAAAAAGGCGGTATCTTTTCTGTGGCGCTCGCTATAGCCATATCATTACAATACAGCCTCTTCCCGTTAGGAAGCATGGTGGCTCGAGCTGCCCGGACTTTCCTCTCGGCATTGCTGCCCAGCGATAGAACAGTCCCTGCTATTTCGCGGTGCAAAATTACAACTTTTTTTTCAATCGGCAGAGAAAATATTGCCCTTGGGCAATCAGCAGGCATCAGCGTACCACCGTCACAGTGCCGCTGGCTCGCTGAGCCGAACCGCTGCTGTCGCGGAAAGTAGCCACCCATACATATGCCCCCTGCGGCAATGCTGCTCCGTTGAGCGTGGCGTCCCACACGAAAGCAGGGTCGTTGGTGTTGTAGACCAGGCGTCCGCCGCGGTTATAGATGTGTAGATTGAACTCGGTGACCTCCGAGCTGAAGGCGATGCCGAACACGCGGTTCTCTTCCCGTTCACCGTTGGGCAGGATGATGTTGGGTGCCCAGTAGAGATTGTCCTCATGGTAGGGTTCGGGCTCCGGCGGCGATGTCTTCTGCGGAGCGGCAACATCGGGAGCCGCAACCTCAGCGTCGTCCATTACGGACGGCTCTATGCGACGGATAACCTGCGGAGCGGCATCAACAGACTGCGTAATACCCTGTTCTACCTCCCCATGTGCTTCAGGCTGTGTCATTGGACGCAAAGTGTTCCGCACCGGCACAGAGTCGTATGAACCACCTACCACCGCCGTCTGCGATGCGAGGGGAGCCGGAGCGGGTTCGGAGATGGTATGGTGTTGATACGGTGTTGGTACGGAGGGAACACCAACTGAAGACTGATTGTCAGCCTGCTGCGAAATTACGTTTGCTGGCGTTTCCATATTTACAACCACCTGGTTCTCAGTAGCGTCCATTTCTGCACCGGTACGAGGTTGGAGCACGGAGACGACCCCGATGGTCACCACAGCCACGACTGCTACCGCGGCGGCAAAGCTGCCACCCACACGCCATGCTCGGCGCACACGGAGACGGTGCTGTATTTTGTCGAACAGGCCCTCGTCGGGCATTTCCTCAAATTGTTTCCAGTCGGTCATTGTATCTATCTTTTGTCGTTTTCTTCCAGTTTCTTTCGCATGGCATGCCGTGCGTCGGTGAGCAGGGCCCTGACGTTGGAGTCGGAGCAGGAGAGATGCTCAGCGATTTGGCGGGAGGAGTAATCTTCCATGTAGAAGAGGTTGATTACCAACCGCTGCCGCTCGGTGAGTTGATGCAGTGCCGCCACGACCTCTTCGGGCGAATAACCCTCGATGTCGTCGGAATCGGCGAAGGTGTCCATGTCGTCGACGAGCAGTGTATTGCGGCGCAGGCGGAAATGCTGTATGCAGGTATTGACCATGATGTTATAGGTCCACGAGCGCAGTTTCGCAGGGTCGCGCAAAGTACCTATTTTTTCGAAGACCTTGACAAAGCCATCCTGCAGCAAGTCGCGGGCCTCCTCTCGACCCGATGCGTAGCGCATACACACACCCATGCTCATGGGCGCCAGCTCATCGTAGAGCGCCCGTTGGGCTTTGGCGTCGCGACGGAGGCACCCCTCCACCATCTGTGCATAGCTCATGCTCATTGTCTTATTAGACGCTAATGATGGTGAAATGCTGTCTAATTAACATTATTTAACGCTATATCGACCACTTGTAGCACGTCGCCGTCGACACGGAAGCGCACCTCCCATCGGTCAAAAGGCATGCCATAGACGCGTTCAGGATCATGCTGGTAGTGCGGACGTGGGTCATTCATAAGAGTCTCGAACAACGGACGACGCAGCTCTTCGGGAAGTCGCTCTATCAGGCCGTCGGGATCGTCAACACGCAAGGATGCCTCGGGACGGGCAGGAGCGAAACCACTGCGGGCATCAGGATGACTGTCGGTATAGGGAAGCTAGGGCTTGATGTCATAGACTGGGGTGCCATCGACGAGGTCGGCACCTTCGACATAGAGCACAGGGCCATCGTCCTCAAAGGCAATCTTGAGCAAGCGCACAGAGGAAAGACCTATCGGATTGGGGCGGAAGGGACTGCGGGTAGCGAAGACCCCTACCCTCTTGTTGCCGCCGAGACGCGGGGGACGCACCGTCGGACTCCACTCCTGACGCTCTGTCAGATGAAACTGCCAGAGAAGCCACACATAGTCGAATTCCTCAAGGCCACGCACGGCTTCGGCTACACGGTACTCGGGTTCAAAGACCACCCGCGCCGGTGCGGAGACCAGTCCCGCTTGACGCGGCACGCCAAACTTGGACTTGTAGAGCGTCTCTATGTGTGCGATGGGCTTCATTTTCTATCTGGAGTTCCATGCCTTGTCAAAGTCGGCCTTGTTCTTCACCAGCAAGTTGGGAATATCGAGACCATAGGGGCAGCGCGTTTTACAGATGTCACAATGGACGCAGTCGTCGATTTTTGCCATCTCACGGGCCCATTCCTCGGTGAGGTAGACGCTGTGCGGGGCGCGTTGCAGGAAGAGTGACATGCGGTTGCAGTCCTGAATCTGGATGCCAGCAGTACAGGGCTGGCAGTAGCCACAACCGCGGCAGAAATCGCCACTGAGTTCACGGCGGTCTTTCTCTATCTGCATCCGCATTGCATCGTCAAGCACGGGCGGATTGTCCTGATACGACAGCCATTCGTCGAGCTCGCTTTCCTTCTGTATGCCCCAGATGGGTGCCACCTCGTACTGCGCCAGCCAAGCGTAAGCTACAGCCGAGTGGGTGATAAGACCGCCGCTAAGGCCCTTCATGCAGATGAATCCCATGTCCGCCTCAAGCGTGCGACGCACTATATCCTTATCGGCCTCGGAAGCCAGATAGCTGAACGGGTACTGCAACGTCTCATACAATCCGCTCTCGATGGCTTCGAGGGCCACACGCTGACGGTGGTTGGTGAGGCCAATATGTCGCACTTTACCCTGTCGCACTGCCTCAAGCATAGCCTCGTACAGGCCGCTACCATCTCCCGGCTTAGGGCAGAAAGGCAAATTATGGAACTGGTAGAGGTCAACATAGTCTGTGCGGAGCAAGCGCAGGCTGGTTTCAAGGTCGCTCCAAAAGCTTTCGGGGGTGGTGGCGCCGGTCTTGGTGCTGATGATCACCTCATGGCGGCGACCTTCGAGGGCCACGCCAAGCTTTTCTTCGCTATCGGTATAGAAGCGGGCGGTGTCGAAATAGTACATACCTCCGTCGAGGGCTCGCCGTATGAGACGAACGGCGGCATCCATCGGGATACGTTGTATAGGCAGTGCGCCGAATCCGTTGCGCGGAACTATCAGGCCCGTGCGGCCAAGTTTCACTTTCTGCATATCTCTTCCTTTAAAGCGTTGACAAATGAATGGATATCCTCTTCGGTGGTGTCGAAGGAGCACATCCAGCGCACCACATCGTTGGCTTCGTCCCAGTCGTAGAAGAAGTAGCGCTGCTGCAAGCGGTGCCACACCTCTGTCGGCAACTGCGCAAATACACTGTTCACCTGCACAGGGTACATAATTCTCACTCCGTCGACCTTCTCCACCTCGCTGCGCAGGAGCTGTGCCATACGGTTGCTATGCTCGGCGTTTCTCTTCCAGATGCCAGTTTCCAAATAGCAAATCATCTGCGCGGCCATGAATCGCATCTTGCTGGCCAGCTGCGTCATCTGCTTGCGGCGATACTTCATATCCACATCGAGGGCCGGATTAAGCAGCACGCAGCTCTCACCCATCAGAAGGCCGTTCTTGGTGCCACCAAAACTGAGGGCGTCGACACCGAGGTCGGTGGTCATCTCCTTGAAGCTGCAACCCAGCGCGACGGCAGCATTGGCCAGGCGGGCGCCGTCGACGTGGAGGTACATATTATATGAATGGGCCAGGTCGGCCAGCGCGCGAATCTCATCGAGCGTGTAGAGGGTGCCGAGCTCTGTGGGCTGACTGATACTGATAGCCTTGGGTTGCGAATGATGTTCGAAGCCGAAGCCATGGAGACGGGTGCGCACCAAGTCAGGGGTGAGTTTACCATCGGGAGTGTCGACAGTCAGCAGGCGGCATCCAACAACACGCTGTGGGGCGCCACACTCGTCGACGTTGATGTGCGCCGTTTCGGCACACACCACAGCCTCGTGGGAGCGGCACATAGCGTCGATGCAGAGCACATTGGCTCCTGTGCCATTGAAGACCAGATAAGGGCGCGCCTGAAGTCCGAAGGTGTCACGGTAGAGCGCTTCCAGGCGCTTTGTATATTCATCGTCGCCATAGGCCAGCGCGTGTTCGCTGTTGGCCGCCGCGAGGGCTTCAAGGACCTCGGGGCTGACGCCGGAGTGATTGTCACTGCCAAAACCTCTTTTCATTGCATGTGGTTTTTAGTTACACTACGGGGCGGCTGGTTGGCCGCCCCGTAGCATATTGGTGTGTGTGTTTTACTTACTTGACGACAACAACGCGCTGGGTCAACACGTTGCCCACTCTGACGAGGTAGGAGCCGGAGATAGGCACGTTGAAGTAGATCTTGTTGTCGGGGCTGACACGGCTCTCGAGGGCGCGACCCGAAACATCATAGAGCGTGACCTTGTAGTCACCGCTGTTCTCGATAACAATCTGGTTGTTCTCGATAGTCACAATGATGTTGGAGACAACAGCGTCGCGGAGCTCAGGCATGTCGTGGTCCGTAGCGGGGCTGTCGGTGCCCGGATTGTTGTAGATGTCATCGTAGTCGTTGGAGCACGGCACGCGTTTGCTCATCAGGGCCGTGAAGGCAACGTCGCGGTTGTAGTCACCGTAGGTGATGGTCCAGGGGTTCTGGCGCGAGACGGTGTCGCCGTTCTCGTTGGCCCAGCCCATGAAGGCCCAGTCAGCGAGAGGCTGATTGACCACGAGGGTAGCCTGGCTGGTGGGATCGTCGTCGACAGAGGCTATCGGGCGCACCTCTTTCACGTCGTAGGTGGTGCCGGCGATAGTGGCTTCGCCGAGCTTGTAGATGACACCATATTCACCCGAGGCGGGAACACCAGCCTCTTCGGCACCGGCCTCAAGGAGCACGGTGATGGTCCAGTCGACGGGTATCGGCTCGAAGTAAGCAGTGAAATGCGGTGCGTTACCGTAGACGGTGAAGAAGTCAAGCTGACGGTCCTGATCGGTGTTGCCGTCGTCCCAGCGCACGAAGCGATAGCCGGTCTCAGGCAGCGCGTGGATCCAAATCTCGTCGGTGATGTGGAAAAACTCATACATAGTGTTGGCATGGACGGCTTCCTGGGTGACAGGAATCACCATGCTGCCCATAGTGAAGTGAGTTTCGTCGGCCGTCCAGGTATAGGCCTTACCCATCGTGGCGTTGTCGGTACCAACCGAGACGGTGGCGGTGAGGCTGTTCAATTCAGAGGCTATAGGATCCATCCAAGTGAGGGTGAGGTTATCGACAGCTGCGGCAATAGCGGCGGGGGTGTCGTCGGAGTTGAGGTTCCAGAAGATGGCCAGACGGTACCACTGCTCGGTGGGAATCTGGAGGAGGCGGTAGGCATCCTGCCAGTTGCCGTTACCGTTGAGCTCGTCTATCACCAACGGATAGGCGGCAGCATGGGGGTTGAGGTTCATATAGGCGTCGTCGGCCTCATTATCCTCGATGGGGATTAGGGCGATGGTGACGTTGTGGTCCTCGATGTCGTTGATGAGGTAGTTGAAGTTGAAGCGGTAGACGCCGCTGTGGAGCTTCATCTCGGTGTAGACATAAGGCTCGCTGCCAAGGTTGTAGTTGCAGTTGGCGCCGCCGTCCTTGGTCACATAGAGACTGTGGGTGCCGTAGCTGCTGTGTGCCACAGCGTCGCCCACGGTCCACTCGTTGTCGCCCGTGCCGATGTTGAACCATTCGAGGGCTGCGTTGCCAGCCTCGAAGCTGTAGGTCTTATTGGTGATGGGCTCGGTGGCGTAGCTGCGGTTGAAGATGGCGCTGAGGGTCATATCCTCGGTGATGGTGATGTCGCGGTCGGGCGACATGGCACCGTCACTCCAACTCACGAACTGGTAGATGCCGGCCGTGGCCTGGGCGGTGATGTGGTAGGTGTAATCAGGACCACCGCAGTCGGGAGTGCTGGTGATTGCCACCGTGCCGCCGACGCGCTGCACGAGGGTCAGCACCGGGACACCGGCACCGACGATGTTGGTGAAACCGTTCCAGTCGGTGAGGGCGGTGTAGGCGCAGGGCACCTCGACCACCACGTTGGCCTTGGTGACATTGATGAAAGCATCCTCATCCACAGTGATGGCGCTCGGGTTGCCCTCAAGGACGATGCGGTTCAGGTTGGTCAGGCGGCCGAAAGCGGCGCTGTCGATGCGGGTAACCGAGGCGGGGATAGTGATGCTTTCTATATTAGTATTCTGATAGAAGGCAAAGGCGTTGACGGTGGTGACACCGGCGGGAATCACCAGGTCGGTAAGCAGCGTGCCGTTGACAGTGAGGCTGTGCGAACGGGTGGCGGGGTTGGAGAGCATGCTCTCGAACGTGATGCCGAACCAGTCGGCCAGGTTGCCGTTGAAGTTCACCTGGGCGATGTTGTTGCTGCTGCGGAAGGCGTCGTTGCCAAAGCTGGTGACACCGCCGTTGACGGTGACCATACGCAGGTTGCTGTTACCCATGAAGGCCTGTGCGCCGACGGTGGCGACGGCAGCGGGAATCTCAATGCTGTAGAGGTTGCTGCAGCCATAGAAGGCGGCGTTGCCGATAGAGGCAACCGAGGCGGGAATCACCACGTTGCGCAGGGCCGAGCAGTTGTAGAACATCTCGTTGGGGATGGCGGTGAGGCTATTCGACAGCGTCACGTTCTGCAGCGAGGTGCAACCGTTGAAGGCGTCGACACCGAAGCTGGTGACATTGGAGACGTCGATGTTGGCCAGCGAGGAGCAGCCACTGAAGGCGTAGTCGCCCACAGTGGTGACGGTGGGCACCATCTCGACGGTCTCGAGGTTAGCGCAGCCCTGGAAGGCACCGGCGGCAATCTCAGTCACAGCACCGTTGTGGAGACGCGGGATGGTGATGGAGGTCACGCGGCGGCGATAGTCGGACTTCACACCGGTGACGATGCTGCTGTCGGCATTGTATTCGAGGTAGTCCACGGTGCCGTCGATGGCGGGGGCGTAGAACCAGGCGTGGACGGTGACGTCAGACGTCGGGGTGAAGGTGAGGTTGGTCTGGCCCATAGCACCCATGGGGGCGCCATCGATAATCCAGCCCCAGAACTCATAGTTGGCGTTGGTGACGGTGGCGGTGAGGGTCAGCGGGGTACCGGCAGGCCACTCGCCAATGTTGTCGATAGGAGTGATAGTACCCACAGTGTTGTTGGGGTGCTTCACGATGGTAATGTTCAAGTTGCCCTGCTCGTGGAAGACGGCCTTCACGGTGGTGTTGGAGGTCACGACCCACTCCAGGTGGTCGCCGGTGCGCTCCACGGTGCCTGCCGCAGAGGTGATGACCCACTTCTGGAAGGTCCAGTCGCCCGTGCCTTCGGCGTCGAAGGTGACGGTACGGTTCTCAAGCACGTTCTGGTTGAGACCGGGGCAGACAGGCAGGCTCGAGGTCACAATGCCGGTGCCTTCCTGCTCGATGGTCACATCGTAGTAGTGAGCCACGCGCTGCAGCACGGCAGTGAGGTACATATTGTCGGTGATGGCGTCGACATGGTAGGGGTTGTTGACGCTCACATCGGCACTTGTGTTGGTGTTAATCCATTTCTCGAAGGTATAGGCAGTGTTGTCGTACAGCACCTCAATGT
>JAEEGJ010029489.1_pt1 | contig 10817 bp, 7 predicted proteins | sample 8958761 | NCBI WGS metagenome assembly JAEEGJ01 (sample SAMN16246546, study PRJNA631951) | gut metagenome | biome: gut microbiome; feature: rumen; material: RS-attached | host: Bos | place: Iran: Karaj | collected 2018-10
TCGCAGCGAGTCGCCCGCCGCCTCGAAGGTGCGGCTGCCCCCGTTGACGACGAACTGTTTGGTATCGAGCTCGATGCCTGCGAGCCACGCGCTGCACACGAAGCTGTCGGGCCGCACGGATTCGTCGTAATACTGGATGATCTCCGTGACCATCTCCGACGCGGAGGAGGCCCGGGATTCCAGATAGTGGAGGGTGGGGTTCTCGATATAGTCCGCGCTGCGGCGATGGTGGTCGATGAGGACCAGCTTCTCCACCCGATCGAGGAGCGCCGGGCAGTCGGTGATCATGGGCCGCTGGGTGTCCACCACCACCACCACGGAGTTGGGCTGCACCATCTCCAGGGCCTCGGGGCCGGTGACCAGCATCCTGTCGCTGAGGCCCAGCCGATCCATCTCCGCAAGGGCGTCCGCCGTGGCGTCGTTCGGTTCGGTCAGCACGATGAAGGGCCGCAAACGGGTGTGCTGCACGCAGGTGGCGATGCCCAGGGCCGCGCCCAGGCAGTCCATGTCCGGGTTCTTGTGGCCCATGATGAACACGTCCCCGCCGCCCTCGATGAGCTGGCGGAGGGCCTTGGCGAAGAGCCGCATCTTGACCCGGCTCTGCCGGGCGTCCTGCTGCTTGCGGCCGCCGTAGAATCGGTAGTCGGCCCCGTCCCGGACCACGGCTTGGTCGCCGCCACGGCCGAGAGCCAGCTCCATGGCGGTGCGGGCTCCCTCCTCGGACTGGGCGATCCGGGGCGCCATGCCCACGGCCACGGACAGAGACAGGGTGGCGCCGGTGCCCGTCTCCAGGTGCCGGGCCTGCTCCAACAGCTTGAATTTCTCCTTCTCGATCTTGGTGACCTCCGCGGCCTCCAGCACGCAGAGGAAGCGGCCGTTCTCGTACCGGCGGTAGATGCCTCCGGTCCGGCGGCAGAGCTCGGAGACCAGGCGCTCCACCTCGGCCAAAACCGCCGTGCCGTGGAACTGCCGATCTCCCGCCAGCTCCTCGTAGTTGTCCATGTACACCAGCATCACGTAGGGCATCTGCTCCGTGTACAGCCGCTGGTAGTGGGCGGCTTCGGTCCGATCCAGCCAGTACTGGAACAGGAGCTTTTTGCGGGCGTTGCGCCGGCGGACCGGCATGGTCATGACCTGGTAGTTGGTGCCGGAGAGCAGGATCTGCTGGACCGTGGGCTGGGCGGGCTTGAAGTTGGGGAGCACGTCCAGCACGTTCTTTCCGTCGAACACGGCGGCCAGGGCGTCGTTGCGCCAGACGATCTTGCCGTTCAGATCCATCAACAGCACCGGGATGTCCACCTTGCGGATGAGCTCCGAGGCGGCGGTGTCGTTGTCGGCGAAGACGGTGTCCATGAGCTGCTGCTGCTTTCTGGCCACGCCTATCAGCAGCAGGAACACGATCAGCGTGACGAAGCCCGCCGCGCCCAGGCACAGGTATCCCAGCATCCGGTTGTAGTACCAGACCGCGCCGGCCAGGGCCAGCAGGGCGATCGCCAGGAAGATCAGGACCCCTCGATATCGTTTCATCGCTGTTCCTTTCCGGCCCGCCGCCTGCGGATGACCCCCACGAGGCCCAGCAGCAGCAGCACCATTTGGAAGATCTGATACAGGAACACCAGCCCTGCCCCCATCACCAGCCCGTACAGGAGCCCGACGCGATTGTGGGGCAGGCGGTGCTTGAGCACCGCGTATAGATAGTTGGCTCCGGCCAGCAGCAGCGGCATGGCCCACATCTCATAGAGGAGCAGGCTCAGGGCCGACACCATGGGCGTGTCCGTGGTCATGGTCAGGATGGTCACGACCAAGCTGGCGCCGCCCAGGATCATCACGTACCCATAGGGGACGGACCAGGTGCCGTAGGGGCCCAGGGGGCAGAGAGGCATGTCCTTCTGCCGCCTGTTGAAGGCGTGGAGCAGCAGCACGTTGATGAGGGCGTAGCCCCCCGCGAAGGCGAAGAAGCAGCCCACGATCAGCTCGTCGATCCGGCTCACCAGGAGCAGGGCCGTGTCGTGGAGGCTGGTGCCCTCGAACAGCACCGGCACCTCGGCAAAGTAGCTGCGGAGCGACGCGTAGGGGTCGCCGGTGGCCACCAGATCCGGCACGCAGAAGATCAAAAACTGGCCGAAGGTCAGCAGGAGCGACACGTAGAGGACGCTTTGGAAGTTCCCCATGCGCTCCTTCTGGCTGAACCAGAGGAGGCAGCCCGCCGGGGCCGCCGCCCCCAGGATGCAGAGGCAGTTGAGGGGGGCGTAGCCCATGAGATAGCCGAAGAGGAACACCAGCGCCCCGGCCACGATCAGCATCACCGGTCGGGTCCGGAAGGCCATGGCCGCCCACACCGCCGGGACCGCCAGCATGGTCAGCAGGAACAGGGGATAGTAGTATACCGAGCATCCGCCCATCACCGCGAAGCCCAGCCACAGGCCCCAGGTCAACCCATTCTGTTTTCCCCTGCTATTTTCCATGCAACCATTTTACATATATTGACGGCAAGAGTCAAATGGAAAATGGCGAGGAGCCCCGGGAGCAAAAAGTGAAATCCGCGCTTTGCGCGGGCTAAATTTGCGATGCAAGCGAAATCCACCTTCGGTGGGCTAAATCCGGCTGACGCCGGGTTAAGGTATGCGCCTTGCGGCGAATGGAATCCCCCCCTTGGGGGGCTGGGGGCACCATAGCTCGGCGTCAGCCGGATTTCGCTGCGCCAAAGGCGCAATTTAGCTTGCGCAGCAAATTTCGCTCGCCGCAGGCGAATATCACTTGACACCCGGCATGGTCGTGGTATAATAAGCTCTAATTTCGGGGTTGACCCGGGAAGCAGTACCCTCACAGGCTGTCCTTCTTCAGAGAGCGCGTTCACCGGCTGCAAGGCGCGCGGGGGGCAGGAGGCGAAGACCGCCCGGCGACTCGAAGGGGACCGGCCCCATATCGCCGGATGCGAGTGATAAACTTGGGTGGAACCGCGCAAACCAAGCGCCCCAGTGCTGTGATGCAGCATTGGGGCTTTTAGTTTATATGAAGAAAGAGAGGAAACACGTATGATCATCACATTCCCCGACGGATCGAAGCGGGAATACGAAAACGGCGTCAGCGCTCTGGACATCGCCGCGTCCCTCAGCCAGGAGCTGAAGAAGTCCGTCATCTGCTGCGAGATCGACGGCGTCCGTTCCGACGCCTTCTTGCCCATCGAGAAGGACTGCAGCCTCCGGCTCCTCACCTTCGACGATGCCGACGGTCGCTGGACCTATCGGCACACGGCCTCCCACATCCTGGCCCAGGCCGTCAAACGCCTCTGGCCTGAGGTGAAGCTGGCCATCGGCCCCGCCACCAAGGACGGGTTCTATTACGACTTCGACGCGCCCTTCAACTTCTCCCCCGACGACTTCAAGAAGATCGAGAAGACCATGGAGCAGATCCAGCGGGAGAATCTGAAGCTGGAGCGGTTCGAGCTGCCCCGGGCGGAGGCCATCGCCTTCATGGAGAAGAAGGGCGAGCCCTACAAGGTGGAGCTGATCCGGGACCTGCCCGAGGACGCCGTCATCAGCTTCTACAAGCAGGGCGAGTTCGTGGACCTGTGCGCCGGCACCCATGTGGGCAGCACGGCCCGGGTGAAGAACATCAAGCTCCTCAGCGTGGCCGGGGCCTACTGGCGGGGCAGCGAAAAGAACAAGATGCTCCAGCGCATCTACGGCACGGCCTTCGAGAAGAAGGACGAGCTGGTGGCCTACATCACGCGCCTGGAGGAGGCGAAGAAGCGGGACCACAACAAGATCGGCCGGGAGCTCGAATACTTCACCACGGTGGACGTGATCGGCCAGGGTCTGCCGGTGCTCCTGCCCAAGGGCGCCCGGGTGATCCAGCTCATGCAGCGCTGGGTGGAGGACACGGAGCAGAAGCACGGGTATCTGCTCACCAAGACGCCCTACTTCGCCAAGCGGGAGCTCTATAAGATCTCCGGCCATTGGGACCACTATCGGGACGGCATGTTCATCATGGGGGACCCGGACGACGAGACCAAGGACTGCTTCGCCCTCCGGCCCATGACCTGTCCCTTCCAGTATCAGGTGTACCTGAACCGGCAGCGGAGCTACCGGGATCTGCCCATGCGGCTGGGCGAAACGTCCACCCTGTTCCGCAACGAGGACTCCGGCGAGATGCACGGCCTCATCCGCGTGCGCCAGTTCACCATCTCCGAGGGCCACCTCATGGTCCGCCCGGATCAGCTGGAGGAGGAGTTCAAGGATTGTCTGGAGCTCTCCAAGTACTTCCTGAACACGGTGGGCCTGTGGGACAAGTGCACCTTCCGCTTCTCCCAGTGGGACCCCGCCAACCCCAAGAACAAGTACGAGGGCACGGCGGAGCAGTGGAACGCCGCCCAGGCCGCCATGAGCCGCATTTTGGACCATCTGGGCGTGAAGTACGAGATCGGCATCGACGAAGCCGCCTTCTACGGGCCCAAGCTGGACATCCAGTATCGGAACGTGTACGGCAAGGAGGACACCCTGGTCACGATCCAGATCGACATGCTCCTCGCTAAGCGGTTCGGTATGTACTACATCGACGAGAACGGCGAGAAGGCCCTGCCCTACATCATCCATCGGACCAGCCTGGGCTGCTACGAGCGGACGCTGGCGTACCTGATCGAGGAGTACGCGGGCGCCCTGCCCACCTGGATGATGCCCACCCAGGTGAAGGTGCTGCCCATCACGGATCGGGCCCTCGAATACTCCAAAGCCCTGGCCGACCGCCTGGACGCCCTGGGCGTGCGGGTGGAGGTGGACGCCCGGAACGAGAAGATCGGCTTCAAGATCCGGGAGGCCCAGATGCAGAAGATCCCCTACATGCTGGTCGTCGGCGACAAGGAGGCCGAGGAGAAGACCGTGGCCGTCCGCGCCCGGGGCAAGGGGGACTTGGGCGCCATGTCCATGGACGACTTCGAATCCCTGCTCCTCAAAGAGATCGCCTCCAAGGCGAAATGATCTTCGCGACTTACGGAGCCGCTGCCGCCGCAGCGGCTTTTTTGCGCCGCCTGGGCCGCTGCACGCCGACCCGCCCTTGCCAGTTCCCGGTTTTTGCGGTATACTAACATATACTTGGAGGTGTGTCCCTATGAACGATATCCGCTTCGTCGTCTCGCCCCGGATCATGGGGGAGGAAAAGTTTTTCGGGCCGGGCATCGCCGTGCTCCTCCATCGGGTGGAGGAATATCATTCCATCCGCCAGGCCACGGCTTCCATGGGCATGGCCTACAGCAAGGCCTGGACCATCATCCGCCGGGCGGAGCGGGAGCTGGGGTTCCCCCTGCTCAACACCACCACCGGCGGCAAGGAGGGGGGCGGCGCGTCCCTGACGGCGGAGGGGAAAGCGTTCCTTGACAAGTACGACCGGTTCTGCGCCCTGGTGAACGATCACGCCCGGGCGGATTTCGAAGCGGTGTTCGGTCCCGGGGCCTCCGGGCAGGAATGAGGGAGGATCCATGAAAAAGCTGTTCGTTTTCGTCCTGTGCCTGATGCTGCTTTCAGGCTGCGTGCCCGTGCCCGTGGGCCCGTCCCACATGGCGGAGGCCACCCAGGCGCCCCTGGTGCCTGCCCGCCACGAGACGCCCGCGCCCAGCGCCGTGCCGGAGACGAAGCCGCCAAAGGAGGCGACGGCGCTGCCCGCCACGGCTGCCCCCAAGGCCACGGCTGCGCCTAAGGTCAAAGCCACAGCGAAATCCACCGCCACGCCCAAGTCAACCCCGAAACCCACGCCGAAGTCCACGCCCAAGCCTACGGCCACGCCCCGGCCCACGGCGGTCCCCGATCAGACCTACACCGGGACCTATTTCAAATTCACCGCGCCGGGCAGCTGGATGAAGGCCAAGACCGCCGACGGGGTCTACTTCTACCCGGACGTGGACGATACCCGGCACACCTATTTCCTGTATCAGGAAACGGAGAACGAAATGGGGCTCACGGAGACCAAGCTGGACATCGCCCTCATGTTCTCCTCCAAGGAGTCCGTCACCGCCATGGTGGAGGGGGCCCTGACGGGCAGCGGCATGACCAACTTCAAGCTGTCGCCGGTCACCGTCCAGAAGACCAAGCTCAACGGGCTCACCTGCTACAAGGGGGCCTCCGACATCACTCAGGCCGGGGAGACCTACGATTTCGTGGGGCACATCTTCCTCCGGGGCGACAAGATGGTCCTGTTCATCTGGGTGGGCGACCAAACCAAGTACGCCGCCGCTCTCAAGAAGGTGTACGATTCCATTCAAGGGGTGTAATGATTTGCTATATCTTTTGCCGCTTTTTCTCTTTAGACAAAGAGAAAAAGCGGCGGAAAAAGAGAAACTTTAGAAGAGTAAAGGGAGGTGCCGCGAGCATCTCCCTCTTCTTAAAGTTCTTTGGGTGCACCCTTTCTTTCAAGAAAGGGTGCATGCTTTCATTATTTTCCTAAAACCACGCTGGTCTGGCCGTCCAGGGTCAGGGAGCTGCCGTTGACGCCGGTGAGCTGGGCGGAGCCCAGGCCGATGGAGGCCCGGAGGGTCTTGAAGTCGCCCAGCTTGGCAAGGTCGATGGTCTGGGCGCTCTTGGTGGGATTGTGGAGGACCAGCACGGTGTTCCCGTCCAGCGTGGCGGTGAACCCGCCCACCTTGGAATCCGGGATGGACACGCTCTTATACTCGCCCCGGGCGATGGCGGGGTTTGCCTTGCGGATCATGATGAGCTTCTTATAATAGGTATAGAGGCTCTTCTCGTCCGCCTTCTGGTCCTTGACCCCCTTCTGGATCTGCTTGTCCCGGCCGTAGGTGGTGCCTTCGGGGTCCTTGGTGGTGTCCCCGTCCCCCCAGACCATGGCGAGCCGCCGGTTGGCGTCGGTCTGGGCGCTGCCCCGGGAGCCCCGCATGCCCAGCTCCTCCCCGTAGTAGAGGAAGGGGGACCCGGGCCCCAGAATGTACATATTGGCGGCCATCTGCATGTAGCCGGACTCCACGGTCAGATACCCGGCCACCCGGTCCGTGTCGTGGTTCGCCAGGAAGGGCACGAACATGGCGTCCGGGTTCTTGCCTTCGATGCTCTTGAGATACTGCTCCACGTACTTCGTGAGGGCCCCCGCGTTCCCCTGCTTGGCGGCGGTGGCGAAGCGCCCCTCGGACCCGGAGGCGGTGAAGTTGAAGCAGTTGGTGGCGGGGTAGTAGATGCCGGTGATGGCGTCCGGGTCCCAGACCTCGGCCACGGTGTAGAGGCCGGGGTACTCCGAGCGCAGGGTGGTCAGGTACTCCTGCCAGAATTCCTCGCTCTTCTTGTGGTCCCCGAAATACACGTACTTGGCGGCGTCGAACCTAAACCCGTCGATGCCCCGATCGAGATAGTACCGGGAGACCTTCAAAACCTCCTCCCGGACGGCGGGGTTGTCGAAGTTCAGCTCCGGCATGCCCCCGTCGAAGTTGCACTCATAGTAGATGTTGGTGCCGGACAGGGCGGAGAAGGCCCGGCCCGCGGGCGCTTTCTCGCCCTGGGTATAATAGGTATAGAAATCGTAATAGGGATCGTCCTTGATATCCTGCCGGTGGGCCTTGGTGAAGGCGCCGAACCAGGCGTTGGACCGGGCGGTGTGGTTGATGACCATATCGAGGATCAGCTTCACGCCCCGCTGATGGCAGAGGGCGATGAGCTCGTCCAGATCCGCCTGGGTGCCGAAGTCCGGGTCGATCTCGTAGTAGTCCGCCACGTCATACTTATGATAGGAAGGGGACTTGAAGATGGGGGAGAGCCAGATGCCCTCGATGCCCAGGGACTTGCCGGAGTTGGGGTCCCCGTCGTTCAGGTAGTCGAACCGGTCGATGATGCCCCTGAGGTCCCCGATGCCGTCCCCGTTGGAGTCGGCGAAGGAGCCCACGAAGATCTCGTAGAATACCCGGGCGTTGTCCGCCACGGCGTAGTCGGTCTTCAGCAGCGGATCGTCGATCACGTACTCCTCCGGCGGCGCGGCGGTGGGCGCCTCCGTGGGCGCGGGAGCCTCCGTAGGCGCGGGCGCTTCGGCGGCCTTCTTCTTGCAGGCGAAGCAGGATGCCAGCAGCAGCGCGGCCAGCAGCAGGGCAAATATACGTTTGACCATGGCTATACCCCTCCAGGATGGCAGTTTATATATAATGGTATACCTATATAGGGCGGTTTTGTCAAGATACAGCCTTTTCATCGGCCCCGATCTATGCTATAACTACAGGTATGGAACTTAACGCGCTATATGAATCGGAAGAACTGCCCCGGGCCCAGGCCGCCGAGAAGCGGACGAGCCGGGCCATGGGCATCGTGGCCGCGGCGGGCCTGGTCCTCTGCGTCCTCTTCTGCTGCTTCACCACCCGCAAAAACCAGGACGTGACGCTGCCCCTCACCGTGGGTACCTCCATCCTGGCGGGCTGGATCGTGATCTTCCTGTCCCACAGCCGCCTGGACCGCGCCCGGGCCCAGGCCCGCCACGCGGAGCTTATGCTCACGGGCCCCCGGGAGACCTACGAGGGCCGGTTCGAAAAGCTCCCGGGGGTCTACCGGGTGAAGAAGGGGGTAGCCATCCGCAAGGTCCGCCTCCAGGAGGAACTCCACGAGACCATGCTCACCGTCAGCGACGAGAAGGCGGACCGGCTGCCGGACGCCTTCACGGGCCGGGTGGAGACGGTCTACGACTGCATCGTGGCCTTTAGAGAGGAGGGAGAGGCATGAAGGGCATCCTGAAAAACCTCCACCGCTACGTGCTCTGGGCCATCGTCAGCTGCGTCTTCTGGGCCTTCGTCATCTCCCGGATCACCGACGCCCCGGCGGCCAGGAAGCTGATCCTGTACGCGGACCTGGACGCCATGGACCGGCCGGGCCTGGTGGCGGCTCTCGAGGAGGAGATGCCCGAAAACATCCGCTTCGTGGAGCCGTTGCTGTTCGTGGACGCCATGTTCGAGCCCGCCAGCGTCTCCAAGGGGGACATGTTCGTGGTCTCCGAGGCCCAGGCGGAGGGGGTCCTCCAGGACCTGGCCGTCATCGATAGGGCCGCCTTCCCGGGCCAGCGCTTCTACGAGTTCGACGGCAAGGCCTACGGCATCCTCCTTTACGACGAGGAGCAGGGGGTCCGCATCGCCGCCAAGTACCTGGCCTACGAGCCGGGGGAGATTTACTACCTCTTTTTCAACGCCAAGTCCGGCCACATCGCCCCCTGGAACGGCGACGACGATGCCGCCCTCCGCGCCGCCAGGAAGCTGCTGACGCTGGAGTGAAGGGCTTACGAACGGCCTTTTGTACGTCCTCCCGTATCCAGGGGGGACTTTTGGTTTTCGCCGGATTTTTTTCTCCAAAAAATACTTCAAATTTTTAACAAATTGCCGCCCGTATAATTGACTTTTGTGTATCGTGGGTGTAAATTATATATACATCGTGGGGGAAGTGGCGGTGCTGTTGGCGTTTCCGCGGAACCCGGATGAAAAACGTACGGCATGAAAATGCACAAATCACAGGAGGAACAAGCATGAAAAAAACGTTAGCTATCGTACTCGCTCTCGTCATGGTTCTGGCTCTGGTCGCCTGCTCTGGCAAGACCGGCACCGAGACCCCCGCGCCTCAGACCGGCACCGAGACCAAGACCGATACGAGCAGCAGCCCGCTGGCCGGCACCTATGACATCACTGTCTGGGTCGGTGAAGCCGCTGTCGATCTGACCAAGAAGCAGATCGACGACTTCAACAAGAACAACGAACTGGGCATCACCTTCAACGCCATCGTCAACGGCGTGTCCGAAGCGACCTCTGCGGATCAGATGCTGGTCGACGTTTCCGTCGGCGCGGACATCTACTGCTTCGCCCAGGATCAGTTCGCCCGCCTGGTGCAGGGCGGCGCCCTGGCTGAGCTGGACGCGGAAGCGGCCAAGGAAGTCAAGGCTGCCAACGATCCCGGCGTCGTGGCCGCTGCCACCACCGGCGACAAGATGTATGCCTACCCGCTGACCTCGGATAACGGCTACTTCATGTACTACGACAAGACCGTCATCCCCGAGGAAGATGTGGACTCTCTGGAGAAGCTGATCGCGGACTGCGAAGCCGCGGGCAAGTATTTCGCCTTTGAGACCAACACCTCCGCCTGGTACATCGCCTCCTGGTTCTTCGCCACCGGCTGCAAGTCCGAGTGGACCACCGACGACGACGGCGCCTTCATCTCCGTGGCCGACGACTTCAACTCCGACAAGGGTCTCATCGCCGTCAAGGGCATGAAGAAGCTGGTGGACTCCAAGTTCCACGTGTCCTCCTCCTCCGGCGACGAGTTCGCCTCTGACGCGGCCATCGTGGTCACCGGCACCTGGAACTTCGAAGCCATTCAGAAGCTCCTGGGCGACCACATGGGCGTCACCGACCTGCCCTCCTTCGAGGTGGACGGCAAGGAGTATCACCTGGGCTCCTTCAACGGCTGCAAGCTCATGGGCGTCAAGCCCCAGTCCGACTCCATCCGGCTGCTGGCCCTCCAGCTGCTGGCTGAGTATCTGACCGACGAAGCCCGCCAGATGGAGCGGTTCGAAGCTCTGTCCTGGGGTCCCTCCAACCTGAAGGCCCAGGCCTCCGACGCCGTTCAGAGCAACCCCGGCCTCGCCGCTCTGCTCAAGCAGAAGCCGTATTCCGTTTCTCAGGGCCAGATCCACGGCGCCTGGTGGGATATCGCCAAGGTCATCGGCGATGACGTGAAGGCTGCCACCGACGAAGCCGGCCTCAAGCAGGCTCTGCAGAACTACTACGACAAGATCTCCGCTCTGTTCACCATGACCGAGGAGGAGAAGTCCGCCTGGTCCGTCATCGGCGCCATCTGCGG
>JAEEGJ010029491.1_pt1 | contig 10817 bp, 11 predicted proteins | sample 8958761 | NCBI WGS metagenome assembly JAEEGJ01 (sample SAMN16246546, study PRJNA631951) | gut metagenome | biome: gut microbiome; feature: rumen; material: RS-attached | host: Bos | place: Iran: Karaj | collected 2018-10
AGCCGCCGGCCACGCCGGCGGAAACGCTGCCGGAGCAGCCTGCCGCAACGGCACCGGCGACGACTTCCGCCCCGAACCACGAGCCATCTGCTGCCCCGGAACCGGCCGATGACTGGAAATTCGCCGCGTTGACCACGGAGGAGCCCGTTTTCACGGATTCCGGCTATTCCAGCCACGATATCTGTGTGAAGCTCGTGTCCTATGATTCCGGCGAGGGCGTCATCGACAGCCCCTATACCGTGGCGGATATCTATGTCCGGGATGTCCGCTGCCTCCAGTCATATTTTGCGGGAGGGAAATACATCCCCACCGGCCACGGAGAGGACATCCTCACCCTGATGGAGGAGTCCGGGGCCATTGTTGCGGCAAACGGCGACTATTACAGCATGCAGATGGGCTCCGGCGTCCTGCGCAACGGCGTCCTGTACCGGTATCCCAAGGCGGATTTTGACGTATTCGTCCTCTATGACGACGGCTCGGTCGTCATCTATCCCAAGCGCTCGATCCGCACCGAGCAGGACTGGGCAAAGGCCTTCGAAAACGCCTGGCAGGCCTGGTCCTTCGGGCCGTCCCTGCTGGATGAGAACGGAAAGCAGTATGAAAACCTGAGGGCGAGCCTCTTCCCGGTGGTGGCCAACCGGAACCCCCGCACCGGCATCGGATACTATGAACCGGGGCACTACTGCCTGGTGGTGGTGGACGGACGGGACGGGGATACCGCGCCGGGTGCCTCCATCGAGGAGTTTGCCTCCGTTTTTGAGAGCCTCGGCTGTGTCCAGGCCTACAATCTGGACGGCGGCGGAACGAGCCGCATGGCCTATCGCGGCGAGATCATCACCCATCCCAGCCAGGACCGCGTGCTGCCGGATATCATACTGGCTGCCGAATACGAGGGCTCCGGAGCCTGGAGGGAAGCGCAGAGCGCAGAGGAGGTGTCCTGATGCTGAGACGAATTCTTCCGCATGTCTGCATCGTCCTGTCCCTGACGGTGCTGGTGCTGCTGATCCTGAACCTCTTCAATCCCTTCATGGGCTTTCTCTCCAGCGCGGTCTCGCTGTGGTTCCTGCTGGCGCTGTGCCTCTCGGCCCTCGCCACGGCCATCGTCCTCGTCTGGACAGACCGCCGTCAGTGACATAAAAAACCTTGCTTTCTGGCTGCTTCCTGCACGCTGCCCGCCTGCGGTTCAAATCCCGCCGGAGGACTGAGTGAATTTTGCGATTTTAACGCGGCAGACTCCGTTGGCCTGATGAGGGAATCGGGTTACTTACCGGATCTGCCGCTTTTTTTGCTTTATACAGCTAAAGGACACCTCCGAAGAGATGCCCTTTCCCTGAAGATCGGCAGCACAGCACAGGATGCTGTGATTAGTTCACTTTCTCTATTACTTGAATAATTCAGCTCTGAAAAGCGTGGGATAGTCTGAACGCCCGTCAAAGATGTGATACACATAAATCGTGTCACCGATCAGACGATAGATTATGATGTACTTTTCTACAACTATAAAACGATATCCAAGGTTACGCAGCTCTGTCTCCCGCATGGAAGGTCCTGAAAGCGGAAATCTTGTCAGCTGTTCCAGTGCATCAAATATTTTGTCTGTAATCTTCCGGGCAGACTGAACACCTGAAAGAGAAAGATATAGCTGCGCGATCTCTTCCAGCTCTCCCTGTGCGGGGTCAAGGATCCGGACAGCATATGTTTTCTCAGCCATAGATTTTCTCCAGTCTGTCACGGGACTCAGAAAGTGAAACACCGGTATGCCCAGCCAGACGGAGTTCCTCGGCTGCGGCAAGCTTTGCCTTCAGCTTAAACAGCTCCTCACGACGCTCAAATGCTTCAATGCTCATAACCACGATATCTCCTTCACCATTCTTGGTGATGTAGATAGGCTCATTCTCCTTATGTGCCAGATCAGAGATGGCTCCGTAGTCATTACGCAGAGCAGTAGAGGATTTGATCAACATAGCAACCGCCTCCATTAATTATTCTGCCATTATTATATCATAATTCTGCCGAATTGCAAGAGCGGTTCATCGAGAGCATACCAGACGCTCAGGCATATCCGGTGTCCAGAATGCTGTACCGGCCGTTGTGATGATCACGCAGAGCAGGCGGCGTGTTTCAGCAGGCAGTTATCCTGCTTCTTCTATAAAGGCCAAGGAGGCATTTTGGAGGAAATATCTATGCTGCCGGTTTTTGTTGTCTCCGGCCGGCTTCTGTGATACTATGGGGGCGCGGGGTAAGAGTTTGCTGACCATTGTGATCGGCGTTGTGCTTGTCTATGACGGCTTAACCAAGGTAATAGCCGTCGTTAAAAAGTAAAGCAGCTGCGGGCAGAACGCTTCTGCTTGCAAATGATTTTCCTGAGAGAGGAGAACGGCGGTTTCTGCCCAATCTGCAACAGTCTGGGTAGGGGGAGCTGGCTATGAAGTATAAAGTCGATGATGAAGTGATTACCAAAGTGACAAAGGGCGATGTACCATCCGGAACTTTTGGTGTGGTAGACAGTGTTGAGGGGAAGGACATATGGGTTGCAGTTTATATCCCTGCAGATGATGATGTCCCTTATGATTATATACGTTATGACGAGGATCAGATCGAATTCCCATGACACTTCAGGATGCAGTCCCGAACAGGAGGTCGTCGCAAATACATGAAATGGAGGAGTGTTAATGAGTAAAACATTGGTAGCGTATTTCAGCGCACAGGGAAAAACGGCGAAGGTTGCCGGAGAGCTCGCAGAACATCTGGGAGCAGATCTCTTCGAGATTAAACCGCTGCACCCGTACACGGATGCGGACCTCCGATATACCAATCCGCTTGCAAGATGCAACAAAGAAAAATTCGGCAAGAAAGACGTGCCGGTAGCCGGAAAAGTGAACAACTTTGCCGATTATGATGAGGTCTTCATTGGATTTCCGATCTGGTATGGCTGCGCCCCAAACGTCGTCAACACCTTCTGTCAAGAATACAACTGGGCCGGGAAGCGAGTTTACGCTTTTGCAACGTCCGGTGGCAGCGGCATCGGCAAGACAGCGGAGAAACTAAAGCCATACGTAAAGGGCGCGATTTCCGTCAGCGCTGATTTGGTAAACAGCGCGGACGATTTGAAGAAATAAAGCCTGACAGAAATCTTCCGCAGAGAATAATACACTATCCATATGACAAGGGGGACGGTACAAGAAGAACCGTCCCCGGTTTTCCAGGATGTTTTTCTGTCTGCGGCCCTGAAAGGCGTGAGGCAGGGCAGCCTGTGCGTGCGTTCGAACCGCAGCGGCACCGCACAGTTAGCGTCCTGCTTTTTTTCTGAGAAAACAGGCAGAAGGCGTTTTCTCTCTGGGAAGCTCATGCTTTGTAAGCCTTTTCGGAAACGGACCCTCAGCCTGAAACGGGATCCCGAGTTCCGTCAGGACGGCTTCAAAGGCATCCGTGTATTTCTTCTCATCCAGAAGCTGCATGAAGCTGAGAAAAATCCTGTCTCCCAGAGCGGATACTTCGAGCAGCAGATGGCCTTCCACGATGAACGCAAAGGAATCCACATAGTCCGCGACTTCGCCCCAGTCCATCCAGCCTGTATAGTTGGCAATAAAGGTCCCGTGCTGAGCGTTTTTCCCTTCGAGGGGATCATGCTTTTTGAAATATGCCAGCTTCTGCTTCTGACCATGGATCGTTTCCAGCTCTTCAAGAAAGCAGAATTCTTTCCTCAGCTCCGCAAAGCTGACACTGGGATCGGTCTGCAGGGCGATCTGCCCTCTTGTCATGGTCCCGAGCTTCTCCATATCCCATTGCAGCTGCTCGCGCGTATAATCCAAATGGACATGGCTGAGCAAATCGATATGGCTGTGCGGCATGCCGAGACTTGCGGCGGGATTATGCGCCGTCTCTCCGCCGATGACGCGAATCTTCTCCGGGAGCACCCTGTCCAGGGCCTTTGCCGTCACGACAAGGAAGAAGGAGGCAACGCTGGAGTCGTTGTTCTTTGCAAAGGTCAGGATATCCTTCTGGGCGAATGTATAGAGCCGAAAGTTGGGCTTTCTCTTAAACGGATTATACATACCGTTGAGATAGTCGATCCCCAGGACCGCCGGATTCTTGCTCCTGTAGCGGAAGATCGGCTGATCGGTGCCCAGCATCTCGAGTGTCGGCTCCTCTGCCTCACCGGGAAGCAGGGGGCTGTCCGGCCTGCGTATCGCCGGGGCGTTCGGCACAAGACGGTATCTCTCTATGATGTACTGATACACAGTGGTCATGACCCAGGGCTGTGCGCCTCTGCCGCCGCACAGGGCATGGCTGATATAGAAGTTGATCTCCCGGCCTTCGCACTGCACAAACAGCAAATGCCCGTTCACAGCACGGCTTCCCAGCCTGGGAAGGCGTCTTGCCCTCCCGAGGACCACGACTTCCTCCGGATTCGATGCAAGGACATAGCCGCCATCTTCATCCAGGCCGACCCTGACAGCAAAATAGGGATATCGCTTTATGGCAATATTCACGGCGGACCTGAGCTTTTCCACATCCGCCTTTTCCTTCATCACGACGCGAATACGCATAATCATGGCGAAAATGGATTCGTCCTTATATAGTTTGAATGTATTGAGGCTGTATTTCATGCAGATGTCTCCTTACGCATCGCTGCCTGATCTTTATGTTCTCACAGCTCCGGCTGAGGGATTGCCCGATTCAAAAATCTCTCCTCAGGGTTCGGCCTCTGCATCCTGCAGACTGCGCCGAAACAGTCCTCCGCAGCTTTGGATTGAATCGCAGTCAATTATACACGGAAAGCAGCTATAAAGCAACAGCTGAGCAGGGCGGCTGCGCAGGATGCAGCCATCGCCAAGGCCGGCCGCTCGAAATCGTAATAAAAAACCTGACAAACAAGGGAGTGAACATACATGATGGAAAACCTGAAGAAACTGGAAGAAGCCCTGAGGGGAGACAAGGCGCTGGCGGAGAAGTTGTAATTTTACCCTCGGAGTAAACTCGGTTGACATAATATTGCGGCGGATCTGGTTGGCCTGTGATTCAGGCTGCCGGATCTGCCGCAGCGGTTATTTTCTGAATACGAGCCAGTTGTGGGAAAAAGGCCAGGGAATACCGATGATATCGACAGGCTGACCGTTTTCACCGCGATACCAGGAGTAGTTCCACCCGCTTCCCATGTCACAATATAACGCGTCCCGAACGCCGAGATTTTGAAGTGCGAGGATAAAGTCATCATAGTGCATCTGCGTACGAGAATCAATAATACATGCCTTGCCGTTGACGAGCGCAAGGACTCGATAGCATCGGAACTCATCACTGCCATGGCTGCCGCGCTGTCCGTCATAGAGGACGATGAACTGCTGAAATCCCATCCCTCCCAGAGCTGCGGCATTCCGGATGGCTTCTTCCGCTTTTTCGGTGTCCCAGATACGGGCTGTGCCGTTTACATAGGTAAAAGCTCCCAGATTTTTTTCAGGCATTCCGCGCTCAAGCAGCCCATCGGAGGCATGCCAGCCTACAATGTTCTCGTGACGGAAGTCCAGCTGATAAGTGGCCTGAAACGCTGCAGCCACACACATCAGAATCTCCTGATCGTCCTTGGGAGGTCTTTTCCCTGCAGCGAGTTCAAGCGCATGATAGTCTGCATAGTAGATGTATAAATCGTCGGTCTCCAGCAGAAGGACGTCTTTTCCGGACTCCGCCAGCAGCTGCTCCATCTCATCAGGAGAGGAAAGGACTTTATCCGGCCTGAGCGGATTATGATACTGGCTGTTCAGAATAAACATACTGAAGCCTATCATCACAAAAACAGAAATGGAGTTGAGCAGAAGGAGGATACGCACCGCGATCAGGAGAGGCCGTTTCTGATCACGTTGATTGAGATGGACATGGAAGATCAGACCGCATAAGGAGATAACCGCATTTACGGTCACCGCATAAAACGGCCAGTTAAATCCGTCAAAAATACGGATTGTGCAGATGTTGAAAATGGACAGCATGGTTGTAAACAGGTACCAGATTGCCCTGTTTTTGCTTTTGGCCATTTGTTTTACCCTCCGACGTATTCCCGCTGGTCAATCATGAGGACCAGTTCCGCACAGGCAACCAGAACGAAGATGAACAGTTCGTCAAGGTGCAGCGTCCAGATATAAAGAACATAGTCCAGCTCGAAAGCCAGAATCGGCGCGATAAGCAGCTGAATAATCAGAAGTGCCAGAAGGAAAATAAGGGAGACCTGGTTGAGGGAGACGCGAATGATTTCCTGCCTTCGCACCGCGTGGATGATAAAATGACTGACACAGATAAAGGACTGGATAAACAGAATCATCCGCTCAACTGCCAGAAAAATAAATCCTTGCAGGCCCATCATAATATAGGTTTCCGAATCCATACCGGACAGCTTTCCAAGGGCATATTGTGACTGAGCGCAGAGCATGCTGAACAGCAGCCCTACTACAGCAGCCTGCATCAAAAACAATTTATGGACTTTCATCGAGTAAAACAGAGTAGCGACAAGCACCAGTCGAATCGTCAGATCAAAGAAACCGGCAGGATCCAGGTCTCCGGAGCGGGAGCCGAAATAATAGATGACCGGCAGGAACAGGATGCTTGCCGTCACGGCGACAAGTGCAGTGCGTTCGCTCAGGAAGAACCGCTTATATCTGTTGCTCCAGGAAGTTTTATTTTTTTTCATCGCAGGCCTCGCTTCCAAATCATTTGCCCTGACTTCCGGGGTGCATAAGCATAGAACAGTATAACATGAAATAAGAAGATGCTCAACAATTCTTTATGGATGCTTATATTATAACCGGTAATGCACAAAATTGGGTTAACACCAGATTGAATCAGCATTTCCCTAAGCATGCATTATTTGTTATAATAATCCTTCCAGTGCCATTTCCAGTTCCTCCAGAAAGCCTGAGATCTGCGGTGTAAGCACCTTGCTCTGATGAAGAACAGACTGCACCGATTGCAAACAGTTCCACTGCGAGATATTCAGGACTGTCACCTGTCCCAATTCGGCAGCCTCTTTTACCGAATAGAGCGGGAGAACGGTAACGAAACCACCCTTCACGACCACACGCAGAGCGGTCTGAGCACTTTGAAGACGAAACACCGGGTTATATTCCAGGTGCAGTTGGCGCAATTCCTGTTCAAAACGTATACTGTAAGGAGCATCCCGCTCCATCAGCACCAGTTTCTGCCCGGCCAGTTCACCCAGACTGACCGATTTCTTTTTTGAAATGGGCAGGGCAGGGTTCGCAACCGACACAATGGGTACCTGGATTTCTTTCCGGATCTTCCATTCCGCTGCCGGAAGCGGATCGGTGATCACACAGATCGCGTCGAGCTCTCCGTTCCGAAGCCTTTCCAGCAGTCTGGCTGTTGTGTCGAGCATGATCTCCAGATGGACGCGCGGAAAGCGGTGATGATAAGATAGAAATGAATCTTCCGGAAACAACTCGGAAATGGAGTCCGTCATACCGAACCGGACCGTACCGCCAAGAAACGCTTCGGACTTGTGAAGGTTTTCGATCTCTATGGCAGTGGAACACAGTTCCTGCGCATAGGGCAGAAGCTCCTCTCCAAACTGCGTCAGGCTGACCTGACGGCCGATCCGGTTGAACAGCGGAACACCGAGCTCCTGCTCAAGCTGGGCGATCTGCGCACTGATGTTGGACTGCGCATATCCGAGATCCCGTGCTGCCTGCGTGAAGTTTTTTGATGCGGCGACTTTCAAAAAGGCATTCAGATTCCGGATTTCCAAAGCAGCATCACCTCTGCTTCATTATATAGAATCGTGCGTGAAAATCAATCTGAATTTTTGATTGAAACTATCAAAACAATTCGTTTTTCTTATTGTCCTTGGTGTGCTATGATGCTGTCAGAAATCAGAAAGGGGAGGAATGACTTATGAACAAAAACCTTCATACCATCACAACAGCAGTCCACGGCGGCACCCGCAAGGACGATGCTTTCGGCGCGATCAACGAACCGATCTACATGACCTCCAATTACCGTATCCCCACCGACGGCACGCCAGTGGACTGGAGCGGAACGAACAGCAACATCTACCAGCGCAACCGCAACGTCAACCAGATGGTCCTTCAGGACAAGCTCTGTGCGCTGACCGGCGCAGAAGACGGTGCGGTCTTTGCCAGCGGGGTTGCAGCACTCGCCGCAGTGTTTACGACCTTCCTCAACAGTGGAGATCATGCGATCGTATCCGAGGTCTGCTACAGTGCAACCAATCTCCTGTTCCGTGAATATCTGCCGAAGAAATACAACATTGAAGTGACCCTGCTGGACACCACCGACACTGAGGCTGTCCGTGCTGCAGTTCGCCCCAACACCAAACTCATCCATGTGGAAACGCCGGGCAACCCGACCACGGGAATCAGTGACCTGGACGCGATTGCGCAGATCGCCCATACGGCAGGCGCGATCATGAGTGTGGACGCTACCTTTGCCGGTCCCATCTGCATCTATCCCATCAAGCACGGGGCGGATCTTGAGATCCACAGCATGACCAAGTACATCAATGGCCACGGAGACTCCCTCGGCGGCTGCGTGCTCGGCCGGACAGAACTGATTAATCGGGTAAAGGAACTGGCCATGGTCAACTACGGCGGCATTCTAAGCCCCTTTAACGCCTGGCTGGTCGCGCGGGGTCTTGTTACCGCTCCGCTGCGTATGAGACAGCACAGTGAAGTGGCCATGAAAGTAGCCCGCTGGCTGGAGAGTAACCCCGCTGTTCGTTTTATCTGGTATCCGGGGCTGGAAAGCCATCCGCAGCATGATCGGGCTGTCCGGTACATGAACGGACAGTACTCGGGCATGATTTCCTTTGACATCAAAGGAGATGAAGCAGCTCACCAGAAGTTTCTGGATTCTCTCACCCTGGTCACCCACGCGGTCTCACTCGGTGACGTGGAGAGCCTGATTGTCTACTACGATAAAAGCAGTGACAAACTGCCCCATTATCCCGAAATCTATCGGAAGGGTTTCTTCCGATTCAGCATCGGCCTGGAAGATGCCGAAGACATCATCTCGGATCTGCAGCAGGCAATGGAAAAGGCAGAAATACGCTGACCCCTGTTTCCCCTAACCGGTTCGCCGCTGAGGAGATAGGAATTGGAGCCGGTCGCACACGATTTCAAAGTGTCCGTCACCAGCGAGGGAACCACGACCTTCCCTTACAGGCAGGGGCGGGTATAAAGCATCTTCCGAAAGCCCCGTATTTATGATATAATTCATCCCGACAACTCAGGATCAGTGAAGAGGCTGCTCATGAAGAAAAAAACAATTCAAATCTCATTTATGATGATTGTATCGGCGCTGCTGCTTATGACGGCGCTGACTGGCTGCGATAAGGACCGGAAGACCTCAAGCGGTTCATCTGCAAATATGGTCCCGGGAATGTGGCAGACGGCGTCGATGGGGTATGAATACTACGGGACACTTCAGCCGGAATACTATGTGCAATTCACAAACAGTGAGATCATTTATGGACATATGAAAGACGGAGCGTATGTACCGGATCATTCCGACAGAATCAAACGTCTCGAAGAAACCGCGCCCGGTATATTCAAGGTACAGGCCGAATCTGCCAATGGAACACATTACACTTATCAGACTTGTGAAAGCGACCATAGTGTAATGGAATACTATGGTACCTGGAGTGAAGAAGAATTCCCTGAAACGTACAGTATCGGTGCATCACTGAGCAGCTGCAACTGATATGAAAATGTGAAACAGATCGGGATTTGTCATTGTTGAAGAATTGACATTAAGCCAAACATAGGTTGAAATTGATGACAAAAAACATTAATCAAAAACGTGAAAATGAAAAAGCAGTCGTCACTCTGATGATTCGTCTTTACTGTAAAAAACGGCATGGCACGAAAACCGGTCTCTGTCCGGAGTGTATGGCTCTAGCAGAATACGCTTTCGAGCGTAGTGATATGTGTCCTTTTATGGAAAACAAGACTTTTTGTTCCAACTGCAGAGTTCATTGTTACAAGCCAAAGATGCGGAACAAAATACGACAGGTTATGCGTTTTTCCGGGCCACGGATGATATTTCATCACCCGGTTATGGCAATCCGACACTTAATATGTACCAAATGGGAAGCCGTTCGTTTGGCAGAAGAAACAGATGGAATGTGAATTGGAGGTTCAGATAACGCAATGTATTTTTATGGTATTTTATTGGGACTATCTTCTTTTTTGAGTATCGGGGTATTCCATCCTGTCGTTATTAAGTGTGAGTATTACTTTTCTTACCGATGCTGGCCTGTATTTCTGGCTGCAGGTTTAATTCTTCTCGGGCTGTCGCTTTTCATACCTGACATCGTTTTATCCGCAATCATCGGTGTGGTTGGGTTCTCCTGCCTATGGAGTATTATTGAGCTGTTCCATCAGCACAAGAGAGTAGAAAAGGGTTGGTTCCCAGCAAATCCTAAACACCACCCTGATTTAAAAAAATGACTAAAAACTCCTGTTTTTCAAGTAAAGATTTTTTAATCATCTCGAGAAATTCCCGTTTGTCGGGATCTCAATGATTCAGAAAACCGGAAGTTATAGAACTGTTGATAGGACGGAATATAAGGAATTATGCATCCTAAGCCCCAGCGCGGGAAAACGATATTATTGCTGATAAATATACAGCGGAAAGGATACGACAATGAGCGAGAACAAGGATATGCGGGAACTGAGCTTGGATGAAATGGTCAAAGTTGCAGGTGGGAAAGATACGGTTACAATTAATGGAGAAGAAGTAGATGAAGCAGGACTTAATGCAATATATATGAATATGGCCAGAGTAATGGGATA
>JAEEGJ010029494.1_pt1 | contig 10816 bp, 9 predicted proteins | sample 8958761 | NCBI WGS metagenome assembly JAEEGJ01 (sample SAMN16246546, study PRJNA631951) | gut metagenome | biome: gut microbiome; feature: rumen; material: RS-attached | host: Bos | place: Iran: Karaj | collected 2018-10
GAGGCTGTTCTTGAAGATCTGTTCGAAGCCCAAGAACTTCAGCATGGAGACGTTGACGGCCTTGTGGAAACGGAGACCACCTTTGTAAGCGCCGAGGGCGGCGTTGTACTGGACACGGTAGCCCAAGTTGGTCTGAACTTCGCCATTGCGGTCAACCCAGGTCACGCGGAACGTGAAGATACGATCGGGCTCAACAAGTCTTTCGACGATCTTGGCCTTTTCGAACTCAGGATGCTGGTTGTAGACTTCCTCGATGGATTCGAGAACTTCGCGCACTGCTTGCAGATACTCATTTTCGCCCGGATGCTTGGCTTCCAGAGCGGTCATAATTTCATTGACTTTCATTTGTTTGACTTTAATTAAAGGTTTATTTGTTGTGTTTGAAAGTATGCTGCTTATATAAAGCGTTGCAAAGATATGGTTTTTATTTGAACAAATTTCAAATTCTCCAAAATATTTTCATTTTCCTTGCTCACTCACCTGCGTTTTGCGGGTCGTTGTCTTCAAAGACCACCTTCCCTTGCTCATATTCAACGATTTTCGTTACGGTGCCGTCGGGATTGTAATAAATTTCCTTACCGTGTTTCAAGTTTTCGACGTACGGCACTTCAAGACATTTGTAGCCCGATTCCTCGTAGCAAATCTGCCTACCTGTGCCCATTTTGTATTCGGCCTTGCTCGCCAACACACCGCTCGGATAGAAGATGAACCATGAGCCGTCCAGCATGCCGTCAACATACTGGCCTTCCTGAAAGACCTGTCCGTTGTCATACCATTTCTTCGACTCTCCGTTAAGTTTACCTTTTACATAATACTCCTCCGAAGCCAAATTGCCCTTCTCAGAATAGGAACGATAAATGCTGTCTCGCTGACCATCCTTGTACCAGCACTCCACTTCCAAAACACCATTCGGATAAAACCGCTGATAACGTCCTTCAAGTGTGTCGTTCCTGTAAAAAGCTCGGGTCATCACCCTTCCATTAGAGGTGTACCACACACTTTCGCCATCGAGTTTGTCATCCTTATAATGCAACTCCGATTTCAGCTTACCGTTTTCCCAATAGGATTTTTTCACGCCATCGCTGCATGAAACAAAAACCGACAAAGCGATGAACAGCCATCCCAAGCACAATCTCTTCATTCTGCAACCTTCTTAAACGAATCGATAGGTTTCAACATAATCGACTCATTGTCATATTGATATGCGCCCCAATAGAAATTCTCCTTACCAAAGCTTCCTCCCGATTTCAAATAGTCATTGTAAGAGAAACGGAAACGTGTGTGCAACAGCGGCATGTCGTAGCAATGCAGGCAATCCATCAAATGGTCGCCATAGCGCATCAAAGCATTGAGGAAATACCAAGCCACATCATAGCCCTCGAAAGCATAGTTCTGAGGCTCACAAACGTATTTCCGCCTGAAATCGATCACAAACCGCTTCACCGCTTCATTCCCATAATCGACAAAGAAATCGTTGACATAAATGGTGTTCATTTTCAAAAGGTTATCCACAAGCAATTTCTCGTATTTTGCCCAATCGGGAACGGCCACAAGGGTGATGGGATAACGGTCGGTATCTTTGGCAAAGCTATTAAGTATCTGAGTAGCAAACACATTGTCGTCGCCGAAGGCAATGATAAGGTTGTTGCGCACACCTGAAAGCTTTTTATAAATCTTTTCTATATTTTCAGGAGTGAACTCGTACCTTTTGACTGCATTCTCAAACACGACATTCTGTATCGAACCATCCTGGAAGTCATTGGTGGAATATACCTGACCTTCCACATCCACAGTCGGGACCATCCTGTTTCCCATCTCAAGGCGTTCGCTCTCTTTTCTCGCAAATTGGATAAACTCATCGCCTGAAACCTTCACCTCTTCGTTCACGGCCAAGTTCAAATGATGTTCCAATTGGTTCAAGAAAACGGAATCGGAAGATGATTCCCTACTGATTAAGAACACATTGGAATTGGGATAGTAGTTTTTCACCAGATTGGATACCGTGATAATCTGACCGATTTTATCTGGCTTCACCTTGATGACGTTCGGATTGTCTTCAAGAATTGAGGCACGAGTCGACAAAGGGTTGACCACAGGAATGTTGCGTGCCTTGGCATATTCCTCAATCACCGAAAACGACTTGCCGAAAAACGGCCCCACAATCAAATCGAAATCTTTCCCCTCGATTTGCGACAAAGCGTGATAAGCGGTAGACACATTATCGGTGACATCCATGACGGTCAAATCCAATCTCATATCATTTTCTTCCTCCAGTTTTTCAGCGGCCATCATGAAGCCTTCGTAAAACTGCAAGAACGTCAACGGACGCGAGGACTGCGATTGCGCCGCCTTTTCCTTCGACATCGAAATGCCCTCCAATTCCTGAAGGTAAAGCGGCACCATCAAGGCCACCTTATAGCGTCTAAGCGCATTCTCAGGCAAGGCTTGACATTCCGGCAAATCGTCAGAAATCTCATCAAAAAACAGGTTCTCCATTTCATTGTCATTCACCAGTAATTGCTCCTCAACTTCAACCTCTTCTTCCTGTTCTTCAATTTGCTCTTCTTGTTGTTTTTCCATCTCTATGAGTTCAGGTCTAACCACGACAGGTTCAATAGGAATCAAAACTATCTGATTGACAAATACATGAGAGCCTACAGAAATGTTCTTTTCCCTAAACTTCTTTTCCTTCACTTTCCATCGTTTCAGCATCGAAGTGGCGCGCTCATTATACTCCACTTTATGGATGATATAATCCTTTTCATTGACTATATCCGGCACCTTTATCATGGTTTCTGCTGGAGGATTGTTGTCCAGACCAGGATTAACCGCCTTGAAATCAGCGATGTCAATGGCAAACTTTTTGGCGATGTCGTACAAATCTTCCCCATGCTGCACAACATAGTATCCACCTACCTCAATCGTATCCATTTCCATCGGCGCAGATGCAACAATCTCTGTCTTTATATTCTCCGCTTCCGGTTCACTGGCAGTTACTTTAGGTTCAACTATGGGCTCTTGTATCGGCTCTAATTGTATCTCCACTTTCACCGCAACTGGTTCTTGCTTAGGCTCTTCTGTAATCGGTTCAGGTTCAGGCTCAATAACAACCGGTATCGGATCCACTTGTTTTCTAACCTTAACAGGAATCTTAATGACATCATCAGCCTTCAGTCCATCCTTCACTCTCGGGTTCAAGTTTTCAATCTCCCCAATGGAAACCTTATAGGCCGAGGAAAGACCACTAAGCGTCTCCCCTCTCATCACACGATGTATATAATACTCCTTACCATCTATGATTTTGGTTTTGGATGAAATCTCCGACTTTCTTTGTGCTTCAGCCACTAAAGCTATAGCCATCAGCACTATCAAGAAAGCAAAAGACAAATATCGCTTGATTATCATAATATTAAATATTTGATTTTCAATTATTCCCACTCGATTGTCGCCGGCGGCTTCGATGAAATGTCGTAGCACACGCGATTGACGCCTTTTACCTTATTAATAATGTCGTTCGACACCTTGGCCATGAACTCGTAGGGCAGATGCACCCAGTCGGCGGTCATGCCGTCGGTGGAGATGACGGCTCGGAGGGCGATGGTGTATTCATAGCTTCTTTCGTCGCCCATCACGCCGACCGACTTCACCGGAAGCAGAATCGTTCCTGCTTGCCAAATGCTATCGTATAAGTTATCGGCCATTTCGTTCGGATAGGACGCGCTCGGCAACTCACAAGGCCAATTACGCAGACCTTTAATGAAGATGTCGTCGGCATCGCGGAGGATGCGGAGTTTCTCTTCCGTGACCTCGCCCAAAATACGAATGCCTAAACTCGGTCCTGGGAAAGGATGGCGGCCAATCAGCTCCCGCTTGATGCCTAAGGCACGACCCACGCGGCGCACCTCGTCCTTGAACAAAGAACGCAGCGGTTCCACAATCTTCAGGTTCATCTTCTCTGGCAAGCCGCCCACGTTGTGGTGCGACTTGATTTTGCAACTCGGCCCATTCACGCTCACGCTCTCAATGACATCGGGATAGATGGTGCCTTGCGCTAACCAACGTGCACCTTCAATCTTCTGTGCTTCAGAATCAAACACGTCGATAAAGGTGGAGCCGATAGCCTTACGCTTGGCTTCTGGGTCAGTGACACCTTTCAGTTTTTCGAGGAACAACTTGCCTGAATGCACGCCTATCACATTGAGGCCCATTTCCTTATAGGAATCAAGTACCTCCTCAAACTCGTTCTTGCGCAAAAGTCCGTTATCCACAAAGATGCAGGTCAGGTTCTTGCCAATGGCCTTGTTAAGCAATACGGCAGCAACCGTGCTGTCCACGCCGCCCGAAAGGCCGAGGATGACCTTGTCGTCGCCCAACTGTTTCTTCAAGTTCTCCACTGTGTTGTCGATGAAAGAATCTGGCGTCCAGTCGCCTTTGCAGCCGCAAATGCCGAGTGCAAAGTTGGCTAACATCTGTGGGCCTTCCTTGGTGTGGAACACTTCGGGATGGAACTGCACCGCGTAGGTTTCTTCACCGTCAATCTTATAGGCGGCATTCTCCACGTCGTCAGTCGAGGCGATGATTCTTGCATTGGTGGGCAGTTGGGCAATCGTGTCGCCGTGGCTCATCCACACTTGCGAGGTCTTGCTCACCCCTTTAAACAAAGGTGATTGCTCGTCCACCACCGTCAACATGGCGCGACCATATTCACGGGCGATGCTGCCATTGACCTCGCCGCCAAAATGTTGCGAGATGAACTGCGCACCATAGCAAATGCCTAACAGCGGCAGTTTCCCCTTGATGTTGGACAAATCGGCAATAGGTGCTTTCTCGTCGCGTACCGAGAACGGACTTCCACTGAGAATCACACCTTTGACATTGGAACCCATCGCCGGAATCTTATTAAACGGATGAATTTCGCAATATACATTCAGTTCGCGGAGACGACGACCGATGAGTTGCGTGACCTGCGAGCCGAAATCGAGAATGAGAATCATTTCTTGCATAAAAGAAAATTTTGTGCAAAAATAGTCTTTTTTCACGATAAAACCGTATTTTTGCCGAAAAGAATCCAAACCATGCTCTATCCATTATTACTTTTTGGCATCGCCATCCTGCCTGTCGTCCTGCTGATGATCTTCATCTACCGTCAGGACAAGTATGAAAAAGAGCCCGTCAAGTCTTTGGCAAAAGCCTTTATCGGCGGCATGTTGTCCATTCCTTTGGACATCATCATCGTCACAGGAATCCAACAATTGGCTGGCGATAGTGCCTTTACCCAAACGGTGTTTTTCAGTGCTTTTCTCGAAGCAGGTATTCCCGAGGAGCTCTCCAAATTCCTCATTTTTATGATTTTCATCTGGCGTGACAAAAACTTTGACGAATATTTCGACGGCATCGTATATGCTACCTTCATCGGATTGGGCTTTGCCTGTGTGGAAAACATTGAATATGTGTTCAGTTATGGTTTTCAAACAGGTGTCGTGCGTGCCTTGCTCTCAGTTCCGGGTCATTTCCTCTTCGGCGTGGTAATGGGTTATTTCCTCTCGATGGCGAAGTTCCATCCCGAAAAACGCAGCACTTACCTTTGGTCTGGACTGCTTTTGGCCATGCTTGCCCACGGTTTGTTCGATTGGCTGCTGATGGTGGCCAGCGTCATGCCCATTATCGGCGGCATTATTTACCTCGTTTTCCTTTGGGGCGACATCAAGCTTTGGAAACTCGGTCTGAAGTACATCCGCAAACAGCAGGAGAACTCACGAAAACAAGCCCGAGTGAATGCTGTTTTTGGTAACAGTAACGACCCAGAATACAAACGCATCGACTGGAACGCAGGCAACAGGCCCTGATTTTAAGAGTCCATTTCGCCACAAAAGTTTGTAATTCTATAACGTAACAAATTGGTTATCAACACCAACTTTCCGAAAAAGTTTGTAAGGCCTTGACAAAGCGTTTTGGTGACAGGTAGAAGTCTTAATTTTGCCTTGTCAAACCAAAATGTTTTTACCATGCGAAAAAAGATTTTCCTTTGGTCGTGCCTGCTCCTACTGACAGCCACGGCAGCGACGGCTCAAGAAACGGAGCCGAAAAACGGATGGCACCACAACCTTTATGTGGAAGTGGGGCCGAAATTCACCGCACACCTCTCGCCCAACCTCGAACCCTTCAGGCCAACGGGTGGCTGGGGCGCTTACATCAATGTCAATAGCCGAATGAGGACCTGGCAAGGCTCGTTCCGCTACGAAATCGTCAGTCCCGATTACCATTGGTCATTGCGCACGGGCCTGCAATACAGCTTCAACTACAAACGCATCGGCTACAAGCAAGCCGAAGAGAAATTCCACCCTGCAGACTACGTTGACAAAGAATGGTACTACTTCCAAGTCGACAACGACCAACAGTTGGAATACCTCCGCGTGAAAGGCATCGAGCAACACTCCCACTACCTCGGCATCCCGATTGAACTGCGCTATTACTTCAAGTCGAGCCTCGAAACCTTCAGGATGTACCTTGCCGCCGAAGCCGACCTCGATTTCCTCGTCGGTAACCGCAACAAGGTGAATTTCTTAGACAAAGACGGCATGGCACCTTACGCCGACCAAGTCACCTCGCACTACGCCAATCCCGACCCGATGAACGCCTCCACTTACTTCGGTGCTGGTTTTCAGGTAGGCAACAGGAACGGCATCGGTGTGGGCTTCAATTGGCTCATCCACCTCTTTGAAATCAGCGGCTCAACCGGCATGTTACCTACCAAACCCAAGTTTGCCGGAAGCAAATTGCAAGTCGAATTACTCATCCCTTTAAAATAACCAACCATGAAAAAATACCTCATCATTGCTGTGGCACTTATCGTCATGAACGCCTGCTCAAAATCAGACTTCAAGGAAACCCAATACATTGCCGACCCTGACTTTCCAGGTCTGCCCATCTATTCCGAAATGGGCTACAACACTTTCGGTGCCTATATCAACCAAAATGTGTTTTACTGCAACCAGAATGACCGTCCTTTCTACCTCGTCGCCGACCGCGACAACCTTACGATGACCCTCTACGGATGGTGCAACAATGACAACTTCAATATGGTCTTCACCCTGCCGATTGACACCACCTATCATTTGGAAGACTATCACAGCCTTCTCACCCTCGATGGAAAGTCTTTCACAATCGACACGGTTCCAACGAGTTGCATCGTGAAGATGGAAGGCCGTTACGCTCCTGAGATTGAGAGCATCTACAGCGGATACATCAAATTTGAGAAGGTGCAACAAGTCCTCGTTGACAAGGCCGATGCCGAAGTGGTGGTTTCAGGCAAGTTCCAATTCCGCGCTTTCACGCCCGACGGCACCCGCATCGACGTGACTGGCGGCCGCTTCGACCTCGGTGTTGACAATGCCAATTTTGTGAATTTCAGAAGATAACAGTCGAAATGCCGAATTTTTGAAGTTGTTTTTGAAATTGTCGCCGGCAATTCAAAAACAACTTCTTTTTTGTATCTTTGCGCCATCAAAATTATAATGTTATGGCACTAAATTGCGGAATCATCGGTCTTTCAAGCGTTGGAAAGACGACCATATTCAATTGTATATCAAACACTAAGGCAGAAATCGGTTTTGCCTCGAAGTCGAACATCGGCATGTGCGAGGTGGTGGATGAGCGTTTGAAGCTCATCGACAACATCTCCCATTCCAAGCGCATCGTGCCCGCCACGGTCGAAATCGTCGACTTGCCTGGACTGAGCAAAGGCGGTCAGGGCGTGGGCAACAAACTCTTGGCCGAGGTGCAAACGATGGATGCTTTAATCCATGTTTTGCGCTGCTTCGACGACCCCAACATTCCCCACAGCGAAGGTAGCATCGACCCTGTGCGCGACATGGAACTCGTTGACTTTGAGCTTCAAGTCCGCGACTTGGATTTGGTCACCCGCAAGTTGGAACGCACTCAGAAAATGCTGAAAAACGGCGAAAAGGACTTCAAGAAAGCCTTTGATGTGCTCTCGGTTTACAAAGAAACTTTGGAGAACTTCGGCAACGCCCGCGATGCGAAAGTAGCTGAAGAAGACAAGAAATATGTCCAAGACATCCAACTGCTGACCGCCAAGCCCATGATTTACGTCTGCAACGTTGATGACGCTTCTGCTACGGCTGGAAACAAGTATTCCGATGCCGTGAAAGCAGCCTTGAAGGAAGGCCAAGACATGCTCATCATCGCTGGTAAACTGGAGGCTGAAATCGCAGAGCTTGATGCTGACGATCGTGCTCTCTTTATGGAAGACGCTGGGCTGACTGAGCCTGGCGTGAACAAACTTGTGCGCACTGCCTACCATACATTGAACTTACATTCCTTCTTCACCACCGGACCCGACGAAACCCGTGCTTGGACCATTCATGTGGGCGACACGGCTCCCATTGCCGCTGGTGCCATCCACAGCGACCTGCAACGCGGCTTCATCCGTGCCGAGGTGATGAGCACGGAGGACTTCCTGCAGTATGGTTCCGAAGCCGCTGTCAAGGAAGCGGGCAAGTTCCGCGTGGAAGGCAAGACTTACGTTGTGCAAGACGGTGATATTCTGAACATTAGATTCAACGTATAATGGAACAAGTCATCCTTGTTGACGAACAAGACCGCCCCATCGGGCTGATGGAGAAGCAGGCTGCACACATCGGGCCTCATCTCCACCGTGCCTTCTCTGTCTTCATTTTCAACTCGAAAGGTGAGCTATTGTTGCAACAGCGCGCCCTCTCCAAATACCATTCCCCCGGCCTGTGGACCAACACCTGCTGCAGCCATCCCCGTGCCGGCGAGACCTTGGAAGAGGCCACCTCCCGCCGCCTGATGGAAGAGATGGGCATGGTTTGCCCCATTCATGAAGTCTACACCTTTATATATATGGCACCCGTCGGGCAAGGCCTCACGGAACATGAGTTCGACCATGTGTTTATCGGTCAAAGCGACGACATCCCCGCCATCAACACGGAAGAAGTGGCATCGTGGAAGTACATGAGCATCGCAGACTTGCAAAAAGACATCGAGCTGTATCCCGAGCTTTATACCGAGTGGTTCAAGATCACTTTTGAGGAAATGACGCATCATGCGTCCATTTTCCAGCCCTAACCCTCATCCTCTACCTATCATTTTTTTGCGGAAATAAATAGTAAATATATTTACTATAAGTATTTTTACTATTTTTGCCGCGAAATTAAAATTGAAAACGTTTAAAAACTTATTACTATGAAGCACAAATTTCGCATGATTATCGGAATGCTTTTGTTAGCTATTCCGTTGTGTATGAACGCACAAGTAAAGCCTGTTAAGGTTAACCAACAAGACAAAAACGAAGTAAATCCCAAAGAAAATATTGAGAAGCCTGAGAAACCCGAAAAGCCGAAAGGCGGTTTGGAAATGCCCAAAATCTCCGGCTTTGTCCAAGGCATGTACCAAGCCAACCTCAGCGATGAGGGTGAACTTGTTGACAACACCTTCAGAATGCGCCGCGTGCGTCTGTCGGTCGATGGCAAGCTTTCGAAGACGGTGAGCTACAAAATCCAAGGCGACTTCACACGCAGCCCCATGCTCGTCGACGCTTTCATCAAGTACAAACCCTGCAGAGAGTTTGCCATCCAGCTCGGTCAGTTCAAGACCCCATTCACGCTGGAAAGCCCCATCAACCCCGTTAACCTCGAGATCTTCGACTACGGTGAGGCCGTCCAACAACTGGTTGGTTATAAAGACGTATGCGGCGTCGGTGCACTCGGCCGTGACCTTGGCTTGATGGCCACTGGTGACCTCTTCCCCGTTGAAGGAAAAGACTTCTCACTGGTTACCTACAGCATAGGCGTATTCAACGGCAACGGTGCCAACAACCTCGACAACAACAATCGCAAGGATCTTGTTGGCCGCCTTGAAGTGCATCCCGGCCTGAAAGCCCTGACTTTGAGCGGTTCATACTACTACGGCAAGTATTATAAGGACGAAGTGGTCAATGGCGCCCGTAACCGTTGGACTGCCGGTGCGCAATACAATGACGGCAAACTCGTCCTTCGTGGCGAATACATCAGCGGTGCCACCGGATACCAGAACATTTCTTACAACGACCACAACGGCATCTCTGTAGTTTGCAACGAAGAGTTGTTCTACTCCAACGGTTACTATGCCCAGGCTGGCTACTATTTCCAGGCTGGCGAGCAGAAAATCATGCCAGTACTCCGTTATGAGCATTTTACCGAGGATGCCAGCATAGGCAATGAGGGTACCAACTGGTACACCGCTGGCATCAACTACTGGCCTTTGAAGTCCGTCAACTTCAAACTTGACTACTCACTGGTACAGAAGGAAAGCGGCACCAACTCGCATCGCGTGGTCGGTATTTTGAGCTACAAATTCTAATCAAAACCCAGGTTCACTATTTAACGCTCTATACCGTCATGGCGGAGGAACATCCGCCATCTCCCAAGCACGAAGACGGCACTCTTTGCAGGGGAGATCGCGGATCAAGTCCGCGATGACGGATAGAAGTAGAGTCAAACATTAAAAACAAAACATAATGTCAAACGAAAATAAAATCTCTAACCTTTGGAAGAAAGAAGACTGGCTGGCGGTATGGATTGGCTTCATTGTCATCGCCATCGGCTGCGTGGCCGTCCTGACCGGTTGGTTCAAGTTCGATGCCGCCAAGTTCAAGACTTGGCATTGCGGTGAAGACCTCAAAGAGGCACAGATTTACAATAATGTAAAACTAGCTGTAGTCACCAACACCGATGACAACACTACAAGCTATTATCCGTTAAGCCGCGAGTTGGCTGCCAACGAGGTCTCCACC
>JAEEGJ010029499.1_pt1 | contig 10814 bp, 5 predicted proteins | sample 8958761 | NCBI WGS metagenome assembly JAEEGJ01 (sample SAMN16246546, study PRJNA631951) | gut metagenome | biome: gut microbiome; feature: rumen; material: RS-attached | host: Bos | place: Iran: Karaj | collected 2018-10
GGCATCAGGCGATAGCGCAGCTTGTCGTAATAGACGAACGACTTATAGGCAGGATGCTCGTCGGGAGCGATGTTCCAGATCTCACGCAGCGGCCACTGACCATGCGCACGGAAGAGAGGAATAAAGGCACCAAACTGGTTCCAACGGGTCTGCAGCTCGCGCCATTCCTTCAGGTCTTCGTTCTCCACGCCCGTACGGTCGAAGAGCTGCTGGGCAGCCACATAGCGGTTCTCCACGCAGAAGCCGCCCTGGTCCATACCCCAGAAGGGGATGCCCGACATCGAGTAGTTCAGACCAGCCGTCATCTGAGCGCGCATATCCTCCCAGCGGGTGCCGATATCGCCACTCCAGGTAGCCGTCGAGAAACGCTGCTCGCCAGCGAAGCCACTACGGGTGAGCAGGAACACGCGAGGCTCGTCTTTCTTACCCTTCCAGACAGAGCGCTGACCGTTGTAGATAGCGTCGGCATTGACGGTAGAGTAAGCGTTGAAATACTCCGTAGAGGTGCCGAGGGCCGTAGGACCGCTGAGGGCTTTACGATACCACATCGGGGTACAGTCGCGCACGTTAGGCTCAGAGGCATCCATCCACCAGGCATCGACACCAGCCACACCGTTCTTATTATACTTCGAGTAGAGGTTCTCGTCCATCTGGCGCCAGAACATCTTGCGCGCCCCTTCGTCGTAGGCATCGTAGAACGAACCGCGGAAGCCAAGCCAGTCGTGGATATCGTCCTTCACGGCCTGATGGTACATCCAGCCATTCTTGTCGAGTTCCTTGTAGTTGTCAACTGTATCGTAGAACTTCGGCCATACGGAGATCATGAAACGTCCGTGCATGGCATGCACACTGTCGAGCATCGCCTGCGGATTGGGATAGCGGCTGGTCTCGAAGACATGACTGCCCCAGGAGTCGAGTTTCCAGTAGTTCCAGTCCTGTACGATGTTATCCACAGGGATATGACGCTTGCGGAACTCAGCCAGGTTGCTCTCGATGTCGTAAGAACTCTGATAGCGCTCACGGCTCTGCCAGAAGCCCAGCACCCATTTCGGATAGAGCGAAGCCTTACCCGTCAGCGTGCGATAACCAGAAATCACCTCGTCGAGATTCTCGCCTGCGATGAAATAGTAGTCCATGTCCTTGGCCATCTCACTCCAAATGGAAAGCTTTCCGCGCTCCTCAGCACTGCGAGGCTCTGCAACCCGCAGACCACAATAGGCCTCACCGCCATCAGGCCGCCACTCGATGCGCACCTGAGCCTTCTTGCCCTTCTGCAGTTCAGTGGCGAACTTATAGCTATTGGGATTCCAAGCCGTACGCCAGCGCTCAGGCACTACCTCTTGACCGTCGATATAGACCTTCACATAGCCAGAATAGTAGAGTATGAACTGATAGAGCTGTTTCTTGCCTTTGCATTTACCACAGCACTCTGGCTCGATGAAACCCTCGTAAGTGACGGTGGCACCCTGCAGGTTGAACCCCTTGGGGAAGTTCTTAATGCCACCATTATCTGTCTTCACGGCAATCTCAGAGGTGGCAGGGAAGGCGTACTCGTAGTAGATAGAGTCTTCGTCACGCACGAGTCGCTTGCCGTCCTTATCGACATAAGTACCTGTCAGATGTCCCTTCTTGCCCTGTTTGTCGTAGAGCGTGAAAGCACGGTTCAGCTGCAGGTAGTCGTTGGGATTACCAAAGCGGCAGTAGCTGTAGGAATCCCACAGCAAACCATAATTCTTGTTGGAGAGCACGAAAGGAATCGACACCTTCGTATTATACTGGAAAAGGTCCTCGTTCTTGCCCTTCATGTTGAACTCCTCCGACTGGTGCTGTCCCAGTCCGTAGAAGGCCTCATCGTCGGGCGAATCGAACTTCATCTGCCAGGTGAGACCATGCTTCATCTCCTCCGTAATGGCTGGTCCACCTTTGAGACCATATTCACGCTCTGGCACGGTGAAGTCCTTGAACTGCTTACCGTCCTTCGATTCCTTTAACAACAGTTTGTCATCATCGTCGAAGAAACTGACCTCACCCGTAGCCTTTGAGACGACAGCCTTCACATCGTCAGCCTTCACGATGACATTGCCATCTTTCTCCTCAATGGTATAGGAGCTCTTGGCTGGTGCCTTCTGGGGCACGATCATCAGCGATGCCGGCTTTTGCGGCAGTGCGTCCTGCGAGGTTGCCCTCACACGGATGATGTTTCCGTTAATCACTTCCAGACAGACAATTTTCGCCTGCCCACCGTCAGGACAGATTGTCACGCGGTTTCCGTTGGTCTGCACGTCAGCCGCCATAGCCATCCCAGCCATCAGCAGGGCAGACACCATCATACTTAATCTTTTCATACTTACTATATATAGTTTTAGTTACTTAGCCGTTCTCATCATCCATCAGCACAGCCTCCTCGACGCCCTCTTCACCCTTCAGCGGGAACTCGATGACGAAGACAGTACCACCACCCTTGTTCTCCTGAGCCTGAATGGTGCCACCATGAGCATAGACAATATCGAAGACCTCATGGAGATTGGTAGTGTCATCGTCGCTTACAATCTGCTCAAAGAGGTGAGGCATCACCTCTGTCGGGATGCCGATGCCATTGTCAGCCACGCGGATGACGGCCTTGCCCTGCCCTTGTTCAGCAAACACCTTCACCTTACTATTTTTAGGTGAGAAGTTGGCTGCATTGTTAAGCAATATCAGCATCATGCGACGCAGACTTTCTTTATCGGCCACCATTTCCAGATGGTCAGCCACGGGGAAGAAAGAAAGACGGATATTCTTATGCTCAGGCGCTTCGAAATGGTCGCATATATCCTTCAGCAATGCCACGACGTCAACAGGCTCCTTCACACCACTGCGAGGTCCCTCCTGAGCAGCCTGCTTCGATGCATCTGCGTCAGCATGAAGGCCTTCTGCCTCCATCTGCTTGCGCATCTCACTCATCCACTGTTTCTTCTCTGTCTCACGGCGCAGCTGCTCAAGTTGCATACGCTCCTGCTGGCGTTCCATGAAGCGTTTACGCCAGAACCACACACCTATACCAACGACGAGCAGGAAGGCGAGCATCAGCCAACGGTTACGCAGCAGCGGAGGCGTGATCGTAATCTTCAAGGTAGCCTCGTTCTCTCCCATCGAACCATCGTCATTCAGCATACGCACATGGAGCACATAACTGCCGTGATGGAGTGACATATAAGTGATATTAGGATCGTTCTCCTCCGTCTTAATCCACTTGTCGCTGAAGCCTTCAAGCTGATAGATGAAACGGGCAGGATTATGGGCCTGTCCCTTATCCGTGGCCAGCTGGATGGTGAACTGGTTCTCGTCAGGGCGCAGAGTGAGTTCACGACAGGCATCAAGGGCCTCATCAAGGATGACATGCCCCTCATACTCACGCCCCACTTCGACAAGTTGTCCGAAGAGTTTCAGGCCGCTGAAGATAGGTTGTTCCTTACTGCTGCTGTTCGACACGAGTTTGGGATCGATGATATCAAGGCCACCTAAGCCGCCAATCAGGATCTTGCCATCATGGGTCAGACTGACGGAACGCAGATTATAGGGTCCCTGCTGCAAACCATCCTTGCTGCTGAAACTGCGCACAAGGAACGTCCAGCCTCCCTCGTCATCCTTCTGTGGAGTCACATTAGAGACACCATGCTCCGTAACGACCCACATCGTATGGTTCAAGTCTTCGACGATACCTGTGACACTTGAGCCGAAAAGGCCGCTGTTCATATCGAGCAGTTGCTGCCAGCCATTCTTCTGGTCGAGTACGCAACAACCTGACATAGAACCTTGCCAGATGAGACCACGGCTATCTTCAACGACACAGACGCTGGCAGGAGCAGCTGCTGCCTTACCAGGAAGTTCTGGGATCTCGATATTCATGACGCGTCCGCTGACGGGATTGATCAGTGAATAATAGACAGAATGACCAACAAGCAGCCATCCTTTCTTGATCCATCCCACAGAGGTCATGAAGTTCTCGCGAAGATTGGTATTGTAGGTGCTCCAAGTCTTGAACTTGCCCGTCTTACGATTCATGCGCTGTACACCGTTACCCAGTGTTCCCAGCCAAATATCACCCCACTTGTCTTCTGTCACAGACCATACGTTATTGTTCAACAGTCCGTTCTCTGCACCTGTTGCCAATATATTGGTAATGTGACCATTAGGAGCAATCTGAATCAGTCCGCCATTGTATGTACCAAACCAAAGGCTGCCATCGCGCGAACAGTAACTTGACACCATTGTGTTCGAGGCAAAGCCTGCACTCTTGTCTATAATCTGAGTCTCCTCTGTCTTAGGATTATACTTGATGATACCCCGGTTGTCGGTACCCAGCCAGTAGTTCCCCTGATGGTCCTCCACGGTGGTGTTGATATCGCCCAGCTCTATGTTCGTGATGCCTGCCTGCTTTTCGATATACTGGTTCAGACCGTTACGGTAGGCACCCACCCACATATTGCCATCTTTGTCGAGCAGCATGTGCTTCAGCGTGTTCTCACTGATAGAGGTCTCGTCGAACTTGTTGTTCATGAAGCAGCGGGCTTCCTTGGATTTTGTATCGATGACCCACAGTCCTTCGTGGTCAGTACCCAGCCAGAGCCAGTTGCGATGGTCCTCCATCACCACCCACGCCAGCATATTGTCGGGCAGGCCCTGGACGCCCTGCGCCCCAAGGAAGCTGTTGATGGAGTTATACCATTTCTTCTCTTTCTGACAATAGATATAGCAAGAGATAGGTGTCAGCACCCAGAAGTTGCCGCTATTGTCAACATACAGATCATAGGAGCTTTTCTCCTGTCCGCCGTTCTGGCGCATGTAGGGATCTTTCCACACCACCTTTCCCTTCGTGCCGTCAACAGCCATCAGGTCGCCGTCACTCGACGATACGATCAGCAAGTCCTTATATTCAGCAAACGAGGAGAACCAGAACTCGTTGGGGAACTCCTCCGGTCCGTAGCCGTACTTGACGAGTGTACTCTTCTTCGTCTTGGGGTTATAGCAGTAGAGACCGTTGGCATAGGTCTTCACCCACAGGTTCTTCTTCGAATCGACATAGATGCGGTCGATACCGCCCGTGATGCCCAGCTCGGCCAGCATCGGCGAAGGATTGCGCACCGTTTTCTCCGTCACCGGGTCGAAGAGCGAGTAGTTCATGCCCTGCTTCAGCCACAGCTTGCCGTCGATGTCCTCCCAGATCTTATCGACGTAGTTGCTGCGCAGGGTCAGCGTGTCATGGGCGTTGGAATAGAACGTACGGAAACGGTAGCCGTCGTAGCGGTTCAGGCCATACGAGGTGCCTATCCAGACATAGCCCTTGGAATCTTGGAAGAGACAGTTCAATTGGGCATTTGACAAGCCGTCACGTGTATCCAAGCGGCGGAACTTCATATCAGGAATTGCAGTCTTCCCTGCATCAGCGGCAAGACTACACACCAAGAGGAGGAGCGTCAGTAGTTGTTTCATAACGAGTTGTAGGTTTCTAAATCGGTACAAATTTAGATAAAATCCCCGAACCCGCCAAATAATTAAGGAAAATTATTTCTTTTTCCAGATGAAAATGCCAAAGCCAATTATCAGGATATAACACAACCAAGCCCACCATGAGCGATACCAGGGGGAGCCAATCGAGATATCCAGACGACTCTCGACCTCGCCCATCGTTCCGTCATCCTTCAGCATACGCACACACAGAGTGTAGTCGCCAGAAGGGAGTGACATGTAGGTAATGTCGGGATTATTCACAGCTGTCTTGATCCACTTGTCATTGAACCCCTCAAGCTGATAGACAAAACGAGTGCTGTTGTTCACGCCACCATTATCAGAGGCCATATGGATGGTGAACTGGTTCTGGTCGTAAGACAGACTGATGGATTTCTGCATATCGAGGGTTTCTTCAAGAATCACATGCCCGTCGTATGCCTGTCCCACCTCTACTTCCTGATCGAAGAGGACAAGACCACTGAACACAGGACGCTCCTTGGAGTCGCCATTGCCCAGATTCAACGTATTGATGATGTCCAGACCGTCCTGCCCGCCTATCAGCAGTTCACCAGTGCGCGAACAATAGATGGCACGCTGGTTAAACGGACCAGGCTGCAGACCGTCACGGTCGTTGAAACTACGTACCGTGAACACCCATGAACCATCGTCCTGCTTCAAGGGATTGATGTTCGACACGCCATGATCGGTAACCACCCACATCGTATGGCGCGTATCCTCCGTAACGGCCAGTGCATTGGAACCATGCAGTCCTGACTTCATGTCGAGCAAAGTCTTCTGCCCAGTCTTCATGTCGTAGATGACCACCCCTGAAGGTGACACCAGCCAAAGCAGTCCTCGACTGTCCATGACAGCCTGATTGGTGGCTGTCGACACCGTTATCGCCTTGATGTCTTGCTCTTGTGGGAGTGTACCGTTTATGACCTTGAAATTGCCAGGATTAATCAGCGCATAATACTCCGAATTACCTAACACAAGCCAACCGTTGTGCGCCGCGGAAATGCTGTTTGTCCAGACGGTTTTCAAGGTGGAATTATCAGATGTAACAGCCCTTTGGGCACCAGTATTCTTATCGATTCTTACAGCACCACCGCCAAGCACACCTGCCCAGATGTTTCCCCAACGGTCTTCTGTGACACCCCAGATATTATTGGTCTTCAACTGACTCCCCTGATCAGAAGCCCGGAAGTTCTTCCATTGTCCATCCTTGTATTTCAGTAAGCCGCCTTCCCAGGTGCCAAACCAGAGACTGCCGTCGCGCGCTGCATAACTGCCTACAATGACGTCGCTAGGAACACCTAACGACTGTTTGGTGAATTTCTCTACCGGCTCACGCGTCTTGGGGTCCATCTTCACGATACCGCCACTATTCAGTCCCAACCAGTAATAACCGTCCTTGTCTTCACAAATGGCATTAATGTCGCCCACTGCAAGACTCGTAAAGTTTGACATCGCCTCTGAGCACATCGCCACACCGTTCTTGTAAGTAGCGATCCACATACGCCCCAGCTGGTCCAGATAGAGATGTTTGAGGGTGATATCCGGCAACGAGGTCTCATCACCCTTCACGTTCGTGAACTGACGCCACTCCTTGTTCTTGAAATCAAGCACAAGAGCACCCAGATGGTCACTGGCCACCCATAGGAAGCCCTTGGCATCATAGCACACCTCCCATACGACGATATCATCAGGCACGTTCTGAAAACCCTGGGCGCGCATCAGTTCAGTCAACGAAGTGTACCAGCGTTTCTCATGCTTCATATAAATATAGGTACCCGTGGAATGTGTGATAACCCAGATATTGTCATCCTTATCCACCATGATCCAGTAATCATTATAGGTATCCAAGGCACGCTTCACATGGTCTTCCTTCCATATCACCTTACCCCGCTCGCCGTCGATACACATCAGCTCACCATAGGTTGACACAAAGATCATCCCTTCCTTACTCTCTGCACAGGCGGAGATGCCGAACTCTTTGGCAAACTGATCAGGACCATAGCCGAAAGAGATATGCTTCAGGTTCTTGGTTACGGGGTTGAAGTAATAAAAACCGTCCTCATAAGTCTTTATCCAATAGTTCTTCTTGGAGTCCAGATGAAGATGCTCGACACCACCCTTGATGCCCTGACTGGCAAGCCAGCGACCAGGTGTACGATCGACCTTCTCCGTGACTGGGTCGTAGAGCGTATAGTTCATGCCCTGCTTCAGCCACAGGCGACCACCATAGGCCTCCTGTATCTCGTCGACACGATTATTACGAAGCGTCGTGGTATCCTTATCATAGGAGAAATAAGTCCTGATGCGATAGCCGTCATAGCGGTTCAGACCATAACCCGTACCAAGCCACACATACCCTTGAGAGTCACGATAGATGCAATTGACCATCGAGTTTGACAAGCCCTCACGCGTATTCAGCCGACGGAATCTCATGTCTGGTATGACACTTGCTTCTGCTGCTATGGCTAGTATAAATAAAAAGAAAAAGGTTAAACGACGCTTCATCATCTGTTATTTGTTATTAGGTAGTATCTTGGGGGAAGTTATTTGTTTCCAGAGGGTATTATCTTGGCAGATGTCTCTCGAATGACAAGCTTCTGCGGGACAATCTTCTTATAGATCTTCTGGTCGCCATTGATATTCTTCAACAGCAGACGACAGGCCTCACCACCCATCTCGAAGGACTGATCCACAATAGCCGACATCTTAGGCGTCACATAACCTGCATGCACATCATCAGTAAAGCCTATCAGAGCGACGTCCTCAGGTATGCGAAGTCCTATCTGCTTAATGGCCGTGAAAGCTGCAAAGGTGATGATATCATTAAAGGCCAGGATAGCATCTGGACGATCTTCCCGCTGCAGCAGTTGCATCGAGGCCTCAAGCGCCCATTGATAGTCGATTTTCTCACAGACCACAAGACTGCGATCGATAGGAATCCTGTTTTCCTTGAGCGCCTCCAGATAGCCATGCTTACGACGTTTGACCATATCAAGATGGTTCGGACCGCCAATAAAGGCGATACGACGACTGCCCGTATCTATCAGGTGCTGCGTAGCCTCCTGGGCAGCAATGTCGCCATTAGCTGTCACACAAGAGAATTTCTCAGGCAGACAGGTGCGCCCAAAAAACACCAACGGGATCCCCATCTCTGATATCTCCTCGAAATGACTATAGTCGGTCGTATTCTGGGAAAGACAGGCGATAATACCCTCTACATGGAGACTGATGAAGTTGTCGATAGCCTTCACCTCGGCCTCACTCTGCTCGTGCGTATTGGCGCTGATCACGGAATAGCCAGCCTTACGCGCCTCTTCCTCAATACCGTCGAGTACGGCAGCATAATAGTGGGTCACCAGATTAGGCACCACCACACCTATCATTCTCGGGGCCTCCTTACGAAGACTCTGCGCAAAGGGATTCGGTCGATAGTTCAGACGTTTGGCCAAGTCCTTGACCTTCTCTTGCATCTCAGCACCGATCTCAGGAGAACTGCGCAGAGCCCTGCTCACAGTTGCAATACTCACTCCAAGTTCACGGGCCAGATCCTTCAATGAAGTTCTGTGTTTATTGTTAGCCATATCCTACATGAATAATTGACGATGCAAAGTTACTAAAAAATAATTTAAGTCGCAAACGTTTACGTTATTTTTTTAGTTATAACAGATACAAGATATCATTTTTTTGCGTACCTTTGCAGCGCAAATTCAGAATGAGTAATGAATAGTTGATAATAAGTTAGTTAGAAAATGAAAACCAAGACTGTCGTGATGACACTCTTGGTTTTTTTGTTTCTCACCTTCGAGTCGTATCGATAGTCCCTTCGAGTCGTGCCGATAGTCGTTACGACTCGTGCTGATAGTTTCCGTCCCTGGTAAGGGATTATCGCTTCGGGTCGTAGATGACGTCTGAACAGATCGTAGAAGGCATTCCTTTCAGTCAAGCATCGTATCGAGGTCAGGCAGATATCATACACGCCACGAAAGATTATGGCGCAAGCATTCGCCAACTATCCAGACTTACTGGTATTAGCATAGGAATTATCAGGAATATGTGACTAATTTACACATCGTTCCTGACCCCGTGTGCTCCCTTATCACCGCCATGGCTGCAAACTTCTACCGATACATCGTGGCATTGCCGCTCATGGCCGTCCTCTTTGGAATCAAGGCCACGGACAGGGTCAAGAGTTTCCTGTTCAGATTCATCGCCGTCCCTGCCAAGTGGATCAGAACGGCACGACAATACAAACTCAACATCTACTCCAACAAACCATACAACATAATTTGGGAGCACGGATAGATTAACACTCTTCATTGATGCTTAGGTCAAAGCCTCTCGACCTTACGGGGTAAGGGGGAACTAGTTCATGTCCCGTCGGATTACGCGCTTGTATGGCAAAAAAAAACAGACAGGCATGTCTCAAATGACGGCAAGACTAGACCGTTGAAAAATTATCTGCGGATTTTAGGAATAACAGAGTGCTATCTCTTACACTTTGCTATCTCTCCAACAGATTGTTTAGGTCTATCACCCCTCGCTGCACCAGCTCCCAGAAGCAGCGACAGGTAGCCATTGCATCGCTCATGGCATTGTGCATCTTAGTCATAGGTTCACCAAAGAGCAGCAGATACATGGTAGCCAGCGAGATCGTCTGGCCGTCATCGTCATAATTCAATTGTTGGCGCACTATCTTTTCATATTCTGCCAAATCGATGGTAGGCCAAAAAGGGTATTTAGATTTAAGCGACTCCTTCCATGCTTTCTTGATATGTATCTTATCTGTATGAAGCGTATATCCCACCAAGCAGCAGCACTTCAGTAAGTCATGTCTGAACTTCTCCATCACCACCTTGATGGGGTAGCCATAGGTGGCAGCCTGCGCAGTATCTATATGGTGAATAGCAGTGCTCTCTTCAGGTATCTCATAGTCCTCTGGGCGCACCATGTAGTTAGCATTCTTCAGGACATTTCCCTCTAAGTCTGTTATTACCCAAGCCACCTGTACCAAGTGGTCCTGGTTCTTATTAAATCCCGTGAATTCCGTATCGAGGAATAGGAGACGATTACGATGCATAGTTATTTTTAATGAACTTCATGATTTGTATTTTCCGTGCAAAGGTAAAGAAAAGTAGTGAAAGTAGTCCATATTGCTAGTAAAGAAAGTCAACTATTTCAGTACAAGATATACCTAACGATGACAGAAATGACAGATGACAGTTTTATTTTCGCCTATATCATTCACAGGCCTTCCACTCTGAAATTAACCTATATTATAATTATATATATATATATAATTATAATAT
>JAEEGJ010029500.1_pt1 | contig 10814 bp, 9 predicted proteins | sample 8958761 | NCBI WGS metagenome assembly JAEEGJ01 (sample SAMN16246546, study PRJNA631951) | gut metagenome | biome: gut microbiome; feature: rumen; material: RS-attached | host: Bos | place: Iran: Karaj | collected 2018-10
ATATGGTCAACTAAAAGATTGTCTCTCGTATATTTATCAAGTAGACCATTATGAGAATCAAGATGATAATTTAGTGAAGAAGAAATGAAACTCGTTTATTTATATCATTCTCTGGCAAACTGGGGGGGGACAGAACGTATCTTAGTGGATAAGATGAACTACTTGGTTCGTCATGATGGTTATGAGGTGTATATGATAACTTCAGACCAAGGGCAGCACAAGATTCCCTACGATTTGGATGAACTAGTTCATTTCATGGATTTGAATATCCGTTTTTATCAACGGTATCAATATAAACGATGGCGTAGACCTTTTATATATCGCCAATTATCACAGAAATATCACAATCTTTTACAGGAACATTTGGAGACCATTCAGCCTGATGTGATAATATGTACGTCCATTCAGGATGTCAAACTATTGTTGAAGGTGAAGGGCAGGATTCCCCTTATCGTAGAATCCCATATTAATTTTATTCGTCCTGATACGTTGTTTCATCGGATACAAACAAGGATCAATAATTATTGGATAGGAAAGGCTGATGCAGTAGTGACTTTGACAGATGGCGATGCGGAAAACTGGAAACGTGTAAGTAAAAACGTTTTGATGGTTCCTAATATTGTTCATTTGAATCCTTTGCCTCGATATAGCTCAGGGAAGGAAAAGCATGTCATTTTTGTAGGAAGGTTTGCCGAACAAAAAGGAATAGGGGAACTGTTTGCTATTTGGAAATTAGTCTATTCTAAATACCCTGATTGGCATTTGGATTTGTATGGTGAAGGTAGGTTATGGAATCAATATCAACAGGAAGCGGAAACGCTGAATTTGAACATAGAATTGCATAAGCCGACGAAAGATATCTTTGAAGCTTACTGCAATAGTAGTATCTTTGTATTGACCTCTCTCTATGAGCCTTTTGGTCTGGTGATTCCTGAAGCAATGAGTTGTGGATTACCGGTTGTTTCCTACGATAGTCCTTATGGTCCTGCCAGTATTATCTCAGAAGGAAAGGACGGCTTTATAGTTCCCATTCATGACCGACAGGCATTTGCTGATTGTTTATGTCAGCTCATGAGTGACGAAGAGTTACGAAAAGAAATGGGCAAAAGAGCCATAGCGTCTTCTCAACGTTTCTCCGCAGACCAAATCATGCCGATGTGGAAAGAACTCTTTGAAAAGCTAACTTCTCTTTCCTAACATCCAGGGCATTTTCGTTTGGAAGAAGAGGATGAGGGGGTAGAGGAGGATCGTGACGAGGAGTCCTAAACCATATGCCTCAAGTGGGGTATAGATGTAATCTGTCGATACATGGAAGATGGGCTTGAGGATGCCGTAGCGGATAAAACCAACCATCATCCAGTGGAGTCCGATGAATGCCATTGTACCATTGGAGTAGTTAATGACGATCTTGGAGCGAATGCCATTCAATAACTTGCAGAAATAGATAAAGGCAAGTAAGCCAAATAGGACGGCAGGGAAATAAGAGATCATGTGCATCGTAAAATTCTCCTCGCAGCCTGCGTGGTAGTCGAAGAGGATGATACTGATGATGAGTGTGATGATAAACCATCCGAGATCTTTCTTGAAGTTGCAGGTTTCAAAAGCATGGTATCTACGATAGAGGAATCCCATGTAATAGAAAACCAAGGATTTTGCAATGCCGATGACAACAAAATGTGCAGGAACATACCCGGCTTTGTGGGCAATATAGACGCCCATTCCCAACAGACTTAGCAATCCCATGGGGACGGTTCTAATGATCCAATTTTTCTTGTGAAAAATGGTATCACTCAGAACCGTTCCCCCTATCAAGCAGCAATCCAGTAGCAGATGCATGATAAATAAAGCGGCAATAAACCAGGTGACGGGGTTTAGCTCTTCTGCGAAATGGTTGTTTGCCTGTAAGAGTAACGCACCGTAAATCGGTCGCAAAGATTCCGCGAGAGTGGGCATGGTGTTATGCTCACTATAGAATCTAATCAACCAATAGGGATAGAACAGGATATTATAAATAATGTATGGTATTCCTAATTGATTCCAGTATTTCTTGAATTCTTCTCTCAGATTGGTACGTTCTTTTTTTAAATAGCCGGCATTGAACATCAGACAAGCAAGGAGAAATACCTCAAAATAGGTAACGGGTTGTGCTCCTAATGCTTGAGGTATATGGACAGGTATAACTAATGCTACGGCAAGGAACTTTGCCCAGTCCATCCAGTTGATTCTCTCGTTCATGCTTTGCTGATTTTTCAGCAAAATTACAAAAAAACTATAAACTATAATCTATAAACTCTAAACTTTTTTGTATCTTTGTGGCGAAAACCAAAATTATTGTTATGGCAGAATGGTATGAGAAATATCTGAGCATCTATGATAAACCTTTCAGTGAGGTGCCGCAGGAAGTGATTGATGGAACCCGTGAGCGAATGAAAAGGCTGCAGAGTCAGGAGCCTGTTGCCTCTATTGTCATTGTCGCCTATAACGAGGAGAAACATCTGCCGGCATGCCTGTGGTCTCTGAGTGAGATCCAGTGTAAGTATCCGGTGGAGTTTATCGGAGTAGATAATGAGTCAAAAGACCGTACGGCGGAAGTCTACGAGAAGATGGGTGTCACTTATTATACAGAACATCAGCATACCTGTGGCTATGCCCGTCAGTGTGGCTTGAATCAGTCGAAAGGTAAGTTCTATATGTGTATAGACTCCGATACCATATATCCTCCTTATTATTTTGAAGTGATGATTGACCATTTGATGCAACCGGGTGTTTCGGCGGTGGCTTCTCTGTGGAGCTTTTATCCTAACGAGCGTTTTTCCACGTTTGGGTTGAAAGTCTATGAGTTCTGCCGTGATATCTATCTGAGGATCCAGAGTGTCAATCGTCCGGAGTTGAGTGTACGAGGTATGGCTTTCGGTTTCTATGCTGAGTATGCTAAAAAGGAAGGCTATCGCGTGGAACTGCTACGTGGTGAGGATGGCTCCATGGCACTGGCGATGAAAAAATATGGTAAGATCAAGTTTGTTTATGACAAGCGGTGCCGGGTGATAACCAGTTACAGTTCCTTTAAGGAGAGTTCTTTGACGAAAGCGATGTGGAACCGATTGAAATCATATGGTATCTTCCGTCTTTTCTATAAGACGGATCACTATGAGGATGCCAAAGACAACTTTTTAAAATGAAAGATTAAAGATTAAAAATTAAAGATTCCTAGTACTTTTTCTACAATAGGTGCCATGTCGTAGTATTTGTACTCGGCAAGGCGACCGCCGAAGATGACATGAGCCTCTTGCTTAGCGAGTGTCTCGTATTTTTGGTATAGCTCACTGTTCTTCTCATCATTGACGGGGTAGTAAGGCTCCAATCCCTCTTTCCATTCTACGGAGTACTCCCGGCTGATCACCGTCTGGGGATTCTTGTCAACCTCAGCGGCAAAGGATTCGAAATGCTTGTGCTCGATGATACGGGTATAGGGAATCTCCGCCTCGGTATAGTTAATCTGGGCAAGCCCTTGATAATTAGAGGTGTTGAGTGTCTCCGTCTCAAACCGAACCGTCCGATAATCTAGTTTACCGAATCGGAAATCATAAAACTCATCAATCCTGCCCGTGAACACAATATTGTCTGCAAGAGCCTCCAGTTCTTTCCTGTTGGCAAAGAAATCAACATTCACCTGTGTGTCGGTACCCTCCAGTAAGCCGTCGATGAGCTTGTTGTAGCCCCCGATGGGCACTCCCTGGTAGGAGTCATTGAAATAGTTGTTGTCATAGACAAAGCGAACAGGCAGGCGTCTGATGATGAAGGGAGGTAACTCGGTGCATTTGCGCCCCCATTGTTTTTCAGTATATCCTTTGATCAGTCGCTCGTAGATGTCACGACCCACTAATAGTAATGCCTGCTCCTCCAAATTTCGTGGCTCTGTGATTCCTGCAGCCTTCATGGTTGCAATCGCTTCTGCACGTTGTTCTTCTATCTTCTTTTTCGCCTCTTCAGGAGTGATGACTCCCCACATCTGCGAGAAAGTATTCATGTTGAAGGGAAGGTTATAAGCCTTTCCTTTGTAGATGGCAACGGGAGATTCCGTAAAGCGGTTGAACTCTACGATAGCATTGACGAAGTCCCATACTTTCTTGTTAGAGGTATGGAAGATATGCGGACCGTATTTGTGGACGTTGATACCAGCCATTTTCTCGCAGTACAGATTACCGCCCAGATGAGGGCGTTTATCAATTACTAAACATTTTTTTCCCTGTTGCTTGGCGCAATAGGCGAAGGTTGAGCCGAAGAGTCCTGCTCCCACAATCAGATAATCGTATTTAGCCATATTTCTTTTTTAAAGTTTTCTGCCTGCAAAGATAAGAAAAAATCTAAACTTTTTCTTATCTTTGCACAAAATATGCTAAAAGAACGGATAGAATATATTGATGCGATGCGGGGATTCACCATGATTATCGTGATTTACTCGCATGTTTGTGTGTTCTGTTTTAAGGAATACTTTATTGCTTTCAATGATGTGTTATTCCTATTGCGCCTGCCCTGTTTCTTTATGATCAGTGGTTGGTTGTTCTATAAAGCATCGCTGTTTGGGGACGGTTCTCATGATCACAGCCGCCATGCGGCGACGGATCATGAGAACCGTCCCCTTGTTGATTCCGTCAAGCAGGTGTTAAGCAATAAATTCATGGTGCAGATTGTCCCGACTTTTATTTTCCTTGCCTTGCATGAACGTGCCAATTTCTTTCACCAGTTAGGGGCATTTAAAGGAGGATATTGGTTTACTTTCGGACTTTTTGTCTTTTTCTGTCTATATATTCTCTCCTCTCTTCTTTTCCGTCATTGCCGGCACAGAGATGGGTGGATGCTTTTGACGGCACTTGTGGTTTCCATGGCAGCCAGTTGGTATGATATGCATTATCGTGCTGTCTCTCCGCATATAGGATGGGGACGGGAATTCTTAGGTTTTATAGGCTTTGTCACCTGGCGTTATTATCTCTTTTTCTTCTTGGGAACTTTAGTGAAGAAACATTTTGATAAGTTCTTAGAGTGGACGAATCGTCGTAAGGTGTTCTTTACCATGATAGTCCTCTTTGCCTTGACGGCAAGTCTGCCCCGTACTGATTATTGGCCATGGGTGTATACCCGGTTTGCGCTGAGTGGCATTTTCGGCATGGTAATGGTCTTCACCTTCTTCCGCTATTTCGCCTCGTGGTTTACGAAAGAGCGTACCTTAGGACGGAGTTTACAATACGTAGGAACTCGTACCTTGGACATCTATCTCCTTCATTTCTTCTTCCTGCCAGAGTCGTTGCTGTCGTATAACCGACAGTTGCTGGCTTACAATAGTAAATGGGTCGAAATTGGTGTGGTGATGGGAGAGGCTTTGGTCGTTTTAGCTTGTTGTCTGGTGGTCAGTTACATCCTTCGTCTCAGTCCATTCTTGGCGAAATATCTGTTTGGAGTGAAACAAAAGTCGGTAGTAGAAAAGCCCCAATAAATTTGGCATTTCATTGCTTTTTTCGTACTTTTGCCAAAAGTTTACCAATATGCATACACTGAAAGAGCTAAAGAAACTGGCTAAAGAAACGGTAACGGGTTCCAAAACAAAGATAGCTTTGTTGGGTGATACGGCAACACAGTTATTGTCAACTGCCATTCTTGGTGAGGCTGCTGCCAGACGATTGGCAGTCGAGTTTTATGAAGGTGAGTATAGTCAGGTAGAGCGACAGTTGCTGGATACGACCAGTGAATTATATGCCTTTGACCCGGATATCCTGATCATCTTTCAGTCCACCCATAAACTATGTGAGCACCATAGTCTTTTGGCTGTGGAGAAGCAATGTACAGTGGCGGATGAGCGACTGGATTTTGTGTCAACCCTCTGCCAGAGTCCCCAGCTTGCCAACAAGAAGATCATCTGTTTCAACTATCCGGAGATAGAGGATACGGTGTTCGGCAGTTATGCCAACAAGGTGGTTTCAAGTTTCACGTTTCAAGTTAGAAAGTTGAACTTTGAACTGATGAACCTCTCCCAACAGTATGCCAATCTTTTTATATGCGACATCGCAGGACTGCAGAATAAGTTCGGACGTGATAGGATGTTTGCCTCTAATGTCTACGTGAGTACGGAGATGATACTCAGTATGGATGCGTTGCCTTATGTCGCCTCCAGGGTGATGGATATCGTGGGTGCCATCAAAGGGCAGTTCAAGAAATGCCTGATACTGGACCTTGACAATACTGTCTGGGGCGGTGTCATCGGTGATGATGGACTGGAGGGTATTCAACTGGGGCACGGACTGGGTATCGGTAAAGCTTTTACGGAGTTCCAGATGTGGGTCAAGAAGTTAAAGGCGAGGGGTATCATTATCTGTGTCGCCTCCAAGAATAATGAGGAGACAGCGAAAGAACCGTTTGAAAAGCACCCGGATATGATTCTGAAGTTAGAGGATATCGCTGTGTTTATGGCTAACTGGGAGACAAAGGTGGATAATATCCGTGCCATTCAGCAGATTTTGAATATCGGTTTCGACTCGATGGTGTTCTTGGATGACAACCCCTTTGAACGGAATATCGTGCGGGAGAATATCCCTGACATTACGGTTCCTGAGTTGCCAGAAGATCCCGGTGAGTACTTGGAATACCTGTATTCCTTGAATCTCTTCGAGACAGCTTCCTATAGTGGAGCAGACAAGGATCGTACCAAACAGTATCAGGTAGAGGCTCAGCGGGTGTCTCTCAGTAAGACTTTTACCAATGAAGCTGATTTCCTGAAGTCGCTGAATATGATATCCAAGGTGAGCGGATTCACGAAGTTCAATACTCCCCGTGTCGCTCAGTTGTCACAGCGTAGCAACCAGTTCAACCTTCGTACCATCCGGTATACGGAGGCAGACATTGAGGCAATGGCGGAAGATCCGAAGGTGATAGACCTAAGCTTTACCTTGGAGGATAAGTTTGGTGATAATGGACTGATAGCGGTGATCATCATGAAGGAACAGGATGCTGATACCTTGTTTGTGGATACCTGGTTTATGAGTTGCCGGGTGTTGAAACGTGGCATGGAGAACTTCACGCTGAATACAATGGTAGAAGAGGCGAGGGCGAAAGGCTATAAACGTATTGTCGGTGAATACCTGCCTACGCCAAAGAACAAGATGGTGGAGGAACATTATCCTCATTTGGGTTTCATGCCAGTTGCCGGCTCTTCTACGGCACAGTATGTCTTGGATGTGGATACCTATGAGCCTCGTGAATGCTATATTAAAGATGAAAAATGAAAAATAAATAATTTAAGTAAACCAATGGACTGTAAATTAGAGCATATAGGATATGTGACGGATGACATTGCCAAGACGGCAGCATCTTTCCGTTTGTTAGGTTATGAGGCAGATGATATTGTCCAGGATGATACCCAGCGAACCCGTATCTGTTTTCTCCGTAAACAAGGAGATACAACGATTGAGCTGGTGGAACCGTATGAGGATAATAAGACCATGCAGAAGATGCTGAAGCGAGGGGTGACTCCTTATCATACCTGTTATGTGGTGGATGATATCCATGCCGCCTATGAGGAGATGCTGGATCATGATTTTACCCCGTTGTTCAAGCCCGTTGCTGCTCCCGCCTTCGGAAACCGGCTGATTGGTTATTTCTTTAAACAGGAGATTGGTCTCGTCGAACTGGTGAATCGTTCATAAAAAGAGAAAACGATGGCAAGAGAACGTAATTTTGAGGTCATGAGGACATGGGCAATGTTTAGCATTGTCATCTATCATTGTATGTGTCATGGGATTGGGAGCGACTATGCTTTTGATTTACAACTGCCTGTATCATTGTTTAACTTTACCTTCTCCGACTTTATTCTTGTCATTGGTAGTATTGCAGTTAACCTGTATGTGTTGGTGTCAGGTTATTTTCTGGTTAACGCCAGGTTTAAGGTTAGCAGGATAATAAGAACCTGGGTGAGTGCATTGTTCTATTCCGTTATTATCACGACGATGTTCCTGTTATTGTCTTTGGAGCCATGGAGCATCGTGACATTTGGCAAGAGCTTTTTTCCGCTCAGTACGGATGCCTATTGGTTTGTGTCTCAATATATCGGATTATTAATCCTGTCACCTTTCCTTGCCATGCTTGTCAGGCAGTTGTCTTATCGACAGTATGTGGCATTATTGATAGGCATGGGCTTGATGGTCTTGTCTGTGATCCCGGATTTCCCTTTGGGGAAGCGATTCAGCATCTCTCATGGTAATTCTGTGTGGAGTTTCGTGTATTTGTTTTTCATAGCAGGTTTTATCCGCCTTCATCTGAAAAGAATCCCTATGGGTAAGTTGGTGGTGACAGTACTTGGTCTTGCCTTATTGACCATGGTGTCTGAGATGGTACTGGGTATCCATAACGGTGTCGGTCATCTCTTGTGGTTTAATTACAATGGCATCCTTCTGTTCCTCTCTGTTGCCGTGTTTGTCTTTATCCGCCAGCAGCAAATCCCTGAGACGGGAATCTGGAGCCTGATGGTCAAGGTGGCACCTTATACCTTTGGAGTCTATTTGATACATGATCACCTTTTAATGCGTGACTGGATATGGAAAACACTGTCCATGACCTCGTATGCCAACCAATGGATTTATGCTTTGGCAGTGATGGTCGTCTGCGTGTTGATTTTCGCCATCTGTATTCTGATAGATACAGTCAGAAAGAGACTCTTTGCTATCCTAAAGATGGATGACTTGATGATCAGGTTAGATGGCAGGTCTTATTTCTCGAAGCTCTTTACTTAACTTCTCAGAGAAACGTTGTGCCCCTTCTCGGTTGAGGTGTCCGAAGTCGAAGAAATATTCAGCATGTCCGACAAAGTCACTGTCACGATAGTGGTCTAGGAAAGGAATCTGGTGTTTTTGGGTAAGTTCATGGACAAACCGAAAGACATCCTGCTGGGAACAGACGTACATGGGAGATTCAACCATGATTAATTGGATACCATGACTTTGACAATCTTTGATGAATCTCTCAAGGAGATGAACACGCTCTTGATCGACGGGGAAGGGATATTCCTCTGCCTTGATACCTGTGGTGTCTAAAATACCGTCCATGGGCTTCCAGCCTTTCAGGCTTCTGTCCATAGAACCTAGCTTTCCTGTCAACAAATTAGGCAGACTACCTGTGTATCGGTATGTCCATGACAATTGGTATTTCCAATAGCTTCCAGACAACTTCAACATCTCGTCGCATGCCTCGCTCTTGCCGCAGTAGGGGGCAAGTGAATTGGCACGCTCGATACCAGAGAAAGGTGTCTGCAGCCAGTCGCAGGGGTGGATCTCAAAGATGATGGTCTGTGGGGTATAACGGGTGAGGATGTTGCCTAACAGTCCATAATGGTAATAGATATTCTTAATGCCCCAGTCGGCAGTGTTATAGCAGTCTTTCCCCAGTTCCTTTTCGAAGATGGAGGGGACAAAGTGGTGAAGGCAACGGGAACTGCCGAAGAAAAGGACAGGATCACGGGTCGTCTCGTTGGAATAGCTGATCTTGTACTCGTCGGTGGCATTTGACTGGCTATACAGGATGCCCAGCCCGTAGCCTAATGCTCTGTCGAACAGGAAGAACAAGGCAGCGATGATAGCGATGCGGATAAGTAACTTCTTCATGGCTCAGAACTGGAAATAGATAAACTGGTTGTTGTCGAAGATACCGAAGAGTAGGATGGCAAGGATCTCGACTGTAACAGTCAGTTCCCAACGCCACCGCTCTGTCCAGGCGGGTAAGTATATTTTCTTCTTGGAAAAATACTCCTCCTGGAAATCTACATAGATGAGGGCAAGGGAGCAGATAGCGCCATTGACCAGTGTCGGCATGTCGAGGAAAATTCCTCCGTTCCATGCCTCAGGGATACGGCAAAGCACAGCCCAGAACTCGTTGATATTCGTGGAATGGAATAGCATCAGACCGAAGGTCACTATCAGATAGTTGCCTGCCATTCTCCATGCGAAAGGAGCTGTTGGCAGTCCATAACTGTTTAGTTGGATCTTGGTCTTCTTAAAGAACTGTCCGCTGACCATCAGGGGAATATACCATAGTCCGTGGTAGATGCCGAAGAGGAAGAACGTCCAGTCGGCACCGTGCCACATACCGATAAATGTCATGTTCAGCATGATGGCGGCAATAGTTCCGTTTGTACCCCAGTCTCGCAACTTGATATTCAGGGGCATGAAAACGTAATCGGTCAACCATGATGTCAGTGACATATGCCAGCGACTCCAATATTGGGCGATATTGATAGTGAAGAACGGACGCTTGAAGTTCTCTGCCACTTTGAAACCTAACATCAATGACACGCCAATCGCCATCTCACTATAGCCGCTGAAATCCGCATACATCTGGAAGGGGTAGAGCAGGGAGGCGAAGAGGATAGACACTGCCGAGTGGTGCTCGAAATTGTTCCAGACAGCACTGATATACAGGTCTAACCTGTCGGCAATGCACATCTTCATGAACATACCCCATAACACCCTGCGGAACCCCGTCATGAGGTTGTCGGGGTTAAACAGACGACTCTGAGCCAGTTGCTTCAAAAAAGGTTTGGGACGGTCGATAGGACCTGACAGGATCGTCGGAAAGAAGGCGATGAAGTTGGCAAAGTTGAAGATGTTACGCTCGTGATTAATCTTCCCATGATAGATGTCGAGCGGATAACTCATCAGTTTGAAGGTAAAGAAACTCAGACCGATGGGTACGATGATATGGGAAGCGGTCCATGACAGGTGGAGTCCGATGAGGTCGGCTGCCGCTACAAAAGAACCGATAAAGAAATTCAGGTA
>JAEEGJ010029502.1_pt1 | contig 10813 bp, 7 predicted proteins | sample 8958761 | NCBI WGS metagenome assembly JAEEGJ01 (sample SAMN16246546, study PRJNA631951) | gut metagenome | biome: gut microbiome; feature: rumen; material: RS-attached | host: Bos | place: Iran: Karaj | collected 2018-10
GTGCGCGTTGCCGCGGATACGCTCGTAGGCGCTCAGGGTGCGCTCGTCGATCTTGGCGGCGCAGGCGCTGCGCTTGGCCTGGAGCACCTTCTCCTCCTTGGCGGTGGACTCCACGATCGTGGCCAGCTCTTCCTGCTTGGCCTTGAGGTCCTCCTCGCGGATGAGGATGCGGTCGGCGATGCGCTCGCGGTCGAGCTTGCGCTCTTCGATGGCGGCGCGGGCGTCGGTGATGTTCTTCTCCGCGATGGCGCGGAGCAGGCCCTGGTTCTCCAGTTCCTTGTTGATGGAATCGAACTCGCGGCTGTTGGAGATGTTCTCCAGCTGGCTGCGGTATTTCTCAATCTCGGCATCCAGCTCGACGATCTGCTTGTTGGCGTTGTCGATGGTGGCGTTGTAGCCCTCGATCATCTGTCCGATCTTGTCGGACTTGGCGCGCAGGCCGGCCAGTTCCTCTTCGAGGATGGCGACCTCGGCGGGCAGCTCGCCGCGCAGGTGGACCAGCTCGTCGATGGCGACGTCGGCCTCCTGCAGTTCGTAAAGGACTTTGAGTTTCTCCTGCGTGCTCTGCTCAGTCTCCGCGAAGTTCTTACGCAGCGAGACAAAAGTCTCCCGCTCGTCAATCGGAGTCGGCACTTTCGTTGTTTTCTTGGTGGTAGCCATATATGCTTTCTAGATGTTTATTACTTCGTAATATTACAAACTGCAAAGTTAGGAAATATTTTTCTTAATCTCCACAAGTTGGGCGCGGATTTCCTTCAGGGATTCGAGGGCTTTGACGCTCTTGTCCACGGGGCGCCGGTCGCCCGCCAGCTGGATGGCGGCACCTTCCAGGGTCAGGCCCTTGTCCTTGACCAGATGGTGGATCTGCTTGAAGGTCTCCACATCGTCGGCGGTGAACTGCCGGTTGCCCTTGGCGTTGCGCTTGGGCTTGATGAATTTCGGGAAAGAGTTGGACCAGAAACGGACCAGGGACACGGACTCGCCCAGGATCCCGGCCACTTCACCGATCGAATAATACAGTTTCTCCATATAATTAATCCATTGATTGCAAAGTGCTTATCGACATGTAGAGCATGTTCACGTATTCCGTCGGGCTGACGGAGGCGAAGAAGAAACCCACCGGGTCCTTCGCGATGCCGTTCCGGCGCAACTCGTAGTGCAGGTGCGGGGCGAAGGCCTGGCCGGACATACCCACGGTGCCGATCTTGTCGCCGGCGCGCACCGGCTGCCCGACATAGACGTTGATGCTCTCCAGATGCCCGTAGACCGTCTCGTAACCGCCCGCGTGGGCGATCCGCACCACCCGGCCCAGGCCCTTCCGGTACACCTCGGCCGAGGTCACCGTTCCGTCCGCGGCGGCCAGCACGGGCGTGCCGCGCGTGACGATGAGGTCCAGGCCCTCGTGGTACACGTAGGCCTTGTAGAAAGGATTCATCTTGCGGCCCGCGGACGCGCCCACCTGCGGGTAGGTGATGTTCGCGATGGGAAGGCTCATCGGCGGGAGCACGAAAGCGGTGTCGGAGAGCGCCTTGAAGATGCGCTCGAAAGTCTCGTCGACCACCCGGCTCTGATTCATCAGCGCCTCCGCCTTGTCGCCGGTGTAGGCGGTCAGCCGGGACTCGGGGATGGTGTCGGCGGCGCTGATCGCGTTGGCACGGTCCAGCGGGTCCAGCATCGGCGCGCCGGGAGAATGGAACACCAGCGAGTAGATGTCGTTGTCCTTGTGCTGGAGGTTGGCGATGGCGTCGCCCAGCAGCTCCTCCCGCTTTTCGAGGTTGGAATAGAGCCGCTCGTACATGCGGATTTCACGGCGCAGACGCCGCTCGGTGTCCGTCCGGAACACCACCGTGAACGCCAGGTAGGCCAGCACCGCCAGCGTGAAGGTCAGGACCATGTAGACCAACAGCATGAGCACGGTCCGCCCGATCTTGCGCGGCACCTGTCCGAAATGGAAGTTTTCGGTATCGAATATGAACAATCCGCGTTTACCCATTGCCCTTCTTGCTGCGCCGGAGCAGCTCCGTCGTACTGGTCCGCTTGCCGACCGGCGACTCATCCTTGCGGGTGCCGATCATCGCGCGGTATTCGTCCAGCGGCATGTTGAAATCCATGAAGTTCATCGGGTTCACCCGGTTCTCGCGATAGATCACCTCGTAGTGGAGGTGCGGGCCGGTGGACTTGCCCGTCGAGCCGATGTTGCCGATCTGGTCGCCCCGGTGCACCTGCATCCCGACGACCACGGTGATGACGCTGAGGTGCGCGTAGCGGGTCTGGTAGCCGTATCCGTGGTCGATGATGATCTGGTTGCCGTAGCCGTTGCCGTTGAATTCCGCCAGGATCACCTTGCCGTCTCCGGTGGCATAGACCGGCGTACCGAGGGCTCCGGCCATATCCTGGCCGCCGTGCGACTCGCCGCCGCCGTACACGGGGTCCGTCCGGTAGCCGAAGCCGCTGGACAGGTGGACGACGTTGGGATCGGGCAGCACCGGCGGCACGCTCGGCACGCAGGCGAGCATGTCGCCCGCCGTGCGGGCCAGGCCGCCCACTTCATCCAGCGCCTTGCTCTGGATGTAGGCGCGCTTGGTCATATGGTCCAGCCGGCGCACCGTCCAGGCCAGCGAAGAGTTCTTGCCGAGCAGGTCCAGTTCCGCGTAGCGGTTGATGCCGCCCAGGCCGGAATTCTTCACGGCGTCCGGGATTTCTCCCAGGCCGTAGATGGACCGGTACACCTGGTCGTCCCGCTGCTCGATGCCCGTCAGGGTGCGGTCGTAGATGTCCAGCCGGTTGGAGAGCACTTCCAGCCGCGCCTCCCACGACGCCGCGCGCCGCTTGAGCATCGCGGTCCGGGGAAGGTCCCAGTGGAAAACGGCCGTGTAGAGCCAGAAGTACAGAAACACGAATCCCGCGGCGACCAGGACGGCCACCGTCAGACGGAGAGGCTTGATGTAACGGGGATCTTCCCGCTCTTCATACAACAGCGTCTCGGGATTGAGAATATACTTGGGCATGGGAATGCAAAGATACTCATTTTTTGCAAATTACCCACACTTACCTAAAGAAGGGCCTTCCAGGACTCGGGGTCGCGGAAACCCTTGAGGAATTCGGCGACGGGCATCTTCTTTTTGCCAGCGAGCTGGACTTCGGTGAGGGCGAGGGCGCCGTCGGCCGTGGCGACGGCGAGCCAGGACTTGCCGTCAGAGAGGACAGTGCCCGGCGTGGCGTGAAGGTCGGGGCGCTTTTCGGTGCGGTAGATCTTCAAGGAGAGAGATCCTTCGCTTCGCTCAGGATGACAGGAAGAAAGCTCGGTGAAGGCGGCGGGGTACGGGGAGAGGCCGCGGACGAGGTTGTAGATCTCTTCGGTGGGGCGGTTCCAGTCGATGCGGCAGAGCTCTTTGGTGAGCTTCGGCGCGGGGCGGAGCTCCTCCGATCCCTGGATGAAGGAGCGCTGCACGCGCAGCTCGACGTTGTGCTGGATCAGGGCCTCGACGGTCTGCAGGACCAGGTCGGCGCCGATCTCCATCAGCTCGTCGTGCAGCTCGCCAGCCGTCTCGTCCGGCCGGATGCGGCACTCCTGACGGAAGATGATGCCGCCGGTGTCGATGTCCTTGTCAATCATGAAGGTGGTCACGCCCGACATCCGCTCGCCGTTGATGACGGCCCAGTTGATCGGGGCGGCGCCGCGGTACTGCGGCAACAGGGCCGCGTGGAGGTTGAAGGTGCCGAGTTTCGGCATCGACCAGACCTCCTCGGGGAGCATGCGGAAGGCCACGACGACGAACATGTCGGCCTTCCAGGCGCGCAGCGCTTCGAGGAATTCCGGGTCCTTCAGCTTGACCGGCTGGAGGACCGGGATGCCGTGCGCGACGGCGTATTGCTTGACCGCGCTCTCGTTCACTTTGAGGCCGCGCCCGGCGGGCTTGTCGGCCACGGTGACCACGCCCACGACCTTGTAGCCGGCCTGGACGAGGGTGTCCAGCGGCGCCACGGCGAATTCGGGCGTGCCCATGTAAACGATGCGGATGGGGTGGAAGAGGCGCGCGACCTTGCTCTTGAGCCGACGCCACCAGGTGGTGAATTGATCCATGTTGAAGAGTTCGGCGTCCCGCATCGCCTTCCAGGTGAAGAAGACGCCGATGGGGGCGATGACGGCAGCCGATATGAACACGCCGATGGGCGTCTCCACGGCGCCGTCGCGCGCCAGCTTGCTGCCGGAAATGTTGATGACGTAGTACAGGACAAAGAAGAGCACGGAGATGATGAGGCTCACCCCGAGTCCTCCGCGCTTGCTCTTCACGAGCGCGCCCAGCGGGGCGCCGATGAAAAAGAGCAGGAAGCAGGCCAGCCCCTGCCCGTATTTCTCCAGGAAGGAGAGGTCGGACTGACGCAGGTTGTAGGCCTTGTCGTAGGTGTTGAAGCGGAAGCTGTTGATGTCGCTGTTGAAGCGGGCCACGTTGTCAGCCGCCCGGATGCGGGCCTGCGCGGCGGCGTCCGGCCCGTCCCAGTGCAGGTATTCCGGACTCGAGAAATAGCTCCGGTCCGGGTTGTAGAAGGCCGTGTCCAGCTGCTTGATCTGCTGGAAGGCGGCATTGTGCCGGACCATCTTGTAATTCACGTTGTGGATCGAGTCCAGCTCGTGCCGCAGCGAGTCGCTCAGGTGCCGCAACTCGGCCATCTGCTTGGATTTGATGGCGTCGTCGAAGCGGGCGGAGTCCGATTTCTCGAAGGAGTAGTTCTTCAGCGGGATCAGCAGCTCCTGCCGGGCGAAGTCGATGTGCTGCAGGACCAGGCTCGTGTCGTTGTAGCGCAGGGTGTTGTCCTCGCGGTAGGTGGAGCCGTGAAAGAGCGTGAATGTCAGGTATTCCTTGCTCTTGGCCAGCTTCAGGATGGCGGAATCCGCCATCGTCACGGAGATGTTGCCCTTGTGCGCCGTGTGGTCGTAGACCTGCACGTCGTAAAGCATTTTGGTCACCTTGTCCTGGTCGCCCACCCGGAGGATGTAGCCGTCGATGCCGTTGTAGAACGTTCCCGGCGGGATCTTGATCTCGTCCTTGGTGCGGGCGATGTCGTCGCGCAGGGTGTAGATCTCGTTGAAGGCGTGCGGGACCAGCCTGGAGCAGACCAGGTAGGTGCCGCCGGCGATGATGGCCGCGGCGACGGCGAGCGGCGCCATGACGCGGCCGACGGAGATGCCGGCGGCGCGGATGGCCATCAGCTCGCTGCGCTCGGCGAGCTGGCCGACCGTCATGGTGGAGGCCAGCAGCGTGGCGAGCGGCAGGGCGAGCGGGAGGGCGAGGCTGCACACGCCCCAGAACAGGAATTCCAGGATGGTGCGGATGCCCAGGCCCTTGCCCACGAGCTCGTCGATGTAGAGCCAGAGGGTCTGCATGGCCAGGATGAAGACTACGATGAGGAGGATCGCGACGAACGGTCCGATGAACGACTTCAATATGAAGCGGTCGAGCTTCTTCATCCTGACGGAAAATGATTACTTGCGCGTGGCGGTCTCACGCAGGGCGTCCAGCGCTTCGCGCAGGCCCTCCGCGTTCTTGCCGCCTGCAGTGGCGAGGCCCGGCTGTCCGCCGCCGCCACCCTGGATGAACTTGGCGGCGTCGCGGATGTCCTTGCCCGCGTTGCGGCCGGCGGCCACGAGGTCGTCGGAGTACATCAGCACCAGCTGCGGCTTGCCCTCGAAGGCGAAGGCGCCGATCAACGCGGTGTTTTTCAGTTCTTTCTGCAGGGCGAGCGCGGCGTTGCGGACCAGGGCGGGATCGAATTCCTGCCCGGCCTGGCCGGCCACGATGAGCTGGATGCCGTTCACGTTCTCCGCCTTCTGCGAGAGCTGGCGGGCGAACTCGGCGGCCTTCTGCTTGCTGAACTCTTCCGCCTGCTTCTTGAAGGTGGCGTTGTCCTCGATGAGTTTCTGGATGGCGCCGGCGAGGTCCGGCACGTTGTTGAAGAAGCCGCGGGCCGTCTTGAGCAGGCCCTGGAGGCCCAGGACCATGTCTTCGGCCTGCTCGCCGGTCACAGCCTCGATGCGGCGGATGCCGGCCGCAATGGCCGACTCGCCGGTGATCTTGAAGAAGCCGATGTTGCCCGTGGCCGAGGTGTGGCAGCCGCCGCAGAGCTCGACGCTGGGGCCGAAACGGACCACGCGGACGCGGTCGCCGTATTTCTCGCCGAAGAGGGCCATGGCGCCCATCTCCCGGGCCTCTTCCATCGTGGCGTTACGGTTCTCGTTCAGATGGAAGTTGCAGCGGATCAGCTCATTGACGCGCTTCTCCACCTGGGCGAGCTGCTCGTCGGAGAGCTTCTCGAAGTGGGAGAAGTCGAAGCGGAAGCCCTGGTCGCCCACGAAGGAGCCCTTCTGCTCGACATGGGTGCCGAGGATTTCGCGCAGGGCACGATGCAGCAGGTGCGTGCAGCTGTGGTTGTTCGCGATGCGCTGGCGGCGCGCCGCGTCCACGTTGAGCAGGAAAGCGCCGGTGCAGTTCTTCGGCAGGCGCTCTGCAATATGGATGGTAAGGTTGTTCTCCTTGACGGTATTCAGGATGCGGATCTGCTCGCCGTCGGCGCTCGTGATGGTGCCCGTGTCGCCGATCTCGCCGCCCATCTCGCCGTAGAATGGCGTGCGGTCGAAGACCAGCTGGAGCATCTCCTTGTTCTTCTGGACGACGGTACGCTGCTTCAGGAGCAGTACGCCGTCGATTTCGGTGGTGTCGTAGCCGACGAATTCGACGTCCTCACCCTCGTGATAGACGGTCCAGTCGCCGAAGGTGTTGGCGGTGGCGTTGCGGGCGCGGTCTTTCTGCTGCTGCAGTTCGGCCTGGAAGCCCTTCTGGTCCACGGTGTAGCCGTTTTCGGCGGCGATCAGCTCCGTCAGGTCGATCGGGAAGCCGTAGGTGTCGTAGAGCTTGAAGGCGTCGGCGCCGGCGATGACCTTGCTGTCCTTGCTGCGCTCCATACACTCGTCCATCAGGCGGATGCCGCGGTCAAGGGTGCGCAGGAAGGCCATTTCTTCTTCGCGGATCACGCTTTCGATGAATTTCTGCTGTTTCGCGATCTCCGGATAGGCTTCGCCCATGTCGTCCACGAGCTGCTGCACGAGCTGGCAGAGGAACGGCTCGGACAGGCCGAGGAAGGTGTAGCCATAGCGGACGGCGCGGCGCAGGATGCGGCGGATGACGTAGCCGGCCTTGACGTTGGACGGCAGCTGGCCGTCGGCGATGCTGAAGCTGATGGCGCGGATGTGGTCCGCGATCACGCGCATCGCCACGTCGGTCTTGTCGCTTTCGCCGTATTTGTGGCCGGAGAGCTGGCCGATGCGGGCCAGCATGCCGGTGAAGACGTCGGAGTCGTAGTTGCTGTTCTTGCCCTGCAGCACGGCGCAGAGGCGCTCGAAGCCCATGCCCGTGTCGATGTTGCGGGCGGGCAGCGGCTCCAGGTGGCCGTCGGCCATGCGCTGGTACTGCATGAAAACGAGGTTCCAGATCTCGATCACGTGCGGGTCGGACTGGTTCACCAGGTCGCGGCCGGGGATGCCGGAAGCGGCTTTTTCTTCCGCGGTGCGGATGTCGATGTGGATTTCGGAGCAAGGGCCGCAGGGACCGGTCTCGCCCATTTCCCAGAAGTTGTCGTGTTTGTTGCCCAGGAGGATGTGGTCCTCCGGCAGGTATTTGCGCCAGGCCTGCTGCGCTTCGGTGTCGAGGGCGGTGCCGTCTTCCGCGGCGCCTTCGAACACGGTGGCGTAGAGGAGGTTCTTGTCAATCTTGTAGACTTCGGTCAGCAGTTCCCAGGCCCAGTCGATGGCCTCGGACTTGAAGTAGTCGCCGAAGCTCCAGTTGCCGAGCATTTCGAACATGGTGTGGTGGTAGGTGTCGTGGCCCACTTCTTCCAGGTCGTTGTGCTTGCCGCTCACGCGGAGGCACTTCTGGGAGTCCGCGGCCCGGTTGTAGGGGGCCTTGGCGTTGCCCAGGAAGATGTCCTTGAACTGGTTCATGCCCGCGTTGGTGAACATCAGGGTCGGGTCATTCTTGACCACCATCGGCGCGGACGGCACGACGGTATGGCCCTTCGATGCGAAGAAATCGAGGAATTTCTGTCGGATTTCCTTGGAGGTCATATTTTGTTACGTTTTGTATATTCGTTTCAAATCGAACTACAAAAGTAACTATTTTCTACGAAAATACGAAACCGCCGGGCTTGCCTTTCCCCGCGGGCGGACGAAAATTATTTTTCGTGCAGTTGCTCGAAAAACCAATTTCCGCTCCGCCCTCCACGACGCCAACGCACGGCAAGCCCGTCATTCACCGACCTTCCTAGAAGCGGTAGCCGATGCCGGCGTGGCCGAGGGTGGAGGCGGAGCTGAGGTTCAGCTCAATGAGGCCGTAGAAGTGCTTGCCGCCGGCTCGGAAGCCGATCGGCGTGACGTAAGGCGTCACGGCCGGCTTCATCGACACAAAGGGGAAGCCAATACCCAACGCAGAATACAGCGTACACCTATCCCGTCGGAACCATTTCAAACGGAAATCCGCCATGACGGCAAAAGAAGATCTGATGGTCTGCTTCCAGCTGGCAATCGGAGCAGACTTCCAGTCCACGACCGGATGCGGATCGCCCTCCTCCAGAATCGTATACTGTTTGACGCGGATCCGCTGGCACGAATAATTGACGATGACATGGATATCCCAAAGCTCGTCCACGGCAAGAGAATAAGCCAGATTGATGGAAGGCCACCAAAGCACGGAATAATTCTGTCCCTTGTCTGACCAGCTGGTATCTAAATAGCTGGCATGTCCTTCAAACGTGGTGCGCAACGGCGCACACCCGCTCGTAATCTCAATCGAATGCCGGTGCTCCGGATCGAAATGTTGCGCCGTCAAGGTGCAGGGGATCATCATCCCCAGCACCAGAAGCAGAACAACCTGATATGCTCGTTTCATCTCGACTCTGTTTTCTACCAAAGGTAGTATATTTCTGCAGAATTCTGCTATCTTTGCAAAACACACCGTTTTTATCCACATTATGTTACGCAAAATCCGCATTGCCCTGGCAGCTTTCTTCTTCGTGGGGATTACGCTGCTGTTCGTGGGCATCGGCCACGACTGGTGGGGCTGGATGGCCAAGCTCCAGTTCCTGCCCTCGGCGCTCGCGCTGAACCTGGTCGTGGTCGGTATCATCCTGCTGGCCGTTTTCCTATTCGGACGCGTCTACTGCTCCACCATCTGCCCGCTGGGCGTCTTCCAGGACATCATCATCTGGATCCGCCGCACCATCGGCAAATGGCAGCGCAACCGCGGCGTCCGCAAGCTCCAGCAGATGAAGGAGCGTGGGGAGAAGCCCGGCCCCGAGGCGAAGAACCTCATCAAGCACTTCGAACACAAATACCACCCGGAGCGCCGCTGGGTCCGCTACAACGTCCTCGCGCTGTCGCTGGTGTCGCTCTTCGTCAGCGGCCAGATGCTGATCGCGCTGATCGCGCCGTACAGCGCCTACGGGCGCGTGGTGCGCAGCATCGTCGGGCTCGCGAACGGGTCCATTACCCTGCCGCTGCTGATCACGGGCCTGGTGACCCTGCTCGTCATCGGCTGCTGCGCCTGGCTCTGGGGCCGCGAGTACTGCAACACCATCTGCCCGGTGGGTACGACCCTGGGTCTGGTGAGCCGATTCGCGCTCTTCCGCCCGACCATCGACACGACCAAGTGCACCCAGTGCGGACGTTGCGAGCGGGGCTGCAAGGCCTCCTGCATTGACTATAAGAAAGGCAAGATCGACTACTCCCGCTGCGTGGGCTGCTTCGACTGCATGGAGCGCTGCAAGGAGAAGGGACTGAAATACCGCTTCGTCGGATTCGGAGGTTCTTCGGCTGCGCCTAAAAATGACGACCAGGCCCCGAAAGCCGACACCGGCCGGCGGGCCTTCCTGGCCACGACGGCGCTCGTGGGCACGGCGATCGCCGCAAAGGCGCAGCACGCGCAGGGCGGCTTCGCGGACGTGGTGCCCAAGGAGGCGCCGATGCGCGGCACGCGTCTCGTCCCGCCGGGCGCGGAGAGCGTGAAATCCTTCTACGACCACTGCACGGCCTGCCAGCTCTGCGTGAGCGCCTGCCCCAACGGGGTGCTACGGCCGTCCACGGATTTCGAACATTTCCTGCAGCCCCAGATGGGCTATGAGAACGGCTACTGCCGCCCGGAGTGCCACGCCTGCAGCGACGTCTGCCCGGCGGGCGCCATCCGCCCCCTGAAGCCGGGTCAGAAGCAGACCATCGCCATCGGTCTGGCGCACGTCAACCTCGAGCTCTGCTTCGCCGCCAACGGCACGGCAAGCTGCGGCAACTGCGCCCACCACTGCCCGTCCGGCGCCATCCGGATGGTCGATTTCGAGGGCTCGTCATTTAAGATCCCGACCGTGTCCGAGGCCCAGTGCATCGGCTGCGGAGCCTGCGAGTTCCTATGCCCGTCCCGCCCGATCAGCGCCATCACCGTGCGCGGCAATTCCACCCACCACACCAACGCATAGCCCTATGGACAGAAGAGAATTCCTGAAATCTGCAGGCCTGGGCGCCGCTGCGATCGGCGTGGCCGCCTGCGCACCCGGCGCCGCCACCAAGGCGAACGCCACCGGCAACAAAGACCTCCACGGAGAGATGCTCCACAACTACGAGGGCATCGGCACCCTGGGCTACGGCTGCATGCGCTGGCCGATGGTCAAGGGCGAGGACGGTCAGGACCATATCAACCAGGAGGAAGTCAACCGCCTGGTGGACTTCGCCATCGAGCATGGCGTCAACTATTTCGACACCTCCCCGGTCTACCTG
>JAEEGJ010029504.1_pt1 | contig 10812 bp, 9 predicted proteins | sample 8958761 | NCBI WGS metagenome assembly JAEEGJ01 (sample SAMN16246546, study PRJNA631951) | gut metagenome | biome: gut microbiome; feature: rumen; material: RS-attached | host: Bos | place: Iran: Karaj | collected 2018-10
AAGTTTGTAAGGATCCTCTTGATCTCATCTGTAGGTACATCAATACCGAGAACTCCGTTTACCTTTGCTATTGAAGCCTTCATCTCTTTCTTCTCAAGGCTGTTTCCGGTATTGATATCTACGTGAGTCTTAGATACCTTACCTGCTCCAAGCTCCTCGATAAGGTGAAGGGCTCTCTTCATAGCGATAACAGTTGTGTACTCGTAAACACCCTTAGCAAAAGCTGCGGATGAATCAGAGGACTGTCCAAGTGCCCTTGAGCTCTTACGGATATTGTCACGCATGAACTTGGCAGCTTCGAAAGTAACTGTAGTTGTTGTATCACGGATCTCTGAGTTGAGACCTCCCATGATACCTGCAAGAGCTACAGGCTTAACACCGTCGCAGATAACAAGGTTGTCTGTAGTGAGCTCAAACTCATTCTCATCAAGAGTCACAATCTTCTCACCCTGCTTAGCACGTCTTACAACGATCTTATTGCCTTCAAGGAAGTTTCCGTCAAAGGCATGCATAGGCTGTCCCAGCTCTCTCATAATATAGTTTGTGATATCAACGATATTATTGATAGAGTTGTTGCCGACCATTGCAAGTCTTCTCTTCATCCAGAGAGGGCTCTCACCAAGCTTAACATCATATACGTAGTGTCCGATATATCTTGGGCAAAGATCAGGATCTTCTACTGTTACGCTAAATCCCTCATTCTCTACATCTGTCTCTGTGTAGGAAAGATCGATCTCTTTTAATGGCTTATCAAGAGCTGCTGCAACCTCTCTTGCAAGGCCGTAAATACTCTGACAGTCTGGTCTGTTGGCAGTAATGGACACATCAAAGATCCAGTCATCAAGTCCAAGAATAGGCTTAACGTCTGCACCTACTGGTGTATCCTCAGGGAAAACTAAAAGTCCGTTATAGCCTGCTCCAGGATACATATCCTCGGATACTCCAAGCTCAACTCCTGAACAGAGCATACCTTCTGAATCCACGCCACGAAGCTTGCCCTTTTTGATTGTTGCAACGCCGATTACTGTCACATGGTCTTTTTCAGTTTCAATAACTGTAGCGCCTACAAGAGCAAGGGGATATTTGCCTCCTGCCTTAACATTATCTGCACCGCAGCATACCTGGAAGGTGCCGTGTTCACCAGCGTTTACCTGACATACGTGAAGGTGAGTATCGGGAATTGGATCGCACTTTTCAACAAGTCCAACTACAACACCTGAAATATCTTTTCCTACTTCCCAGCACTCTTCAACTTCAAATCCACAATCGAAGAGTTTTTTCTCAAGCTCTTTTGGTTCTAAATCTATATCTACAAAATCTTTAAGCCAACTTAAAGGTACTAACATTTCTATATCCTCCCATTATTCGTAGTGATCGATCTGCTTAAGAACATCAAGGTCTGACTCATAAAGAAGCTTGATATTGTTTATACCGTACTTAAGCATTGTTGCACGCTCGATACCGATACCAAAGGCAAATCCGCTGTATTCTTCTGAGTCGATTCCGCAGTTCTCCAAAACCTTCTTATTAACAACTCCGGCTCCGAGAACCTCGATCCAGCCTGTACCCTTGCAGAGGTTACATCCCTTTCCTCCACAGGCAAAACAGCTGCAGTCAACCTCTACTGAAGGCTCTGTGAATGGGAAATACGAAGGACGAAGTCTTGTTGTTGTTCCTTCACCGAAGATCTTCTGTGCAAAGGTCTCCAAAGCTCCCTTAAGGTCACAAAGTGTAACCTTCTTGTCAACTACAAGGCCTTCCATCTGTGAGAACATAGGTGAATGAGTTGCATCATCATCTGAACGGAAAACCTTACCGGGAGATAATATCTTGATCGGAGGCTTCTTGTTCTCCATAACATGGATCTGACCTGATGAAGTCTGTGTTCTTAAGAGGAACTCAGGGCTTAAGTAGAATGTATCCTGCATATCTCTTGCAGGGTGATCGGCAGGTGTATTAAGAGCTGTGAAATTGTAATAGTCATTCTCAATCTCAGTGCCCTCGTAAATTTCAAAGCCCATTCCTGCGAATATGTCGATAAGAGTCTCTCTCATCTGTGTTACAGGATGAAGATTGCCCTGATAACGCATCTTGGCAGGCATTGTTACGTCCTGCTTCTCTCTCTCATATCTTGCCTTAAGCTCTTTCTCTTTCATCTTCTTGTCAAGCTCATCGAACTGAGCAAGAGCCCACTGCTTAAGTTCATTAACGTTTTTACCGTATTCTGCACGATCCTCTGCGGCAATATTCTTCATCTCCTTCATAAGAGCTGAGATCTTGCCGGTCTTGTTGTCCAAAAAGCTCTTTCTAAGCTCATATACAAGCTTGGAGCTGTCCAGCTTTTCGGAATTAGCCTTGATTTCTTCACGAATCGCTTCAATTTGCTGATGTAATGCGCTGTTTTCCAAATTTCCTTCCTCCTGAAAAATAATGTACACTCTACACAAAAGAAAATCCCTTGTGTAGCGTAAATCTACACAAGGGACGAATTGATCGCGGTACCACCCTTATTCCTGACCTAAAGTCAGACACTCATTTTAAAGGTATGCTCCGGTGCGAAATTTCCAATATATCCTGATCTTATGGAGCTTCCAGCCGATGACTCCAATTCTCTGTAAGAAGAATATATCTTCTCGGGCTATCGCCCACACCTTCATTGCATATAAATATTTAACTTAAATTATTTTATTTTGCAAAAGAGTTTTTGTCAATCCTTCTTACTTTTCTTGCTAGATATCCCACAATAATGTTATTATAAGCTAGATGTTAACATTCATTCGGAGGAGTAACTTACTATGGATTACGTTTTAAGCTGTTGTTCTACTGCTGATCTTACAGCAGAGCATTTTAAAGAAAGAGATATCAGCTACGTCTGCTTCCATTTCAATATCGACGGAAAAGATTATCCTGATGACCTGGGCGTATCTTATCCCTTCAAGGATTTCTATGATGCCATGGCCAAGGGTGCAATGACCAAGACTTCACAGGTTAGTGTAGGCGAATATGTAGACTACTTCGAGGAAATCCTCAAGCAGGGAAAAGACATACTTCACCTCACCTTAAGCTCCGGAATATCCGGAACTCTTAACTCAGCAACTATCGCAAGAGACCAGCTCAGAGAAAAATATCCCGACAGAAAGCTTTACGTTGTTGATTCCCTCGCAGCATCAGCAGGATACGGACTTATAATGAACAAGCTCGCAGATCTTCGTGATAGCGGAATGAACATCGATGAACTCTATGAGTGGATCATCGAGCACAGACTTGAATGCCAGCACTGGTTCTTTGTTACAGATCTTACTTACCTCGTAAGAGGCGGTCGTGTTTCCAAGGCAGCGGGAATCATCGGCGGAGCACTTAAGATCTGCCCTCTTCTCAACGTTGATTATCAGGGAAGACTTATCGTTCGCTCCAAGCTGCGCGGAATCAATGCTGTTATGAAAGCTCAGGTAGCCAAGATGGAAGAGCTTGCCGAAAACGGCCTTGACTACGATGGAGACTGCTACATTTCAAACTCAGATTGCTACGAAGAGGCAAGAGCTGTTGCAGACCTGATTGAGTCCAAGTTCCACAACTTAAAGGGCAAGGTTAAGATCGTGAGCATCGGAACCACAATCGGAAGCCACACAGGTCCCGGAACAGTCGCACTGTTCTTCTGGGGAAGCAAGAGAGTCGACTGACGAATAGCAAAATAAAACGCTGACTGATAGTTTTCAGTCAGCGTTATTTTTATTCATCATATACGCCCTTTTGAAGTCTCTTTTCAAAATCCTTTTTGGGCATCGGGTTGTCGTATAAGAATCCCTGAACCACATGGCAGCCTATGTTCTTAAGGAGCTGAGTCTGATCGGGTCTCTCCACTCCCTCCGTCACCACATCTATTCCAAGTTCATTGGCCATGGTAACAATATTCCTAAGGACTATCTCGTCGCTGGAATTAAGCTCTTCATTGTTGATAAAAGACCTGTCGATCTTAATTACGGATACAGGAAAATCCCTAAGAGTCGACAGAGATGAATAGCCTGTTCCGAAATCATCAATAGCAGTCGCTATTTCCCCTTCTTTGAGCCTTGAGAGAAAGTTTGTCATAAGGACGCGCTCATCCTCACTGGCAGTCTCTGTAACCTCTATCTCAATATATTTCCTGTCTACTCCATAGCTGTCTATGGTATCCATTATTTCTTTTGCCAGGTCTTTAAAACCAAGGTCTCTTCTTGAGAAATTAACGGAGATCGGCACCGGTGTTATTCCGTTATCCTTCCACTCTTTAATGTACTCACAGGTCTTTTTAAGGACATAGAGGTCAAGAGATGCTACCATGCCCTCCTGTTCCAATATAGGCACAAATTCTGTAGGATAAAGAACTATTCCGTTGCAGAACCATCTCGCCAAAGACTCAGCGCCCACAATCCTGCCGGTCTCTGTATCAACCTTGGGCTGAAGGTAGATCCTGAACTCATCGTTGGCAAGAGCCTCCTCATATCTGTCCTCGATCTGCTTCTGACGATAGATTCTGGTGCTCATTGCCTTATTTACAAATACATAGGGCTTATTAGCCACATTCTTGGCATAATTGCAAGCCATGCTGGCTCTTGAGATTACCTGTCCGGGGCTGGTCATTGACTCATCAATTGCATATACTCCGGCCACTGCAGAGATATTGATCTCATCTTCCCTGTCGTTCTTAATACCTGTTACAGGAATTGAAGATATATATTTCAAAAAGCTCTTTGTTCTCTCTTTCTTAATAAGCGCTGTATAATTATCGCCTCCGAAATGAGCGACAATCTCACCGGGTTCGATGAACTCGTTGAGTTTCTTCGCATAGCGCTTCATTATCTCATCGCCCTCTTGTATGCCGTATCTCCTGCTTATAAGGCCAAAGCTCTTAAGGTTAAGGAAAAATGCGTCATACCTTTGGATCTCACCGGCTGCAAACTTCTCGCCAACAAAGGCAAGGAAGCCTCCGGAATTGGGCAGTCCTGTCAGATACTGGGTGAATGCACTGTTCTTGACGATGTTTATCAAAAGAAATCTCTCCATGTGGAAAGATAAGACATCCATTATAAGCGAAAAATTCTTGTATTCCGCGTCATTAAGTCTTCTGCCGCCTGAAAGATAGACATAATAAGTAACGATCCTGTCTCCTACCATATTGCTCTTAAACAGGTAATCAGGCTCTTCTTTTTCAATTGTAGGGCCAAATAACGGGATGACGGTGTCAGGCTCTCCGGCCTTATCCGAAGTGGGCTTAAAAGAAACAACGGAAACAATAGAACGAAGTGAGTATTCCTTAGACAAATCAGCCAGCGCGCTGGGAGTTATCTCAGGAGTCACTTCTTCCTCAGATAGTATTTGAACAAAATTTTCAAAGCTTTTTTCAAACGACATCAGATTGTCCCGCCCAATAGAGAATATATAAACATAATAACACAATAAAAAAAGACTGTGCAATAATGCACAGCCTTTTTCGTATAGTAAAAATTATTTCTTGTTAACAAGATCCTTAAGAGCCTTACCAGCCTTGAACTTAGGTGCTACAGAAGCAGGAATCTTGATAGCAGCGCCAGTCTGAGGATTCTTACCTGTTCTAGCAGCTCTCTTAGTTGTCTCGAATGTACCGAAGCCAACAAGCTGAACCTTACCCTTTTTCTTGAGCTCCTTTGTTACAGTGTCTGTGAAAGCGTTCAGTGCTGCAGCCGCATCCTTCTTAGAAAGTCCAGCTTCCTTTGCGATTGCATCGATAAGTTCTGTCTTATTCATTTGGTTTCCCTCCAAAAAAGAAATTATTTACTACATTGCCTATTCTACTATAGTTTTGTACACATAACAAGTTTTTATGTGATTTTGTTCAGAAAAATCAAGTAATTCAGCTTACAGAATGTCCTGGAAGCCAGGTCTGTAGAGGTGTCTCGGAATACCATCAACCATGATAGGTCCTACATCACCCTGAATAAGCGGTCTTACATAGGTAATAAACTCGTTAGTTACATATGTGCCGTCCTTGTTGATCCAATCTCTCGGAACTGTTCTCTCGTCGTTAGCGATCTTGTGAACATCCTTAACCTCTGTTCCTGCCTGATAAGGATCATCTGAAAGTCTCTCGATAACAACCATCTTGCCGCTGTCGCCTTCGTCAGCTGCCTTCATAGCTGCACCACCAACCTCATAAGCCTCAAGGATATCTACACGTGATGCACAGTGGCTTGCTGCTCTCTGAAGTGTTGAAAGCTCGATAGGACGAGTTTTGCATCCGCACTCCTTGGAAACAACTTCGCAGAGGTATCTTGCTGTACCTGTAAGCTGCTTGTGTCCGAAAGCATCAACATAATCAATGCTGTTTCCGAGCTCACTTACATACTTGCCGTCCTTGGTTCTAATACCCTCTGAAACTGCTACAACAACAGATGCTTTGCTCTTTAAGAGACCTTTGATCTTCTTTATGAAAGCATCCATATCAAATGGAAGCTCAGGAAGATAGATTGCATCAGGTCCGTCACAGTCCTCACCCTTTGCAAGAGCTGTAGCGCCTGTAAGCCATCCTGCGTTTCTTCCCATAACCTCAACGATGATAACCTGTCCGCTGGTAGTCTCAAGTGACCAGCTGTCTCTGATGATCTCTTTTACAGAAGTACCGATGTACTTAGCTGCTGAGCCGTATCCGGGTGTGTGGTCTGTAAGAGCCAGATCGTTATCAATTGTCTTAGGGCAGCCTACAAATCTGATGTTAGATCCTGAAATGATGGCATAATCTGAAAGCTTCTTGATGGTATCCATTGAATCGTTACCACCGATGTAGATGAAGCAGTCAATCTGAAGCTTATCGAGAATCTCAAATATCTTCTCGTAGATCTCTTTGCTCTCAAAAATCTCAGGAAGCTTAAATCTGCATGATCCAAGATATGCTGAAGGTGTTCTCTTCAAAAGCTCAATATCAAGACCTGACTGAATATGATCAGAAAGATCAACATATCTGCCTTCCATAAGCCCCTGAACACCGTGGATCATTCCATATACCTTCTTGTATCCACGGTCAATCGCAGTCCTGTATACTCCTGCCAGCGATGAATTGATTGCCGCTGTAGGGCCTCCCGACTGTCCAACGATTACGTTACGTTTTGCCTTGTGTACCATTAACTCCTGTCCCCTTTCAAAATATAGTTGCTAAAAAACCTTATCTAATATTATATTCGATTAAACGTTTACTGTCACGAAAAATCAGCGAAGTTTGAAGTCCATTATCACAGGATTATGATCACTGCATACAAATCCGAGATCATCTGTGTAAACCTGCTCCACTTCAATGTTTTTCGAGACGATATAACCGTCAATCACATAATATTGGAAATCACTGTAATCCTTGCTCGGTGCATCAGCAAGTACCTTATCCAGCGATCTGCATGTAGGCACACTGGAATCGGTCAAAAACTTAAAATCATCCCCATACTCTGAAACATCTATATATCCGGCCTGCCATACTCCATCAAGAGCAGCATACTTACTTATATCAACATTTGAAAATGTCTGATTAAAGTCGCCACCGGCTATAACGTAGTTCCCCTTCTCCACTTCATCCACAAGTACCTGTTTAAGACGCTTTGTCTGAGCGACCTTACCTTCTCCCGAATCATAGGCCTCCAGATGAAGATTTATCAAAACCAGCTCCTTGTCACTTCCCTCCACCGGGAATCTCATAACCTCAAGGCCTCTCTTTAAATTAAAGGTCCTGAGTGGCCACTTGAACGGACAAGGAAGTGCAAGACGATCTGCCTCAGCCATCTGGAACTTGCTAAATGCCACAAGTCCGCTGTGAACCTTGCCGATAGGCGGCATTGGAAGCGGAACAAAACTAACCTTAAAGTTGTAGGCAAAAATATTATTCCCGCCAAACACATCTGCTGATGAATGTTCAAGCAAATACTGTGGCTCATTTATAAAATACGATCTTGCTGCACTGAGGTCAGTTTCCTGGGTTATTAAGATATCGGGTGCTATCTTATCCACTTCAGCTGCGATATCATCCAGATTCTTTTTTACCCTCTCCTCGTCGGCAGAATATACCATCTTGCCGCCATCCATAAAGAAATCTGCATTGTCGCCAAGAGCTCCGTACCCCACATTCCAGCTCATAACGCGAATGCTCTTTCCCTTGGTGGGATGCGCCGTTGCCTCTCCGGCTATTTCCAGAGACTCTACTTCACCCGGTCTGTACTCATCGACGGTAAGATAAGCCACCACTGTAACTGCAACAAGTGCTACCAGCAAAAGAATAATGCCAATGGCCTTTAATACCTTCTTCATAATCTTCTCCATACATAAAAGGAGCTTCTTATCGAAGCTCCCGGTTCTTTAGTGGTTTTATTTAGAAATCCTCTTCTTCGATAGCAAGTTTCCTGCCCTGGGACTTACCAATGCTGTATGCGATTGAAGCTATTACTATCACTGATACTGTAGCTACAACGCAGCCTATGAAGAGTTTCTTCTTGTCATCATCAAGGCCTTCCCAGAAGTCCATTACTGTGTCTATCTTCTCCTTGGCAAAAGAAATTGCTCCGTCGATAAAATTCATTACAAAGTCCATAATATACCCCCTTTTATTGATTCAATATGTAGTAATCCCATATACATTCTCTACAAATTATTGTACCGCTTTGCCTGTCTCTGCTCAAGTTTTTTTATAACAAAATCTTTCCAGGTAAAATCAATAATTGCTGCAAAAGGAATAGCTAAAAGAATGCCTCCGACGCCAAACAATTTGCCGCCCAAAATAATGGCGATCAGTATCATAAGTGCCGATACACCAAGGCTTCCTCCAAAGAGTTTGGGCTTGATGACATATCCGTCCAAAGTCTGAAGAACCACGGTAAATACAAGGAACCAAAGAGCATACCAGGGATCAACAAGCACAAGGACAAAGGCTCCGATCAGCGCTCCGACGATCGGTCCGAAGGTCGGTGCCAGATTTGTAACTCCTACGATCACAGAAATAAGAGCTGCATAAGGCATTCTCATTATCACCATGAAAAGGAAGTTTACGATTCCGACAATGAGACCGTCTATAACGTCGACACTGATATACCTTATAAGGATAACGTTGCATCTGTCCAAAAATTCGGCTGCCTTTGTAAAAGATTCGGGTTTGATAACAAGAGCCATAAACTTTCCAATGCCGCCTGTGATCCTGCGCTTATCCAAAAGGAAATAAACAGCCAGGATAAATGCGATCAGCAGGTCAAATACTCCTCTTCCCACATTGGCTGTTCCGCCAACAAAAGATCCCATATTCTCCGAGAAGTAGCTGCTTACCTTTTCAAGGATACGATCACCAAAGTTTGCAAGTGATGCAATATCAAGGCCAAAGAATCCCTTGGATCCTGACTCAAACCTTCTTAGGAACTCCTGAAGTGTGCTCACGTAGGTATCCATATTTGAAACCAGCGTTGAAATACTGTCAACAAGCTGAGGAATAAGTGCTACAAACAATAGAACCACGCAAAGCACAATAACTATCAGCGCGCAGATACAGGATAGTGACCATCTTGTCTTATCACCCTTTAATTTATGGAAAACCTTCCTGTCAAAAAAATTCGCAAGAGGGTTTATAACATATGCAACTATTATACCCGAGATAATAGGCCTGAGGAATGAAAAAAACGTTCCAAGTGCGCCAAACAGATCTCCCAGGTGAGACAAGATCATATAAAGAAGTACTGCGCTACAGGTAGCAACAGTATAAGCAAACCACTTTTTCTTTTTCCATTTTCCAAAATTCATTATGTCTTCTCCTTTTAGCCAAACTCGTTGTATTTTCTGGGTTTACGAAGCTGTCTTGTGCTTTTTTTCTTGGCCTTCTCACGAACTTTCCTCTGGTGATGATCATCATATAAAACCTTCACCGCCGGATGGAAGAATCTGTTTATAAAGGCTCCTATAAGAAAGATCGAGATACAGAAGTACAGCCAGATCATCATGATCAGCGGAGTTGCAATACTTCCGTAAACCGAGAAGTATCCCGACATATTTACATATATTGAGAAGAGCCATGAAAAGAGATACCACACCACCGCTGAAAATATAGCTCCCGGAAGCTGATAAACAAAGGTCATCTTAGCACTGGGAACAAAGGTGTATATCAGGGCAAAGAAAAAGGTCGACACTGCGATCACCACTAAAAACTTAAGATACGACGATAATGAAATAACAAACATTATGCTTGGGAAGTGGCTTACTGCAATGTTTCTCACAACTCTCTCAAATACCATTATAAGCAGCATGACCAGCATGATTGCTACCATAGCCAGTGTATAAAGTGCTGCGATAAATCTGAGGTGGAAATAGTTTCTGCGCTCTTCTACATCATAGATACAATTAAGCCCTCTTATGATGGAGAGCATACCAAGGGCACCTGACCAGATGGTAGCAAGAGCCGATATGGAAAATACTGCCACTGACTGTTCATAGGCTTCATCAATGAGCTTAAGGATAATACTATCCGCAAAATCAGGAGTTATGTCTGTAAGCGCCTTGACAAGATCTGCCTCGGTAACAGCGGTATATGGCAGTGTGGAAGAAATCAGAATGAGCAGGGGAACGATGGAGATAATAAAGAAATACGCACAGCTTCCGGCGAAGGCAGCGATATTCTTTTTTTGCATCTTGTACGCAAAATCTTTTCCCAAAGATATAAGCGCAGCCTTTACATCCATACACTTTCCCTCAAGATAGTACCCACATTGAAAAAGCAGCCACCGAAATGACTGCTTTTATAGTCTAAAGCATTCCCAAAATGCCGTTTCCTGTTATTTGACTCCT
>JAEEGJ010029510.1_pt1 | contig 10810 bp, 8 predicted proteins | sample 8958761 | NCBI WGS metagenome assembly JAEEGJ01 (sample SAMN16246546, study PRJNA631951) | gut metagenome | biome: gut microbiome; feature: rumen; material: RS-attached | host: Bos | place: Iran: Karaj | collected 2018-10
TTGTTTTGAGTTCGAGAATGGTTTGCCTGGGTCTGGTTCGTGGTGTTTTGTTGCTCATGAGTCTGCTCGCGAAGACCGTATAGAAGTGGTCGGTGACCGTGGTTCAGTATCGTTCTCGGTGTTTGACTACCAACCTATTCGTCTGCATACCATCTATGGTGAAGAAAATATCGCGGTGCCCAATCCTCCCTATGTTCAGTTTCCACTTATCAAGAATGTCATAGAACACTTGCAGGGCATAGCTGTCTGCGAGTGTACGAGTGTGTCGGCAACGCCTGTCAATTGGGCTTTGGACCGTATCCTTGGTAAATTTTAAATGATACGACAACCGAATGAGAAGGATCTTGACCATATTCCTGTTAACAACGACCTTAGGACTCTATGCGTCCCATCGGCAGGCGTCTGATACGATTAGGACGGTTGAGGAACCTAAGGAGGAAGGATGGTTCAAGAAAACGTGGCATAAGTTTACTGAAATCGATACGAATTATGTTGAGCCCCAGCACTACAACTGGGCGCTGATGCTGCAAGGCACCTACAACTACGACATCTATCGCCTTAGCTCTAAAGGCGACAATAAGCAGACAGTGACGTTTGCTCCTGCGCCGACATTCAAATTTGGCCCTTATTTCGGTTGGCGTTGGATATTTTTTGGTTATACCATTGACATCAACAACTTCAACGTCAGTAAAATCAAACAGGAGTTCGACATCAGTTTCTACGCTGCACAGGTAGGTGTCGACTTATACTATCGTCGCACGGGTAGTGACTATAGGATTCGCAATGTCGATTTAGGTAAGGATATCGATACGCACGTGCTTGAGGACATCAGCTTCGACGGACTGAGCGTAGGCATCACCGGATTCAACGCCTACTACATCTTTAACCACAAGCGGTTCTCCTATCCAGCTGCGTTCAACCAGAGTACGATGCAGAAAATCAGCTGCGGCTCATGGATGGCAGGATTGGGATATATGCGTAATTCGCTGGAGTTCGACTATAACCGTATGCAGACACTGGCGTCAAAATATCTGAAACAACCCGTACAGTTGGATAGCGGACTGATGTTCAACAGCGTGAAATACTATAACCTGAACGCGTCAGTGGGCTATGCTTACAACTGGGTATTTGCCCGCAACTGTCTGTTTTGTTCTAGTCTGTCGTTGGCACTAGCTTATAAGAAGACACGAGGCGAGACTGCAGATGAGGACAAGACTGGGTTTGATTTCGGAAATTTCAATGTTGACGGTATCGGACGGTTTGGTGTCGTGTGGAATAATAATAAGTGGTATGCCGGTGCTTCTGCCATCGTGCGAGCCTATAATTACCACAAGTCGCGTTTTGCTGCCAACAACATCTTCGGCAGTCTGAACATTTATGCGGGTTTTAATTTCGGACCTCGCAAGGGATATAAAAAAAGATGATGATGAGAAAGATATGTGTATTACTTGTCGTATGGATGGTCGTCGCGAGCGTTGAAGCTCAAGTAACATACCAGCGGGCTGACAGCATCAAGATATGCAAATTGCTGGCTCAGGCAAACCGGCAAACTTCAACGCTGTGGTTTGCATGGCAATTTATGGAGGTGCCTTATGTTGCTCATACGCTGGAGGTCAACGCCCGAGAACAGTTGGTGGTGAATACCCGTCAACTCGACTGTACGACACTGGTGGAAACGGTGACAGCGCTGAAACTCTGTGCCAATCGCGGACAGCGTTCGTGGAAAGACTATGTGCAAATGCTTACCACGCTGCGCTATCGTCAGGGTGTGTTGGACGGTTATCCTTCGCGCCTTCACTATTTCAGTGATTGGATACGTGACAAGGCACAAATGCAGCTAATCAGTGATATCCAGCAGCCCAATCCGCCGTTTTCAGCTGTGCAGACTGTCAGCGTCAACTATATGTCTACGCATCCTGAGGCTTATAAGGCACTGAAAGCTGATAGTCGTCTTGTGCCACTGATCCGTCAGCAGGAGCAGTCGCTCAATGGGTTGAAGGCACGCTATATCCCCAAGTCGGCCATACGCAATACCAAGCTGTTGCGCAGTGTCATAAAGGACGGCGATATCATTGCCATTACCTGCAATAAACCAGGACTCGACATTGCTCATCTTGGATTTGCCGTATGGCAGAAGGACGGATTGCATCTGCTTAATGCGTCACTGATACATAAGAAGGTCGTCGAGGAACCCATGACGCTATATCGTTATCTGCAGAAGCACAAGACATTTACTGGAATTAGAATATTAAGAATCAAATAAAAAACGAAAGAATATGGAATTACCCGATTTTATGAACTATTCCAACAAGTTCTCAAGGAAGGACTTCGTTGAAAAGATTGCCCGCATTGCCAAAGGTGCCGGAGCGAAGTTGGTTTATGCTGCGCTTATTCTTTATTATACGCTGCAGAGTGACAAAGTCAGTGCTACGAATAAGGCCATGATTATTGGTGCACTGGGCTACCTGATCAGTCCTTTGGATGTTGTGCCAGATGCTATTCCTATTGCCGGCTTGGCTGACGATTTGGGTGTGCTGGTATTTGTATTGAAGAAGGTGTGGACGGATATAGATCCTGAGATTCAGGTGAAAGCTCGCAAGCGCCTTTCCAAGTGGTTCGATGAGGACGAGATAGAGGAAATCAACGACCTCATACCTACTGAAAAGAAAGAAGAAAAAAGCGAATAATATGTATTTCCGCTTGAGGCATGACTAACGAATACCAGATTCGCGTTCAACCGAATGTGGCAGCTAACGAACAGGCACTTCGCAGTTGGCTGGCTGACGAGTATGGCTTCGATGTGCGTACGTTAACAGCCGTGCGTATTCTCCGTCGTAGCATTGATGCTCGCCAGCGTACTATCTTTGTCAATCTGAAGGTGCGTTGCTATATCAACGAACAGCCGCAGCAGGACGAATATGTGCCGACGGTTTATCCGGATGTCTCGTCAGCGCCTCAGGCTATTGTCGTCGGTGCTGGCCCAGGAGGATTGTTTGCTGCCCTCCGACTGATAGAACTGGGTATTCGTCCCATCGTGCTCGAACGAGGCAAGGACGTCCGCGAACGCAAACGCGACTTGGCGCAGATTGCCAAAACGCAGCAGGTCGATGCCGAAAGCAACTATTGTTTTGGCGAGGGTGGAGCAGGCGCCTATTCTGACGGTAAGCTATATACACGTTCTAAGAAACGAGGCTCTATTGAGAAGATTCTCAATGTGTTCTGCCAACATGGCGCATCGACGAATATTCTGGCTGATGCCCATCCACATATTGGCACCGATAAGTTGCCGCGTGTTATTGAGGCTATGCGTAACACCATTCTCCGTAGCGGTGGTGAGGTACATTTCCAAACAAAAGTGACCAGTCTCGTATTGGAAGATAATCGAGTGGTTGGCTGTTTGGCTTCCGATAAAGAGTTTCGTGGTCCTGTGATTTTGGCTACAGGACATTCCGCCCGCGATGTCTATCGCTATTTGGCAGACGCCAAGATTGAAATCGAGGCCAAGGGTATTGCGGTAGGTGTACGTTTAGAACATCCTTCGGAGTTGATAGACCAGATACAGTATCATAATAAGCAGGGACGCGGAAAGTATCTGCCTGCAGCGGAATATTCGTTTGTAACCCAGATTGACGGGCGCGGAGTCTATTCGTTCTGCATGTGTCCTGGTGGGTTCGTCATTCCTGCCGCTACTGATAAAGAACAGATTGTTGTCAACGGCATGAGCCCTAGCAATCGCGGCGGTCAGTGGTCGAACAGTGGTATGGTCGTTGAAATGCGCGCTGAGGATATCGCGGGTGACGACCCTTTGCGCGTGATGCATTTCCAAGAACAACTCGAGCGTGACTGTTGGCAACAGGGTAATCGCAAGCAGACAGCACCGGCTCAGCGTATGGCAGATTTTGTAAACAATCGCCTTTCGTACGATCTTCCCCGTTCTAGTTATGCGCCAGGACTCATTTCGTCACCCCTGCATTTCTGGATGCCTCAGGATATCAGTCATCGCTTGCAGGAAGGTTTCAAGCAGTTTGGCCGTATGAGTCACGGATTCCTGACCAACGAAGCTGTGATGATTGGTGTCGAGACACGCACCAGTGCTCCTGTACGTATTCTTCGCGATACGGAGAGTCTGATGCATATTCGTTTACAGGGACTGTTTCCTTGTGGTGAAGGCGCTGGCTATGCTGGCGGTATTGTGTCAGCAGGAGTTGATGGCGAACGTTGTGCAGAAGCCTTATCCCATTACATGAACGGGGCTGTATAACTTATTGGTACTGAAACACAAGACACGCCCAGTCTCTATCGTTTTTCGTCTGCTTTAGCATGAGTCCTAAATTGTTGGCTTTTTCTTCCAACAATTGGCAATCAGACTGATAAAATCCGCTGAGGACGAGTGTCGCTTTTGGTCGCATCACACTGACGAAACGTTCCATATCCTGTAAAAGAATATTACGGTTGATATTGGCCATTACGAGGTCAAACTCAGCAGGAAAACCGCTGAGCATGGTGGCGTCGCCATGAAGTGGCTCTAAACGGTCATCGACACGATTGATAATGGCATTATGGCGGGTGTTGTCTACGCTCCATTCATCAATATCATAGCCTACACAATACTGCGCACCCAATTTCAAGGCGCAAATGCCCAAAATTCCCGTTCCACATCCGCAGTCAAGTACTTTCATGCCATTTAGATTCATGCCGAGTAGTGTAGAACAAATCATACGTGTTGTCTCGTGAGTACCAGTGCCAAAGGCCAGATGGGCATCAATTTCGACTTCGATATCTGTAGGTTGAAGGCTTATGTCTGAGGGGAGATGACGGCCATCATGAATAATCAATGTCCTGCTTCTGCCATCAGCCATCTGACATCTGACGTCAATCGGTTCGAAGCCCTCTTGTTCCCATTGCTCGTTCCAATCGCGATCTTCGGCTTCTTCTACCTTATATATAATATGTGTATCGTCGAGGGGGAAATCCTCGAGTGCTGACGATAGTACAGATTCATCGAACAGCGTCTGCTGTACGTAACCTTTCAAGCCATTCGCTGTTTCCTCAAACGTCTCGAATCCTGCCTCTCCAGCCAATGCCGACAACAGGTCTTGTGCAACCTGCGAACAGGGCGTAATGGTAAATTCTACCTCGAAATATTTCATAGTTATGTTAAAATTAGACTGCAAAATTACAAAAAATAGGGAAAAACCTATCAGTTCTTAGGGTTTTTCCTTACTTTTGCATTGAATTTAATATTAATTTTGCATCGTGAACAATTAAACATAGGAGATATGAAGATGAAAAAGCTAATCATGTCACTGCTCCTTCTGGGAGTGTTGCCCATCAATATGGTGGCTCAGGATGATATGTATTTCGTTCCGTCCAAGGAGCAGAAAGCCAAGGACGTTTACGAATACGGTCTGCCTCGCGGCACCTACTATTCCGGTAGCTCACGCTCAGTTGATGATTATAACCGTCGTGTATTGACAGGTACTATTCCTACTGACTCGGCAGGCAACGATATCATCGATTTCTCTGCTGTTCGTGGTGTGTATCCTGATTCTACCGATAATGCATCGTCGGCTGATGACTATAAGCTGACACGTCAGTTGAGCCGTTTCGACGACTATACACCCAGTCAGGCTTACTGGGAAGGTTATCGCGACGGACAATGGATGTCGCCTTGGTATGCCAGCCGTTGGTATAGCTGGTACGACTATGACCCTTGGTATTGGAACTACCCATACTACTACGGCTACTATAGCAGCTGGTATGGATGGTATAGCCCCTGGTATTACGGTTACTATCGTCCGTGGAACTATGGATATTACGGATATTATAGCCCACGTTGGTATGGTGGCTATGTGCGCACAACGCCTCATCGTGGCCGTGTGACGACATACGATAGCCGTCGTGATTTCGGACGTACTACCTCGCGTACGAACAATAGTCGGACGTATAACGAAAACCGTTCGTTTGGCAGCAATCGCAGTTCGTCAAGTTCGTTTGGCGGTTCTCGCAGCAGTTCTGGTAGCTTCGGCGGTGGCGGTAGCATCGGTGGCGGTGGTGGTAGCCGCGGCGGTGGTGGTTACTCTTCTGGTGGACGATCATTTGGCGGACGCCGTTAACAGTTAATAGTTAGCAGATAATAGATAATAGTTAAGGAATACGACAATGAAGAAGATATTTGTTTTTGCTGCTTTGGCTGTAGCAGCCATGCAGTTACGTGCTCAGGATGCAGTCAACCTCGACACCTACATCGGTGCCCAACTGGCTACTGAGGATCTGAACGGAACAGCCCGTTACGTGGGTATGGGAGGAGCTATGGAAGCTCTGGGGGCTGATATATCGACTATTGGCACCAATCCTGCTGGCATCGGACTCTTCCGCCATAGTCAGGTATCCGGTTCGTTCGGTCTCGTTTCGCAGTCTGATGGCAAGTCCTTTGCCGACGGTTCAAAGACTAATGCGTCGTTCGACCAGATGGGTTTTGTTATCGCAACACGCACAGGTGTTTCTGATTTCATTAATTTCGGTTTCAATTTCCATAAGAGTCGCAATTTCAACCATGTGCTCTCGGCTGCAGCTAATGCCATTAATGGCTCATCGCAGAATCGCCAGACTTACATCAAGGGCATGAACGACCAACTTAACGGCCGTTATAGTGTCAGTATGGTCGACGAACTCTGCCTGCGTATGATGGAAGACGGTATTGATCCGGAGACAGGTAATCCCAATTATACTTACATCGATGCTAAAGACTACACGTTCAACCGCGCCCAGACAGGCTATATCGCTGAGTACGATTTCAACCTTAGTGGTAACATTAACAACCGCCTCTATTGGGGTCTGACGGTTGGTCTGAAGGGTGTCCATTACAATAGTTATACGGAATATGAAGAGTCACTGGTGTCATCGGATCCTGAGATCAATTATGTAAAGATGAAGGACAGCCACAAGATTACTGGTACTGGTTTCAATATCAAGGCAGGTATCATCGGTCGTCCTATCGAGGAGTCGCCATTCCGTCTGGGTGTCAGCGTTTCGTCACCGACATTCTATAAGTTGACCACAGAAAACATCACGTCTCTCAACGACCAGTATGGCATGGTAATGGAATTGAACGACAAGGCTGATTTCCGCTTCAACACTCCTTGGGTGTTTGGCATCTCTGCCGGACACATCATCGACAATTGTCTCGCGCTGGGTCTCAGCTACGAATACGCCGACTATGGCACTAACGACATGCGTGGCATCACCTCGTCGGGCTATGACTGGTATGGCGACTACTACGACAAGAGCGACAGCGACCCCGTCATGAAGGCCCACACCGAGCGTACGCTGAAGGGCGTGTCGACCATCAAGGCTGGTGCAGAATATATGATTGACAAGAACATCTCAGTCCGTGTGGGTTACAACTACGTATCGCCCATGTATAAAGAGAATGGCGTGCGCGATATGACCCTCGATTCGCCAGGCGTCCTGATGGCTTCCACCACCGACTACACCAACTGGAAGTCCACCAACCGCATCACCGCTGGTGTCGGCTTCACCTTCGACCAGTTCCGCGTCGACCTGGCTTACCAGTACCAGATGCGCGAAGGCGACTTCTATCCTTACATGAGCCACTTCCAGAACACCAACATGGACTATCCCGATCCTAAGTCGAACGACTGTAGTGCCGTTACCGTCAAGGATAACCGCCACCAGTTGCTCTGCTCGCTGACATACACTTTCTGATCTGATGTTGATTGCTCCGTTTTTGGGGCTGAAAACTGATATTTTGGGCGTCTTTGTGGCAACACAAAGGCGTCTTTTTGTTTGCTAAGAAAAAATAATTGCAATTTATTTGGATTTTTAAACATTTTATTGTAATTTTGCAGCGGTTTATGAAGCATAAGGATATATGAGTAATCCGTTTGACAAAATATTAAACTGGTATTTTACGAAGAATTCGTTACCATACTGGTGCATTTTTCTGATTGATTGTGCGATTGTCATGTTCAGTGGAGCGGTAACTTACTGGATATTCCATGACACGCAGACATTATATGAAAACACATTCCGGGTGTTGAACACCGTCATTATCTTTGCGTTGTTGAGCATACCTGGTTTCCGCCTCTTCCATACCTATTCCGGCTTTATGCGCTATTCAAGTTTTGTCGACTTGATGCGCGTGGTTTATGGCAATCTGGTCAGCCTTGGACTCGTATTGATTGCTGACTGGGGAATGGAAATGTTGCCCCATGAGTGGTTTGTGCATTTCAACACTACCAGCATATTCCTCTGTTATATTATTGCCACCCTCTTAATGTGGGGTCTGCGCGTGTTTGTGAAAACCCTGTATGATGTGGCTTTTTCGAATACCCGTGCTGTTCGCGTACTGATTTACGGTGCCATGCAGGGTGGGGTTGGATTGGCGAAGAATATCCAGAGTCAGCGTCCGCGTAAGTTCTTGGTGAAAGGTTTCATTACTCATTACAAGAATACGAAACACCAGCAGATTATGGGCGAGCGTGTGTATTCTGTTGATGAGGATTTGGCCAAAATCATCATGGATAATGATATCGAGGGTGTTTTGGTGTCGCCTTATCGTGTGAAGGAATTCCGGGATAATCAGGAAATTCAGGATAAGATCATTGGTGCTGGTGCGAAAATCTATATGGCTCAGAGTGCCAAGGAGATGAGCGAAGGCGAAGAAATGTCTGACGAGGACTATGGTAACATGCAGATGCGTGAAGTATCTGTAGAAGAGCTGTTGCCTCGTCAGGAGATTCGTGTAGACCTGAAATCGGTGGCTGAACTGATAGAGGGACAGAAGGTATTGATTACTGGAAGTGCCGGTTCTATCGGTAGCGAGATGGTAAGACAGATTGCGCAGTTTAAGCCGGCAAAGATGATGCTCATCGATCAGGCAGAAACTCCTCAGCACGACATTCGACTAATGATGGCCAGAGACTATCCGAATGTAGATGCCGAGGTGATTGTGACCAGCATCAGCCGTCAGCGCAGAATGGAGGAGATTTTCCGTACGTTCCGTCCTGACTACGTATTCCATGCTGCCGCCTATAAGCATGTGCCGATGATGGAGGATAATCCCTCGGAGGCTGTGCTCAACAACATCTACGGAACGAAAGTAATTGCTGACTACAGCGTGAAATATGGCGTCAAGAAATTCGTGATGGTGTCAACGGATAAGGCCGTGAACCCCACGAATGTCATGGGCTGTTCGAAGCGTATCTGCGAGATTTATGTGCAGGCGCTCGACCAAGCTATCAAAGAGAAGAAGATGGTCAATCATCTACCTATCTTGGGCAACAGACTCAGCTTTATCACAGCTGGTCAAATGGGTGGCCCGACGGCTCGCACACAGTTCGTTACCACACGTTTCGGTAATGTGCTGGGATCCAACGGAAGTGTCATTCCCTTGTTCCGCGAACAGATTAAGAACGGCGGCCCTGTAACTGTTACTGACGAACGTATCGTTCGCTTCTTCATGCTCATTCCCGAGGCTTGTAAGCTGGTGCTCGAAGCTGGCACGAAGGGCAATGGTGGTGAAATCTTCGTCTTTGACATGGGCAAACCCGTGAAGATTGCTGACCTTGCCAAGCGCATGATCAAGCTCTCTGGTGCCAAGAATGTCGAGATTAAGTTTACAGGTTTGCGTCCGGGCGAGAAGCTCTACGAGGAAGTGCTTAACGAACTCGAGGGCACCAAGCCAACGTTCCATGAGAAGATTCGTATCGCAGAGGTTCGTGAGTACGACTACGACAAGGTATGCAAGGACATCGACGATCTTATTGAGATTTCCAAGCATTATGACGATATGGCTACCGTCGCTAAGATGAAGGAAATCGTACCTGAATACAAGTCAAACAACTCGATTTACGAGAAATTGGACAAGAAATAGTAACGCTTTAGTTTACCGGCAGTAAACGAACAATTTACCGGCACTAAACTCGAGGTTTAATGCCGGTAAACTTTGTATTGAAAGGGGCTTAACAGAGCTTGCGGGAACCGTCGCCGATGACGACGTCGTAAACCTTGGGCTCATGACCATATTTAGCGTTGAACTTCTCCTTAGCCGTAGCGATGAACTGACGGTAGAGGTCGTTGCGCACGAGGTTGATGGTGCAACCACCAAAGCCACCACCCATGATTCGTGAGCCGGTGACGCCACACTCCTTGGCGATGTCGTTGAGGAAGTCGAGCTCTTCGCAAGAGACCTCGTAATCCTTCGACAGTCCTTCATGGGTCTGGTACATCAGTTCACCAACCTTCTCGTAATCGCCTTCGTTCAGAGCGTCGCAGACAGCGAGCACACGGTCTTTCTCGCCCAGCACGAACTTGGCGCGCTTGTAATCCTCCTCGCCAACTTCGGCGCGTACTTCGTCAAGTTGTTCCCATGTGCAGTCGCGCAGGGTCTCAAACTTACCCTCGGGATGCTTGGCTTGAATGTGCTTCACGACATTCTCGCACGAATTGCGACGGTCGTTATAGGGAGAACCAGCCAACTGGTGCTTCACAACGCTGTCGAGCAGTACCAGACGATAGCCGTCGGGCTTGAAGGGGAAGTACTCGAACTCGCGCGAACGGCAGTCGAGACGCATCAGGCAACCAGCCTTGCCGAAGACGGATGCGAACTGGTCCATGATACCGCAGTTGACACCGCAGTAGTTGTGCTCGGTAGCCTGTCCAGCAAGCGCCATATCCCACTGAGAAACCTTATTCTCGCCGAAGATGTCGTTCAGACCGCAAGCGAAGCAGCTCTCCATGGCAGCTGATGACGACATGCCGGCACCGAGGGGAACATCGCCTGCGA
>JAEEGJ010029511.1_pt1 | contig 10810 bp, 1 predicted proteins | sample 8958761 | NCBI WGS metagenome assembly JAEEGJ01 (sample SAMN16246546, study PRJNA631951) | gut metagenome | biome: gut microbiome; feature: rumen; material: RS-attached | host: Bos | place: Iran: Karaj | collected 2018-10
AGCGGACACAAATAATAAATAAAGAGAGAAAGTTAGACTTTAGACGTTAGACGTTAGATTTTAGACATTAGACATTAGATGGCGGCCGTGCTGTAGGGCCTCGCCTTGGCGTGGCCGCCCGTCCCGCGACACAAAACCTCACGCCAAGCCGCAAAGTCGCAAAGTTAATTGCTCGCAAGAGGCTCGCAAAAAGCTCGCTGCGCTCGCAGTTTAAAGTTTAATGTTTAGAGTTTAATGAAGCATCCGCGCTCCTACCAAACGAGTGAGCGCGGATGCCGAGTTGTTTAAGTTGTCGTTAATCTCAAGAGCGCGGATGCCAACTCCTAACTTCTAACTCACCAGGTGCCCGAGAGCAGGTAGTTGATCAGGGCGGTCACGTCACCGATCTTCACCTGGCCGTCCAGGTTGCAGTCGGCCGCTTGCAGGTTGATGCCCGAGGCATCACCGCTGAGCAGGTAGTTGATCAAGGCGGTCACGTCGCTAATCTTCACTTGGCCGTCACCGTTCACGTCGCCACGCAGGTAGGCGTTCTTCTCGGTGAAGTAGCCCGGGTTACTGGGACCGCCGTCGATGCGGGCGTAGGACTTGTCCACATGGTTGGCATTGTAGGTCGTGCCCTGGCCGCCCACCAGCTTGGTGCAGTTAGTGAACATGTTAACGCCTACGCTGACAGTTGCCGTGCTCCATCCGCTGCCGGCATAGATGGTCGTCAGGTTAGAGCAATCGCTGAACATGCCCAGCATATTGGTTACCTTGGAAGTGTTGAAGCTGCTCAGGTCGATGGTCGTCAGGCTCGAGCAGGTGGTGAACATGCCCCACATGGTCGTCACGTCCTCGGTGTTCATGCAGTCCATGCCAGTGATGGATTGCAGATTCGTCATGCCCCAGAACCAGCTGCATGTCGAAACGGGACGGGCGTCGGCAAACGACGGGTCAAACACGACATGGGTAACCGATTTATAACTGTTGTCGTCATCCCAGCCCGGGTTTGCCATGCCCACGTTCAGGTCGTAGGTCGTGCCCTCGCGCGTGCTGCGCTGGCCATCGAAGTAGAACGTCAGCGTCGTGTTGCCCGCAGTATATACCGCATAGGCCTCGGGCTCGGCGGTAGCATTGATATTGGTGAAGTAACCGGGGTTGCTCGTGCCGCCGTCGATGTGGGCATAGGCCTTATCGATATGGTTGGCATCATAGGTCGTGCCCTTGCCGCCCACCAGTTCGGTGCAGTAATAGAACATCTCAGCTGAATTCGTCACGGCTGCCGTGGTCCAACCCTCATCCACATAGATGGTGATCATTTCACCGTCTTGACTGAACATGTTATTCATGTCGGTCACCTTGGTCGTGTTGAAGTTGCTCAGGTCAAGACTTGTCAGCTCAGAACAACCGCTGAACATCCAGGACATGTCGGTCACCTTGGCCGTATTGAAATTGCTCACGTCAAGATTTAACAAACTGTTGCAGTCAAGGAACATGCCGTTCATGTTGGTCACCTTAGCCGTGTTGAAGCTGCTCACGTCAAGGCTCTCTATCTTAAAGGATGTATTGAACATAGAGGCCATGTTGGTCACATTCTCGGTATTGAAACTGCTCAAATCGAGACTCGTCAAATGGGAACATTCCATGAACATGGCCTTCATGTCAGTTACCTTGGCTGTGTTGAAGTGGCTCACGTCAACGCTCGCCAAACCCCAACATCCATGGAACATGTAAGCCATATTAGTCACTTCAGAGGTGTTCAGATAATTGATATCGGAAATCTCATCGATATTATAGAAATTATCAAACCACTTGTATGTGCTCGTCGGGCGAGCATCGGCGAATGACGGGTCAAAAAATACATAGTCGGCGCTCCAACCGATGGCGTCCTCCTGGATCCAGCCCGGTTCTTCGTTGCCCTCGTTCAGGTCATAGATTGTGCCCTCGCGAACGCTTCGATGGGAGTCGTAATAGAACGTCAGCGTCGAGTTCAACGGTGTGTAGCAGGCATAGGCCTCGGGGGTATTATTGATATCGGTAAAGTAACCCGGGTTGTAGGGACCGCCGTCGATGTGGGCAAAGGTCTTGTCCACGGGGTAGTAATCTTCATAGGTCGTGCCCATGCCGCCCACCAGATTGGTGCAATTCGTGAACATATTAGTTGATGTGGTAACGGCATCTGTGCTCCACTCGCTACCGACATAGATGGTAACCAACCCTGCGTTATTCCTGAACATATTCGTCATGTTGATCACCTTGGACGTGTTGAAGTTGCTCAGGTCAAGACTCGTCAAACCAGAGCAGTCCCCGAACAGCCACGCCATGTTGGTCACATTGGCCGTATTGAAGCCGCCCAAGTTAAGGCTCGTCAAACCAGAGCAGCCATTGAACATATAGCTCATGCTTACCGCCTTGGCTGTAGAGAAGTTACTCAAGTCAAGGCTCGCCAAACTACTGCATTGTGAAAACATCGAACTCATATTGGTCACATTGGCCGTATTGAAACTACTCAAATCAAGGTTCGTCAAACTAGAGCAGTAGTAGAACATGGACTGCATGTCTTTCACGTTCTCGGTCTTGAGGTAGCTGATACCGATAATGGACGTTAGGTTATTCATTAACGAAAACCAACGATAGGTTGATGTGGGTCGGGCAGCAGCAAACGAAGGGTCAAATACGACCTTGGTCACTGAGCGACATGTGCTATCGGTGCGCCAACCCGGTGTATTGCTGCCAGTGTTCAAGTCGTAGGTCGTACCCGTGCGGATGCTGCGATCGGTGTCGTAGTAGAACGTCAGCGTCGTGTTCGACGGCGTGTAGCAGGCGTAGGCCTCAGCCCCGGCATAAGGATCGGTGAAGTAGCCCGGGTTACTGGGACCGCCGTCGAGGTGGGCATAAGTCTTATCCTTGGGATTCGAAGCACTATAGCTCGTGCCATGGCCGCCTACCAGGCTGGTGCAGTTCGAGAACATCTCAGCTGAACTCGTTACGGCAGCAGTGGTCCAACCCGGACCCACATAGATGGTCTGCAGGCTCGGACTTTCACTGAACATCAATCTCATGTCGGTTACGTTGGACGTATTGAAACTGCTCAGGTCCAGACTCGTCAATGCAGTGTACTCAAACATCTCGCTCATGTCGGTCACCTTGGACGTATCGAAGTGGCTCACGTCAATGCTTTCCAGGTACTGGAGGAAGCCAAACATGCAAGACATGTTGGTCACTTCGCTGGTGTTCAGGTAGTTCCAACCAATGAATTCGGGCTCCTCAAAACCATAAAACCAAAAGTAGGTGCTTGTTGGACGGGCATCGGCGAACGATGGGTCGAAGATCACATGGTGTATGTCTTCATGGAGGTCACTCCAGCCGGGCACATTGTCGCCCGTGTTCAGGTCATAGGTCGTGCCAGTGCGACTGCCGCGCTGGGTGTCGAAGTAGAACGTCAGCGTTCCATTATTTGCCGTCGTGTAACAGGCATAGGGTCTAGGCCCATTGATATCGGTGAAGTAGCCCGGGTGGCTGGGACCGCCGTCGATGCGGGCACAATCCTCGCTTCTGTGGTCGGGGTCATAGGTCGGGCCCTGGCCGACCACCAGGCTGGTGCAGCCCGAGAACATGTTGTAACCCCAACCTGATATGAGGGCACTAATCGTCCAGTCGCTGCCGGCGTAGATAGTCTTCAAATTCGAGCAATTCACGAACATATATCTCATGTCTTCCACCTTGGCCGTATTGAAGTTACTCAAGTCGAGGCTCCTCAAACTAGAGCATCCCCAGAACATCCAATACATAGATGTCACATTGGCCGTGTTCCAGTTGCTCACGTCGAGACTCGTCACACCAGAGCAGTAATAGAACATGTCGCTCATTGTTGTTACCTTGGCCGTATTGAAGTTGCTCACGTTGAGGCTCGTCAAATTCTCACATCCATAGAACATGCCCCCCATGTATAACACATTGGCAGTGTTGAAGCCGCTCACGTCAAGGCTCGTCAAACCACTGCAGCCAGTGAACATACTGGACATGTTAGTCACCTCAGACGTGTTGAGATAGTTCAAGCCGGTAATGGACGTAAGGTTTCTCATTTCCGCAAACCACTGGCAGGTTGCCGTGGGTCGGGCATTGGCAAACGAAAGGTCAAAGACGACCTTGGTCACGTTGGCATCGGTGCCATCCCGGTGCCAGCGTGGCGAATTGCTATCCGTGTTCAGGTCATAGGTCGTGCCCGTACGCAGGCAGCGATGGCCATCGTAGTAGAACGTCAGCGTCGTGTTCGACGGCGTGTAGCAGGCATAGCCCTCTTTCCATTCGGTGAAGTAGCCGGGGTTGCTCGTGCCACCGTCGATATGGGCGTAGGCCTTATCCGTATGGTTGGCATCATAGGTCGTACCCTGGCCACCCACCAGCTTGGTACAATTATAGAACATGCTGTTAGATACTTCTGTAATGGCATTAGTCGTCCACCCGTCGCCAGCATAGATGGTCTCCAGATTAGTGCATTCTTCAAACATGACGTCCATATCTCTCACCCTGGCCGTGTTGAAGTTGCCCAAATTAAGGCTCGTCAAACCAGAGCAGTTTTCGAACATACATGACATGTTTTCCACCTTGGCCGTGTTGAACTTGCTCACGTCAAGGCTCGTCAAGCCACTACAGTAAGCGAACATGCTATACATGGAGGTCACATTCGCTGTATTGAAACTGCTCACGTCAAGGCTCCTCAAACGCAAGCAGCCAGTGAACATGCCGTTCATGTTGGTCACATTGGCAGTATTGAAGCCGCTCACGTCAAGGCTCGTCAATTTCTCACATCGCCCGAACATACCGCTCATGTTGGTCACATTCGCCGTATTAAATTCGTAGCCCAAGTTCAAGCTCGTCAAACCACTGCAGTAATCGAACATATTGCTCATGTTGGTCACATTTGCTGTGTTGAAGACGCCCAGGCGAAGGTCCGTCAAACCAGTGCAGAATTGGAACATGGCACTCATGTTTGTCACATTGTCGGTAACGAAGCTGCCCGACATCAGGTTAAGACTTGTCAAACCTCTACAGTTCTGGAACATGCCCTGCATGTTGGTCACATTGGCCGTATTGAAGCCGCTCAAGTTAAGGCTCGTCAATCTACTGCAGCCCGAGAACATGTAGCCCATGTCGGTCACCTCTGACGTGTTGAGGTAGGATATGCCTGTAATAGACGTAAGGTAATTCATCTCCCTAAACCAAGAGTTGGTTGACGTGGGTCGGGCATCAGCAAACGACGAGTCAAAGACGACCTTGGTCACGTCGTAACGGATTTCTTCGTTCAACCATTCCGGCGCGCCGCCACCCGTGTTCAAGAGATAGCTCGTACCCGGGCGGAAACATCTCTGGGTGTCATAGTAGAACGTCAGCGTCTTGTTCCCCGGCGTGTAGCAGGCGTAGGCTTCGGGGACAGAAGAGTCAGTGAGGTAGCCGGGATTGCTAGTGCCTCCGTCGATGTGGGCGTAGGCTTTATCCACATGGTTGGCATCGTAGGTCGTACCCTGGCCACCCACCAGCTTGTTGCAATGATAGAACATAGTGGTAGATGTTGTAACGGCATTAGTCGTCCAACCGCTGCTGACTTTGATGATCTTCAGTTCAGTGCAACCTAAGAACATGTTCATCATTTTTTGCACCTTGGCCGTATTGAAGTTGCCCAGGTCGAGGCTCGTCAAACCAGAGCAGCCAGCGAACATGTCGTTAAAAGATATCACATTGGCGGTATTGAAGTTGCTCAAGTTCAGGCTCGTCAAACCAGAACAGCCATTGAACATGCCCTGCATGTTGGTCACTTTAGCCGTATTGAAGCTGCTCACGTTAAGGCTCGTCAAACCAGAACAACCATAGAACATGCTATTCATGGCTGTCACATTCGCCGTATTGAAGCTGCTCACGTTAAGGCTCGTCAAACCAGAACAGCCACTGAACATGCCAGTCATGTCGGTCACATTCGCCGTATTGAAACCGCCCAGGCCAAGGCTCGTCAAACTCCAGCAGTTAGCGAACATGTCGCTCATGTCGGTCACCTGAGACGTGTTGAGGTAGTTCAAGCCGGTAATGGACGTAAGGGTTTCCATCCACCCAAACCAAGCGCAGGTTGACGTGGGTCGGGCGTTGGCAAACGAATAGTGAAAGACGACCCTGGTCACGTCATAATAGCTATAATCTTCATGCCAGCCTGGATAATGACCTGCCGTGTTCAAGTCGTAGGTCGTGCCCGGGCGGGTGCTGCGCTGGTCGTCGTAGTAGAACGTCAACGTCGTGTTATCCGGCGTGTAGTTGGCATAGGCCTCGGAAGCGCTGGCACCGTGGGCGCACATCATGGCCGCCAGCAGGACAAACAGTTTAAGTAATAATGGTTTCTTCATATCAATTATGATTTAGGGTTAATAAATTCAGCATATTAAATTATCCCGCAAATTTAGTCACAAATCTTTACAAATCCAAGAAAACATACTGAAAAAAACGAGAGCCCTGAACGGGCACCCGCGCTGTAACGATAAAGGGAAGACAATAAAGACAACAACGACAAGAGGCATCCGCACCCCCCCGACGAACAGGGATGCGGATACCAGACCTGTTTTCCGCACAATTATTCTGCTAAAATAGATTTGTCTGGTATTCAATGGTTTGACATTGCTGGTTCTGCAAAAAAAGGGTGTCTTGTTGCGGAAAGCGAGAAATGCATCTGGAAAAGGGCTTTTTGCGGGTAAAAACACAGGGCGAATTGCCGAATTACCACGAAATGACCTTTTTCTTTTATATCCACTTGGCATTTAGTACTTTACACTCAAAAGAATGACCATGAAATGCAAGCTGGTTTTCAACAATCCGTTGTAATTTTGCAAGTGAGAGTCAACCCGCTTTATCAACCCGAAAAAGAGACTGATATGAAACACAATGATTATATTATGGATTCATCTGCGAAAAGGGGGATTGCCCTTGTCACAAGATATTTGTTGAATTGGCTTCACCGAAGCCAATGGATCTCTTCGGCTCCGCACAGACGGAACTGACTGCTACATCGCTCGCAATTTTTGTCACAGCCAGCATTGATGTCGCCCATGAAGTCTGGAAAAGAAGTGGCTGACGTTAATTATTGCAAAATGTTAAGGCTTGGCGAGGAAGTTGCACATTATTTATATAATTTTGGAGTTAAATAACAAACCAAACACTGAATGACTATGAAACAGACAATCATTCACATCCTATCTATAGCATTAATCATCATGGCATTCCCATTTCAATCATCGGGAAAGGACAAGGTCGTTGACTTCAATTTCCCGCAGGACGTGAGCAAGACCGCGCTCGCCGACCTGAACAAGGCGCTGAAGTCGGGCGACGGCCAGATGACGGTCGACGCACTCGTGCGCTACAGCATCGCCCAGAGCGGCATCTCCCAGGACAACATGGCCGACATCGTCGAGCGCCTCGAGTCCACCATCAACAAGGAGAAGCACCCGCACATCCGCGCGCTGCTCTACCACTTCGAGGCACTGATTTATCAGGGCTATCGCAACCGCTACGCCCGCTGGAGCGACCGCAACAACCCTGTGGGGGAAGTGCCCGCCGACGTGAGCGAGTGGGACCGCAATCAGTTCGACAAGAGAATCGCCGAGCTGGTGGAAAAATCCCTTGCCGAGCCCAATGCGCTCAAGGCCGTTGCCGTGACCTCGCTGCCCGAGATCATCAAGTGCAACGAGCTGGGGGCCACCTACGTCCCCACCCTGCTGGAATTCCTGTCGATGAAAAGCCTGGAGCTGCTCGAGGACACCGAAAATCCGGAACTGACTGACCGCATCAAGAGCGAATGGCTCAATGCCACCGAGGGCAATGCGCCGGCTAACATCTTTGCCATCGTCACCACCGGCCAGGGGAACCGCCAGGATGCCTACAACCGCTATCGCGACAACGAACACTGCGCCTATCTGTTCGGTCACATCTATTTTGACAGCAACAAGGCGAGATATTCCGAGCTGAAGGACTATCTGCAGCGCTTCCCCAACTCGATTTATACCGCTCAGGTCAAGAACGCCATCATCGACATGGAGGAGAAAAACGTCAGGATTGACTATCCCGAGATTCTTTCCTCGCGCGACAGCATTACGGTCACAGCTAATGTCACCAATGCCAACACCTGCTGGCTGAACGTGTATCGCGCTCCCGACAACGCACCGGACAAGTACCGCATCGACCCCAACACACTGCAACTTGTATCGCAGACACCGGTAACTGCGCAAGGCTTTGTGCCCTTCAGCGTGAACGACATCAAGACCGTGCTGCCACCGCTGCCTTACGGTTACTACGTCATCATCCCCATGCTGGATAAAAACGAGAAGCCGCACCTTGATATCTACAGTTATGAACTGTTGCGCGTCACCGACATCGGTCACTTCATCGTGAAACACAGCGACAACAAAGACTGCATCGCGACAGTGGACATCAATACCGGCAAACCCTTGCCTGGCATCACCGTCGTCAACAGCAAGAAAAACGACATTGGTACTACAGGCAGCGACGGAACGCTAAAAATCAACAATAAACAGTACAATGACAACCTGTTCACCGTCAAGGGTGATGACCGCTATGGTCCCGACATCCACTACTATCCGATGAACAACTACGCGGTTGACGAATTCAATGCCAAGTTCTATAGCGACCTGGGAGTGTATCGTCCCGGCGAGACCGTGCAGTGGGCAATTATCGTCACTCGAGAAACCGACAACGGCAACTCGCCAATGGGCGACAAGGAATTCTCGGTGAGGTTCAGCGACACGAATGACGAGGGTATTGACACGGTGACTGTCGTCAGCGACGAGTACGGCCGCATCCAGGGCTCATTCGTCGTGCCCAAGGACCGCATGAACGGTGATTTCCATATCAGCATGGAAAACCCATTTGACGGAGGCAACAGGTACCTCGGCATTTGGACCGTGAAAGTGAGCGAATACAAGACACCCACCTTCGAGGTCACCTTCCCCGATGCCCGCAACAGCTACGTCGCCGGCCAGCCCGTTAAGGTGACGGGCAAGGCGATGACCTACAGCGGTCTGCCCGTTCAGAACACCGAGGTGCGTCTGTCGCTCATCCAGAACGAGTGGTCCTGGTGGTGGTGGCGCATGCACAATGACAATGGCACGCATCTGATGGACACCACCGTTGTGACCGATGCCCAGGGCAACTTCACATTCGAGTTCGACGCCAACCTGTTCTCCGAGAACAAGGACTACAGGCCCGGCAGGCGCTGTTGGGCGCACTACAACTACGAGGTCGTGGCCACCGTCACCACCGATGCCGGCGAGACTCACGAGGAGAGCACGTCGTTCATCGTGGGCACGCGCCGCGGCATTGAACTGGGCAGTGCCAATGATAACGTCTATTTCAACGACCAACCCATCAAACTGCCGTTGAAGTACAACACCACCGACGAGGAGCACCCTGACACGTGGTGCACCTGGGAGGTGTGTCCCCTGGGTGACAAAGTGCCTGTCAAGACCGGCAACTTCAATACCTCGGACCCGACCATCGACCTGACCGACCTGCCCTCGGGACAGTACACCCTTAAGGTGCACATCCTTGATGCCGAGGAGGGCGAGCAGGACGTGGACGTGAGCCGCACAATCACCCTCTATCGCAAGAGCGACAAAACCTCGCCCATCAAGGACTGCCCGCTGTGGGTTTCGCCCCTGGGCAAGAGTGTGGACAAGAACAACACGGGTCACATCACCCTGGGCGTTTCCACACCGCAGGCCTATATCTACTACATCGCCAGCACCTACAAGGGCGTCATCAGCGAGGGATGGCTGAACCGCAAGGCCGGCATGCATGACTTCACCGTCGCCCTGCCAAAAGAGCCCGGCGTGGATGTGAACGTGACATTCATCACCTATTATGACACCAAGGTGTGGCAAAAGGAGGTGAAGCTGGAGAATCCTTACAAGGCTGAATCCCTGAAGATTACCGCCACATCGTTCCGCAACAAACTTGTGCCGGGCGACATCGAGCGCTGGACCTTCACCCTCACCGACCAGAACGGCAAACCCCGTCCTGGAGCCATGTTGCTTGACATGTATGACAAGGCCATCGCCAGCATCGCCGCGAATGACTGGAGCTATGTATTCTATACGCCCTTCAACTCCCGTTCATTCAGCCTCAGCAGCATGAACCTGAACGGGAGCAATAACGGCTATGCAAGGCAGAGCCAAAACTACCTGAGTATTCCCAAAGAGGCACAAGCGCAATTGCCCGAATTGTGGACCTATGGCCAATCTCCGTTCAGTTACATGATGGGACGTGAACGCAGGATGATGAAATCGCAAGCGCTGGGTGCCGCACCAATGAGTGAAAGAGCCTACTCAGAGGAAGCAGCCGCCGGCGAAGTCTTGCTCGACATGAACAGCAATTATGCTGAGAACGAGATTGTGCGTGTGGCTGGATTAGCAGTTGTCGAAGACAGCAAGGTGGCATCCGTTGACCAGCAAAACCTCGACAAGGTGACTTTGCGCGAGAGCGACGTGAAGACGGCCCTGTGGCAGCCCATGCTCACCAGCGATAACAACGGAGTCATCTCGCTGGAGTTTGAGGCACCCAACTTCAACACCACCTGGATCACCCAAGCCGTTGCATGGGACAAGAAGACAATCGGCTCGACCTGGATGGCCGAAGTTTTGACGCAAAAGCCCCTGATGGTGCGCAGCAACATGCCGCGCTTCCTGCGCCAGGGCGACAAAGCCACGTTGGCAGCAACGGTGCAGAACGCCACCGACGAGGCAGCAACTTGCGATGCCGTGATTGAGCTGTTCGACCC
>JAEEGJ010029512.1_pt1 | contig 10809 bp, 13 predicted proteins | sample 8958761 | NCBI WGS metagenome assembly JAEEGJ01 (sample SAMN16246546, study PRJNA631951) | gut metagenome | biome: gut microbiome; feature: rumen; material: RS-attached | host: Bos | place: Iran: Karaj | collected 2018-10
CCAAATCAATTTGCCAATAGTGATATACTTGTATGTTTTTTTGTCACGTTCATCAACGAATGTTCCATTTGGAGGATTATCAACAGGCTTTTTTGCAATTTCATTGACTGGTGACTGAACATCTTTTGGAGGCATTTTATTTTCAACCATTTGGCCAGTAGATTTATTTGTCGAATTCACATTAGAACTTTTAGTTTCATTTGGAACATATTTTCCTCTTAACAAACAATATTCAGCAGTAAATTTTCCATTTTCCAAGCCACGACCGATACAATATGCCATTATCTTCGAGCCGACAGTATATTTTTGCAGTTCTTCTTTTTCCGATTGGAAAAAATCTAAACCAACAGATTTAATCGGACCGTTCCCAGAAACTTCAAGTGTAATATCAGCAAAGCCTTCAGTTTCTTTGACAATTCCTACAATCGTGTATTTCGAATCCTTAAATTTTCCTGTATTTTCTTGAGGCTTTGCGAAAGCCTGCTGAATTTCATCAATTGAATATACCGCATCAGATTCCGCCATCGTCAAATTACCAAAGCCTTCAACAATCAGCCACAAACCGGCAAGGGCGCAAACAGCATACCATACAACAGGAATTACGGCAACATTATTAGATTCTTTTTCACAATTAAAGAATTTGCCGTCAACAATCCTAATAGAATCAAAAATCAGCCAGCCGCATAAGATTGTAAAGAAGAACCAAGTAATCAAATTCAATCCGAAATTTTCATTATAAATAGCAACCGCCAAAATGAAAACGACAAGTTGGATAAACCCGAATGCTTTTTTACCCCAGACAATATTATGAATGCCAAACCATCCAAATAACAAGGTTATAATAGCAACGAGTGCACGATTTGGAACTTGTTGGTTTTTCGCTTTAACACAAGTTTGTTTGTTAGTCGCAAAAGAATCCGTTGTCTCCGTCTTTTGTGTTTGGTTTAAATTAATGTTTATGGATGGAGCCTTAGGACTATTGACTTGAACAGATTCCGCTTTCTTTAACGGATTTCCGCACTTGGTGCAAAAAACAGTTCCATTAGGAAGTGAAGTGCCACATTTTGTGCAAAACATATTTTCTCCTTTCATAAGGAATGACCTTTTGACATAAAGCCAAAAGGTCTGCTATTTTTGAACAATTATTGAAGATCCTTTTTGCTAAAAGGCATTAAATAAGATTCCTTCTTACCATCAATAATCTTAAACGTTATATTCATATTTTTTTCTTCTAATTTATCCAACAGTTCAGGTTTATTTTGTGCAATCTGATTCATCATGTTTCTGACGCTAGCAGTCAATGCAACATTCAAATTTTCATTCATCTCTGCATCAATTTCAAAAACATAGACAATACCGGTTGTTTCCAACGAGATATCGACCCACTTGAAACCATTTTCAGGTTTTGTATTTTGCAAACTGACTTTTTCAGAAGCAACATAATCCGCAATAACATCCTCTTCACCACAGGCACTCAACATTAGTCCAGCAGCAACAAAGAAAAGAGCTAAAATCTTTTTCATCAGCATTACTCCTTTTTAGAAATCAAGCACCCGTTGCAGCGATGGTCACAACAGCCAAAACAATCAATGCCAGCGATACAAAGAAAGTCGCCTGCGAAGTTTCAAGCAGCTTGTTTCTTTTCCAAATGTAAGCCGGGAAAATAAGAAGCCAAAGAACGCTGAGGCCGAATTCCGAAACATTTTCATGTTTGAAATCCTTGCAATACTTCACAACGGCCTTTGCATCTAAAAAGTAGAGCAAATATGCAATCAAGGGGAACCAGCAAAATGCGATTGCCCCCCAAATTTTTCCGTTTCCAGGTTTTTGATTTGTTGTATTATCCATGATTATATCTCCTTGGTTATGGGTTAAAAATTTGTTGTCCTGCATTATATCCCTGATGGAGGCCCTCTTGAACATTAGGATCCCCAGCCAAAAGAATAATTGTTCCGACGATTAGCAGGATAAATAGAGCGAATGGTAGAAACACCAAAAACTTTGTTAGGGGCGCATTTCCTGTGAGAGGGCGTCCCCAGCGATCGCAATACGAGCCGCTTATAATGCAAATTAAATCTATAATTACCCAAATTCCTACAATAAACGAGGAAACAACAAGGCAAGTGAGTATAAGTTTGACAACTCCGAGAGTTGTTTTACCCACATAAAAATCATGTATTCCGAGCCACCCTAGAAATATGCACAGTAAACCCGTAACTTCCTTGCTTTTAAGTTCTTGAGGCGGGTTCGCAAAGGCCATTCCCATAGAAGCATGGTTTTGTTGATTTTGGTTCAAATTAATATTAATTGAGGGAGCTTCTGGATTTGCTATTTGATTGGGAACGGTATTCTGAGGAACGGGTTCAGTTGAAACATCCTTTGCAGGCATAGTCTCTTTTAAAGAATTTCCACAGACACCGCAGAAGGACTCTTCATCATTAACTTCTGATCCACATTTAGAACAAAACATAGTCTAGCCCTCCCGAGAAACAGGATCTTTTTCATTTTCATGTTTGAAGATGAAGGAGTATGCCAAAAAGCACGCTGCAGCTGCGAGCGAAGAAATGAATGCGGCAAGAAAAACTTTTCTCATATTCATCCTTTTTTAAAAAAGATTTTCTGAGTTACCTCTTGTTAAACAAGGATTCTTGCCAATTTTTGTGTGAATACAAAAAAGGCGTAGATCGTTGCATTTATCCACGTGAGGCTGTGCATGCTTAATAGACGATAAACGCAAACGACCCACGCCCCAAACGGGCTGTTGCCCCTGGTCATACGACCAAAGACCGACTAAAAAGTCGGTATAACAAACTGAAGCATACCGCAAAACGGCATACCTGCGTGAGCGTCCGCCTCGTTCTCGTCTATTTGAAATTTGCACATTTCACGTGGAGAACAAGAGCAAAACTCTCTATTTCATTCTAAAAATAACTAATAAATCAGCAAAAAACACATTTCCAGCAAAATTTCTAGCGAAAATGATGCCAAAAGCACAATTTTCCAAGCAAATACATATTCCAACTTGGAATGAACCTCCCTAAAACTTGCCTTTATGGGGCGAAAAAGGTATATTTAGAATGATAAGGATAATGCAACCCAATGGAAATTGACATCCAAATAGATTCCCTAACGAATTGCCTAGTGTGCCGAGAAACAGGAGAACAACTCGATACCGAATTTCGACTTGTCCTAAAAACTATTTCAAAAAAGGATGCAGCAGCACTACAACGAAAAGGATGGAAATTCGATTGGAGCATTCCCCATCAACATGATTATGAGGTTTACGAGCTACTGTTAAAAGGCGACCCACAAGTGCAGGGGATGATTGCCCTAAAGCACATCCGCGATCAATTCTATACACATGTAGATATCGTAGAAGCAGCTCCAGAGAATATCGGACATTTAGGGAAATACAAAGGTGTAGGAGCGCACCTCTTTGCAATAGCCTGCAAACTAAGCTGGGATGTCGGTAACGAGGGCTATGTTCAGTTTACTGCGAAAACGAACCTTGTAGAACATTATCGTGAAACTTTAGGAGCGCGAAACATCGATTCTCAAAAAATGTTCATCGACAGTTATGGAGCATTGAAACTAATCCGGACCTATTTTCCTGAGGAGGCATAATATGATTGTAGCAGAAATTGAACCAGTTGTTGCATCACGCAAGAGCGATATGCTGCGAGAAAAATTCGACCGCTTCGGTGAAGATTTTTCTGATGGTCGTTTAACCGAACAGTCTCCAACCGAGCGTCATTTCCGTTTGCATGAAGCGATCGCCTATTCAAACAGTTTAGGGCGTCCGCTCACAGAGCAGGAAATGAAGCTGTTCGAAATTTAAACGTTGGACATATTTTTCAGAAGGCCATTGCTGATAAAGCAATGGTCTTCTGTTTTGGGCGGGTGGGCGGGTAAGCCCGGGCGTTGCGGGTGCGGCGGCTGAGCACCCGCTAGAAAGGGTGGTGAGCAACGGCGTGCGAACCAGGGGAAGGCTTTCCCCTTCATAAAAAAACATCCGCCTCGTTAAAGACGGATGTTTGAATTTTTATAGATGGCCTGACTAGCGGACGACTTTTCTGTCTTCAGCGGTCATTTCCAAGAACTGAGCGACGGTCATCTGACCCTTATCGCCTTCCTTTCTCTTGTTGACAGCGATGAGACCTTCTGCCTGTTCCTTTTCGCCTACAATAATCTTGTACGGAATCTTCTGGAGTTCGCACTGGCGGATCTTGTAGCCGAGCTTTTCGTTGGATTCGTCGACTTCCACGCGGACGCCGGCGTTCACGAGTTCCTTCTCGACCTTCTTTGCGTAGTCAACGAACTTCTCGGAAATCGGGAGCACGCGGGCCTGCACCGGAGCGAGCCACAGCGGGAAATCGCCCATGAATTCTTCAATCAAAATGCCGAGGAAACGTTCGATGGAACCCACGGCCGCACGGTGCAACATCACCGGAATGTGCTTTTGGTTGTCCTTGCCGACATACTCGGCACCCAGACGCTGCGGGAGGTTGAAGTCCACCTGGATGGTACCGCACTGCCAGTCACGACCGAGGCTGTCCTTCAGCGTGAATTCAAGCTTCGGGCCGTAGAAGGCACCTTCACCCGGGTTCAAAATGTAGTCGAGGCCTGCGAGCTTCGTGGCTTCGGCGAGAGCGGCTTCAGCCTTGTCCCAGATTTCGTCGGAACCCACGCGCTTTTCCGGGCGGGTGGAGAACTTCACCACGATATCGTCGAAACCGAAGTCGTGGTAGATTTCCTTGACGAGGGCGCAGAAGTCGGCCACTTCGCTTGCAATCTGGTCTTCGGTACAGAAGATGTGGGCGTCGTCCTGCACAAAGCCGCGCACGCGCATCAGGCCGTGCATCGTACCGGCAGGTTCGTAACGGTGGCACTTACCGAATTCGGCAAGACGCATCGGCAGGTCACGCCAGCTGCGCAGACCCGTGTTGAAAATCTGGATGTGGCAGGGGCAGTTCATCGGCTTCACGGCCATTTCCACGTCACCAGCGAGCGTCTTGAACATGTTCTCGTTGTACTTGTCGGCGTGGCCGGACTTGATCCACAAAGTCTTGTTCACGATTGGGATGCAAGCATCCCAGCTCTTCGGCTCGGCAATGGACAAACGAGTTTATCCGCTGCTCTCGCCTTGCATCGCTGTCCGGCGTGATGACTTCCTGGTAGCCGCGACGGTCAATCTTTCCGCGGATGTAGTCCTTGAGGGCGTTCACCATCTTGGTGCTCTTCGGGTGCCAGAACACCATGCCCGGAGAATGGTCTTCAATGTGGTAGAGGTCCATTTCCTTACCGATTCTGCGGTGGTCGCGCTTCTCGGCCTCTTCCAGGAACTTCAGGTAAGTCTCGAGACCTTCCTTGTCGGCAAAGCAGGTGCCGTACACGCGGGTCAGCTGGTCGCTGTTCTGGTCGCCATGCCAGTAGGCACCCGACATGGAGAGCACCTTGAAATTCTTGAGCTTGCCGGTAGAAGGCACGTGGGGGCCGGCGCAGAGGTCTTCAAAGTTCTTGCCCGGTTCGCCAGTCACGTAGAAGCTGAGAGTGACGTCGCTACCCTCGCGGGCGAGAGCGCGCTGAGCGTTCCCCACACTATCGTGTGGGTCGGGCTATATTGCAAGGCCACCCGTGCGCACCTGCGGCACGCCCGCGCGGCTCTTGCAACCAAGCCTCGCTCCGCGAGTCTTGTCCCCAAGGGGTCACTATCCCTAACGCAAAACATCTTCATGCTTAAATTGATTCTTTTGAAGAAATTATATTTTCAGCGGAAATAAAAAATTGTATATCGATAAAATTAGCGTTGATCATAACAGTCTTGGCCGCTTTTTGTCATGCCAGCGACGCATCTAATCGTTTTTTCAGGCTCGGTACTAGCATTGGCCTTTCCTACGATTTTTTGATCGGTAAAGAGGGAAATCTGATGGATTCCAAGGATTTCAATGGACCAGGTTTTCTGCTCGCAGTCAACACCATCTTTAATTTTCAGGATTTGCCGGCACTTCGCACAGGGCTAACATACAATCTTCGCTTACTCAAGAACGATGTTGGGTTCACAGACGAACGCCTTGACCGCGATACCTATGTAAAATACGAAACGGTCAGTTTAGGAATCCCCGTTCTTGCTCATTTCCGAACTCAAAGTCCATTTTACTTTGATGCAGGATTAACCTTCGCGTTCATCATAGACGCAAAGGAGGCTCATTATTGGACCAAAGGCAGCGCCTATGGCTTCGGAACAAACATCAGCGACACTTCGCCCGCAAATCCACATTCTCACCAACATCACGAAAGACTCCATCACCATCGTAAATATCAGCGACGAGTGCGCCTATGAGCCGAGACCCTTCGACATGAATGTCGGATTCTTGTTCACCTATTGCGACGAACTTTCCGAAAATCCCGAAGTCGTCACCACACAAGTGTTTGACGACAAAATGGAATGCGGAACAATTGAATACGCGGAATACATAAGCGAAAGACTCTAAAAATCAACCTAATCTATGGCGGGGGGCAAAATATAAACGGATGCACAGCCCTCATGATAATAAGCCAAAAGATTTTTTGCTGCGAAACAGAGCCAACTAACTTTAGTCCTTCAGACACCGAACAGACCCGGCTGAGTCCATATCCCCTCTATCGGCGTCTTTCGAAAAAGTGTTGGTCAAGTTGGAACTATCGTCTGCCCATCCCAAACGCAGGTGATCGGCTACGCAGCTGCCCTTACTGGTAGTCCAAAAGAAGGCGTAATTGCCGACGTCGTAGAATCTATAGGTATAGGCACCAGCAGGCAAAGCTGAGAAACCATAGGAATCAGAGCCATTGCCAACATATTGACTATTACTCTTCCAACCACTGGTTGATTTAAGATTAGCCCCTGCAACACTATAACCGCCAACAGAACGAATTAGAGTTTGAAACTCTGATAGACTAGGCACGTGCCAGCCAACCGGACATACTCCACGGACGATTCCACGTGGGGAGCTAGAAGCATGACAGCCACAACCCTTGCCTGCAGTAGAAAATACAGCCGCCGAATCTACGGTCGCAGACCACGTATAAAGTCGACCATACTTGGAACAGGAATCCGCATAGCAGTAACTACGGGCCGTTCTATAGTTGTAATCGTAATTCAAATTTTCAGCCATCCAAGTCTGCGAACCGATCTCCACGGTCTTGTACACTTGGCCATCGCGGTCATCAATAATTTCGCCATAAGAAATTGCAGGATTCAAGTATTGCCATACGAGTTTTTCGATACTACTACTGGACTCTACAGAACTGGAAGATTCCGCACTGCTGGAACTTTTTGCAGAAGACGAGCTAGCGACACTGGATGAACTAGCTGCACTGCTACTACTTTTGACAGAGGAACTGCTCACAAATGACGAAGAAGACGTTGCAGAACTGGAGGATACCGCACTGCTGGAACTTTTTGCAGAAGACGAACTTGCGACACCGGATGAACCAGCTGCACTGCTACTACTTTTGACAGAGGAACTGCTCACAAATGACGAAGAAGACGTTGCAGAACTAGAGGATATCACACTGCTGGAACTTTTTGTAGAAGACGAGCTCAAGAACAGAGTCGCCCCACCAATAATTTCCTCCTCAGCAGAAGCCTCCTTTGCAGAAATCTTTGTCCACTCGCCATCTAAACAGCGGCGAAAATCCTTACCAACAGCTTCAGCTACCCAGCCATCCAACTTTTCGTCACAAACTTTTTCTCCACTACCGTCAGCTAATGCAATAACATCTTTAGTTCCTTTTTCCACAGAATTAGAACCGCTATCGTCACCACAAGCTATAAAAAAAAGAGATGACACTAAAGCCATTGACGAATGTATTTTTATAAACATTGTTGACTCCTTTAGTGGTTCACTTTTTCCAACAGAAAAATTTGTATTCCTAGTTGATTTTTCAGGCCTAGGCGACATTGTCTAGACGAACCCTTTTAAAATATACATCCGAAGGCGTGTTCCAGTCAAGGGATGAATGCAACCTGACGTCGTTATAGCGAGTCATGAACACCTTCAGACCTTGTCTGCACTCCATAACAGTCTCGTATCCTCTGATGTAAACGTCCTCCTGTTTCAACGTCCTCCAGAAACGTTCCACGAATATGTTGTCGTAGGCCCTGCCCTTGCTGTCCATGGAGAGCTTTGTCGGGCAGCCTTCCCAGGTGAAGATGTCCGTAAACTGCTTCGACGTGTACTGACGGCCCTGATCCGTATTGAAGACTTCGGGCCACCCGTATTTCTGGATCGCCTCGCGGACGGCCTCCTCGCAAAAGTCCGTTGACAGCGTGGTCGAAAGTCGCCACGACAGGATTCTTCGGCTGTACCAGTCGATGACCGCGGTCAAGTATGCGAAACCGTTCTTGAGCCGTATGTAGGTAATGTCCGTACTCCACACCTGATTCACATGGGTAATCGGGACATTGCGAAGCAGGTACGGAAACTTCCTGTTCATCGCATCGGGTATCGACAGATACGGCTTCGGGTAGATGGCGGCTATCTGCATGATTTCCATGAGATGCCGGATTAGTCGACGTCCGACATCGATTCCATAGTACTTCTTCAAGTTCGCCTGGAGCTTTCGCTGTCCCGACGTCGGGTCTTTCGTATAGAGTTCATCGATGCGAGCCATTACCTTGAGCTTGAAGTCGGAGAATTTCGGCTCGTAGTAATAGGCGTTGCGGCTGATGACCTTGTGGAGTTCATCGCGCTCCTGCTCGAGGCGTTCGATTTCCTTGCGTTCCTCCTTCGGCCCGGAAAAGACGCTTGTCGCATTCTGTAGAAAGAAGGCTCGCCATTGGCTAATCTGGTTCGGGTGGACGTCAAACTCGGAGGCGAGTTCCGCCAGAGTCTTGTCTTCGCGAAGCGTGGCCAGAACGACCTTGGTCTTGAAAGCGTCATCAAGCACCCTGCGGGTGCGTTGCGACGTGGCGTTGATGCTTTCTTTGCTGCTTGCTGGTTTTGAGGCGTTGTTTTTCATTTTTTGATTCCTTTTTTTAGTTGAATTTCGCTTTTGTTTTTTCACCTGAGGAATCGAATTTTTTTGTCTCAAATTTTTAGGCCACTATAGGCATCTAATGGTCGAGATTTTTTATTTAACATCCATCTGAAAATAGACAAATCGAGATAGCGAAAATTCGCTACACAAAAAAGCCCTGCCACATTTCTGTGACAAGGCAGAATACTTTAGATCCTTCAACCTGATGCCTTACAGCATCATGCTCAGGACAAGTCGCGGAACTAGCGATCGACTTTTCTGTCGTCTTCGGTCATCTTGAGGAAGTCGGCAACCTTCATAGAACCCTTGTCTCCCTCTTTACGACGGCGAACAGAGACAACACCATCGGCAACTTCCTTTTGGACTCCTACGGAGTCCCAACCGCAGCGGCTCGGCACAAACATTTAAGCGAGTAAAGCAGAAATGCTTGCATTTCTATTTTCGAGCGACATGTTTGGAGCTTGCTCAATGCCCACGCAAGCATGGTCGCTGCTCTCGCCTTAGGCGGTTGTCACCGACGATAAAAAAACGTAGGCTCAAAGGAACCTACGTTTGCGAATGTTTTTCGGTTATTGACTAACGGACGACTTTTCTGTCATCAGCGGTCATTTCGAGGAACTGGGCAACGGTCATCTGACCCTTATCGCCTTCCTTTCTCTTGTTGACTGCGATAACGCCTTCAGCCTGTTCCTTTTGGAGCGCTACGCACTCCCAACTGCCGCGGCTCGGCAATGGACAAACAAGTTTGTCCGCTGCGCTCGCCTTATGCAGTTGTCGCCTTATCTCACAACTTTGCGGTCTTCTTCCGTCATCTTGAGGAAGTCGGCAACCTTCATGGAACCCTTGTCGCCGTCCTTACGCTTACGCACGGACACAACACCATCGGCAACTTCCTTCTCGCCGACGATGAGGAGGTAAGGCACCTTCTGGAGTTCGCACTGGCGGATCTTGTAGCCGAGCTTTTCGTTGGATTCGTCGACTTCGACGCGGACGCCGGCGTTCACGAGTTCCTTCTCGACCTTCTTCGCGTAGTCAACGAACTTCTCGGAAATCGGGAGCACGCGGGCCTGAACCGGAGCGAGCCACAGCGGGAAATCGCCCATGAATTCTTCAATCAAAATGCCGAGGAAGCGTTCGATGGAACCCACGGCGGCACGGTGCAGCATCACCGGAATGTGCTTCTGGTTGTCCTTACCGACATACTCGGCACCGAGACGCTGCGGGAGGTTGAAGTCCACCTGAATCGTACCGCACTGCCAGTCACGACCGAGGGAATCCTTCAGCGTGAATTCGAGCTTCGGGCCATAGAAGGCACCTTCGCCCGGGTTCAAAATGTAGTCGAGGCCGGCGAGTTTCGTAGCGTCTTCGAGGGCGGCTTCAGCCTTGTCCCAGAGTTCATCGGAACCCACGCGCTTTTCCGGGCGGGTAGAGAACTTCACGACGATTTCGTCGAATCCGAAGTCGTGGTAGATTTCCTTCACGAGGGCGCAGAAGTCAGCCACTTCGCTTGCAATCTGTTCTTCGGTACAGAAGATGTGGGCGTCGTCCTGCACAAAGCCGCGCACGCGCATCAGGCCGTGCATCGTACCGGCAGGTTCGTAACGGTGGCACTTACCGAATTCGGCAAGGCGCATCGGAAGGTCACGCCAGCTGCGGAGACCCGTGTTGAAAATCTGAATGTGGCAGGGGCAGTTCATCGGCTTCACAGCCATTTCCACGTCGCCAGCGAGCGTCTTGAACATGTTCTCGTTGTACTTGTCGGCGTGACCGGACTTGATCCACAAAGTCTTG
>JAEEGJ010029515.1_pt1 | contig 10809 bp, 6 predicted proteins | sample 8958761 | NCBI WGS metagenome assembly JAEEGJ01 (sample SAMN16246546, study PRJNA631951) | gut metagenome | biome: gut microbiome; feature: rumen; material: RS-attached | host: Bos | place: Iran: Karaj | collected 2018-10
TCCCAGGGTCACCAGGAACAGCGCATAGAAATGCTTTATAAATGCCAGCTTCCCCGGGATCCTGTCCAAAACCTTCAGAAGGAAGAGCTTCTCGATTATGAGGAGAATGCCGTAGTAGACTCCCCAGAGCACGAAGTTCCAGCTGGCGCCGTGCCAGAGTCCCGTAAGGGCCCAGACGATGGCAATGTTTATGAGCTGTCTCAGAAGCCCCTTCCTGTTGCCGCCCAGCGGGATGTAAACGTAATCTCTGAACCATGAGGAAAGGCTCATGTGCCACCTTCTCCAGAACTCAGTTATGGTGGACGAGATATACGGGTAGTTGAAGTTCTCCAGATAGTCGAAGCCGAATATTCTTCCAAGGCCGATGGCCATGTCGGAATAACCGCTGAAGTCGAAATATATCTGGAAGGTGAAGGCGATGGCGCCCATCCATGCAAGGCCTGAGCTTATGTCTGCGTAAGCTTCCTTCATGCCGTAGATCTCCTCCCAGACAGCGGCCATCTGGTTGGCGATGAGGATCTTTTTGGCGAAGCCGAAGATGAATCTCCTGATACCTTCCGTGACCCTTTCGGGATCCGAAGTTCTGGCCTTCAGAGCCTTCTCACAGTCCGAGTACCTGACTATGGGTCCAGCGATGAGCTGGGGGAAAAGCGCCACATAGCAAGCCAGGGTGATGAAGTCCTTCTGGACCTCCACCTTGCCTCTGTACACGTCGATGACGTAGGACATGGTCTGGAAGGTGTAGAAGCTGATTCCAATGGGAAGAGCTATGCCGAGAAGATGCATGCCGCTTCCCACCAGAGAGTTCACCGTCTCGATCAAAAAATCTGCATACTTGAAGAAGCCCAGCAGTCCCAGGTTCACAAGTACGTCCAGCACCAAAAAGGCGCGTGCAGCGCCAGTGGAGCCTTTTTCCTTCGCCCTTCCCACCATGAGTGCCAGCACATAGTTGGATATGATCGACACGATCATGATCAGGATATACTTAGGCTCGCCCCAGCCGTAGAACACAAGGCTCGCCAGAAGCAGCACTGCGTTTCTGGCCCTGGTGAACCTGGCAGGCGTAAGGAAATATATTAAAAGCGTCACCGGAAGGAACGCCATTAAGAATACTGAACTTGAGAATACCAAAACATCCTCCGCGTAATTAGTCTTACGAAAAATATACCACGGAGGATGAATGTTTTCAATAAGGATATAGTGGAATGAGGGGCTGTTTGTTCAGAAAAATACCAAGATATTGTCCCCTGAAACGTCAGGGCAAAGAAAAACCGGCGACCCTTTCGGATCGCCGGAAGAAATGGTGCCCAGTTCCGGAATCGAACCAGAGACACGGGGATTTTCAGTCCCCTGCTCTACCTACTGAGCTAACTGGGCACGTGCATTTGTTTATGATTTTTAAAATGGTGGGCCTCCAGGGATTTGAACCCGGGACCTGCCGGTTATGAGCCGGATGCTCTAACCACTGAGCTAGAGGCCCAAATTCTGAACTGGTCGGGGTGACAGGATTTGAACCTGCGGCCCACTGGTCCCAAACCAGTTGCGCTACCAAGCTGCGCTACACCCCGTCATCGGCAACTATTTCATTATAATGACCGATCCTGACATTGTCAAGCAGGGATTTTGATGGTTAAAATCTGGCAGGGGCAGAAGGATTCGAACCCTCGACACGCGGTTTTGGAGACCGCTGCTCTACCAACTGAGCTATACCCCTATATTATGGCGGAGAAGATGGGATTCGAACCCATGCTGCCCTTAACGAACACTAACGGTTTAGCAAACCGTCCTCTTCAGCCACTTGAGTACTTCTCCTTATACTCGCCAATTTCACGTTCTACTGCGTTGCTGCTCCTTCGATCGTCAGTCACGTACCTGAGTACGCTCCTTCCTCACTCAGTCGCGCGCCTTGTATAACGCGAAATTGCCTTCGTATCAGATGCTCTTCAAATTCACATTTCCCGCTCCGCCGAAAGGTGCCTGAAAATATGAAATTCACTTCGCAATCTATATGTAAACGGCATTGCCTATGACCGATCGCGGATAATGGCGGAGAGGGTGGGATTCGAACCCACGGTCCCTTGCGGGATCACCGGTTTTCAAGACCGGCTCCATAAACCACTCGGACACCTCTCCATCGTAAGGTTCTCCCTGTAAATGATGGTGACCCATCCGAGATTCGAACTCGGGACACCTTGATTAAAAGTCAAGTGCTCTGCCGACTGAGCTAATGGGTCTTATAAAAAATTGGCTGGGGTAGCAAGATTCGAACTTACGAATGACGGGATCAAAACCCGTTGCCTTACCGCTTGGCTATACCCCAACGATATTCCCCAAACCTCTTAATAGTTTAAAAAAATGTGGTGAGCCCGTTGGGATTCGAACCCAAGGCACACGGCTTAGAAGGCCGTTGCTCTATCCAGCTGAGCTACGAGCCCACACTTTTAAAAAAATGGAGCGGAAGACGGGATTCGGACCCGCGACCCTCGCCTTGGCAAGGCGATGCTCTACCCCTGAGCCACTTCCGCATGTATAGATATTAAGTTTTTAAAAATTGGTCGAGGGAGATGGATTCGAACCATCGAAAGCTCAGCTAACGGATTTACAGTCCGCCCCCTTTGGCCACTCGGGAATCCCTCGACAGTGGAGCGGATGATGAGAATCGAACTCACGCCATCAGCTTGGAAGGCTGAGGTTCTACCATTGAACTACATCCGCACAATGATCATTGGAGCTGGTGGAGGGAATCGAACCCCCAACCTGCTGATTACAAATCAGCTGCTCTACCGTTGAGCCACACCAGCGTGTTAAATTGGCGACCAAGATCAGGCTCGAACTGACGACCTCCAGCGTGACAGGCTGGCATTCTAACCAACTGAACTACTTGGCCGCATATGCACGGAGGTCGAATCATCTAATCGCCCGACGCACTTTATAAATATATATTAAGTCTCCGGCTTTGTCAAGATTTTTTTCTCGATTTTTAAAACTTTCCCTTTACCCCCTGTCAGATCCTTGAGAAAGGCCAGTGTTTCCCCTTCTCTTTCAGTATCGCAGGACAGCTCCACGTCAACGTTTTCGCCGAATTCCGCACCGATCAGACCGAAATATCCGCCCTGGATCTTTTGCAGTCTCCCGTAGGTGCTGTAATCCATGGAATAGTTTATGACGGACATTTCGAAGGCTCCGCCCACGCCCGCCTCCTCAAGGCCCAGCTTGGCAGTGGACGAGTATGCTCTGGCCAGTCCGCCGGTACCCAGCTTGATGCCGCCGAAATATCTGGTGATGACCACGCAGACGTTGGTCAGCTCCATGGAGCTGAGAAGCTTCATGACCGGAGCTCCCGCAGTACCCTGTGGCTCACTGTCGTCAGAGGACCACTGTATCTGCATCTTGCCCCCTATGATCATGGCGGGAACGTTATGGGTGGCCTCACGGTGTTCCTTCCTTATGGAAGCAATGAACTCCTCGGCCTCTTCCCTGGTGCTTACGGGCCTGATGTGACAGATGAATCTGGATTTCTGTATTATCTGTTCCGCCGTGGCTTCCCTGAGCACGGTCCTGTAGAGCATCATATCTCGAACTCCTCGTATCTTGAACGGTACTTTTCCGGTATCTCGCAGGTGATCAAAGTGCCCTCCTCCACATATTCCACGGACTTGATCTCGGAATCCTTCCTGATGCCGGATGTGGCTGCGCCCTTTGCGAAAGGCACCAGATACCTGACTTCCACCCGGTCTCTGAAAAGTCTCTTCTTCACTTCCTCCAGAAGCTCGTCCACTCCGCGGTCATACTTGGCGGAGATCAGGAAGCTGTTCTTCCCTGTGAAGTTCAGGGCGTTGAGCCTGCCCTCATCCAGAAGGTCCATCTTATTGTAGCAGGTTATGATCTCCTTGTCATCGGCTCCGATCTCCTTCAGGACCTTTTCCGTGACCTTTACATGCATGTCGTATTCGTCTGCGGTAAGGTCCACCACGTCCAGCAAAAGATCCGCCTCCGTCACTATCTCCAGAGTGGACTTGAAGGCCTCCACCAGAAGGTGCGGCAGCCTGGATACGAATCCGATGGTGTCCACCAGAACGAAGCTGTGACTGTCGTCCAGATCTATCCTTCTCCTGTAGGTGTCCAGGGTCGCAAAAAGCATGTCCTTCTCGAAAACTTCCTTGTTCTCCGCATCCTGGGCGCGGTCCAGTTTTCGGATCACGTCATTCATTAAGGCAGACTTGCCCGAGTTGGTGTATCCCACGATACAGACTACGGGAATATCGTTCTTCTCTCTCTGCTTCTTCTGGATGGTCCTGGTGCCGGCTATGCTCCTGAGCTCGTCCCTGATGTCATAGATCCTTCTCTCGATGTGGCGGCGGTCCGTCTCCAGTTTTTTCTCGCCGGGGCCCCTGGTGCCGATGCCTCCTCCAAGCCTGGAGAGAGACTTGCCGAAGCCGGTGAGCCTGGGAAGCCTGTACCTGAGCTGAGCCAGTTCCACCTGAAGCTTGCCCTCCCTGGACGTGGCCCTCTTGGAGAAAATATCCAGGATAAGGATCACCCTGTCGATGACCCTCACTCCCGTGGCCTCCTCCAGGTTCCTCAGCTGCATGCCTGTGAGTTCGTCGTTGAATACCACGAGATCCGCCCCCATGTTGGTCACTGCTTCCTTCAGTTCCTCTACCTTGCCTTTGCCGATGAGAGTCGCAGTGTTGGGGCGTTCCATCTTTTGCACCATGGTACAGATGGGCTCTATGGACGCCGCCTCGCAGAGGCCCTTGAGCTCTTCCATGGAATAGGAAATATCCTCGTCGAGCTCGACCCCGACGAGGATAGCATTATATTCTTCTCCTATGACTTCATTCTGATCGTTGAACTTTATCATATATCCTACGTTTTTAGTGAATTACAGGATGAACTTGTCAAGGTCCTCGGCGTCGATGGTCTCCTTGAACCTTGCCTTTACGTATTCTTCATCTATCAGGATGTGCTTGGTGTCTTCGTTGGGAACGTTGAAGGAAACGTCCTCCAGAAGTCTCTCCATCACCGTATGAAGGCGTCTGGCGCCGATGTTCTCGGTCTGCTCGTTCATAAGGTAGGAGATGGTCGCGATCTCGTCGATGCCGTCCTCTGTGAACTCCAGCTCTACGCCCTCAGTCTCAAGGAGAGCCTTGTGCTGCTTGGTGAGAGCGTTCTGAGGCTGTGTCAGGATCTTTACGAAATCATCCTTTGTAAGGCTGTCAAGGGTGACTCTGATGGGGAATCTTCCCTGAAGCTCAGGGATCAGGTCCGTGGGCTTGGATACTGAGAAAGCTCCCGCTCCGATGAAGAGGATGTGGTCTGTCTTGACAGGACCGTACTTGGTGTTGATGACTGAACCTTCGACTATGGGAAGGATGTCTCTCTGTACTCCCTCTCTGGAAACGTCGGCTCCGGACACCATCCTTCCGCCGGAAGCGATCTTGTCGATCTCATCGATGAAGATGATGCCGTTCTGCTCAGCGTTGGCCACCGCCTCATCTGTTACCTGATCCATGTCGATGAGTTTGTTGGCCTCCTGCTCTCTCAGGATCTTCCTGGCTTCAGAGACCTTGCAGCTCTTCTTTCTGGTCTTCTGGGGCATGTCGCCTCCGAAGATGTTGCCGATGGCGATGGTCATTCCTTCATTGGACATGTCCAGCTGATTGCCCTTGGGCTGTGCCACCACCTCGATCTCGATGTACTGGTCCTCCAGAAGGCCGGCTCTCAGCTGAGTCCTGACCTGCTCTCTGGCCATCTCGATATCGTTGTCTTCCTTCTTTGCAGCCTCGTTCTGCTGATCGATGTACTGCTGCTTCTGGCTCTGATATCCGCCGGAGTTCATGATGAAGTCGAAGGGGCTCTTCTTCTCCCCTACGTTCTTCTTTTTGCCGGGGATGATGGCTTCCACGATCTTCTCTTCGGCGATCTGATCTGCCACTTCATATTTTTCCTCAAGTTTGGACTGCTTGGTCACTCTCATGGAGGCCTCCACCAGGTCTCTCACCATGGAGTCCACGTCTCTTCCGACATAGCCGACCTCGGTGAACTTGGTGGCTTCCACCTTCACAAAAGGCGCATCCATGAGCTTGGCGAGACGTCTTGCGATCTCCGTCTTACCGCAGCCTGTGGGACCCATCATGAGGATGTTCTTCGGAGTGATCTCCTCTCTCATCTCTTCGGAAAGAAGGGATCTTCTGTATCTGTTTCTCAGAGCGATCGCTACGGATTTTTTGGCCTCGTTCTGACCGATGATGTACTTGTCCAACTCGGAAACGATCTCCCTGGGCGTCATACTGTATAACTTGTTAGCCATCGATCTCGCCTCCTTCTTCATCGAGTTTGAGCACCGTGATGTTGTCATTGGTGTACACGCAGATGGAGCTTGCGATCTTGAGAGATTCCCTTACGATCTCATCTGCCTTCATATCTGTGTGGTTGAACAGAGCGTTGGCTGCGGAATATGCGAAGTTGCCGCCGCTGCCGATGGCCACGAAGGACTGATCAGGCTCGATGACCTCACCGTTTCCGGAGATCACCAGAAGGTTCTCCCTGTCCATTACGATCATGAGAGCCTCCAGGTTCCTCATTCCTCTGTCAGATCTCCACATCTGAGCCAGCTCAACTGCGGCCTTCTTGAGGTTGCCTGAGTGCTCCTCAAGCTTGCTCTCAAACTTCTCAGTAAGGGTGAATGCATCCGCCACAGATCCTGCGAATCCCGAAAGGACCTGTCCCTTGTAGATCTTTCTTACTTTCTTGGCGCCGTTCTTCATGATGGCGTGTTCGCCCATTGTGACCTGGCCGTCTCCTCCGATGGCTATGTCATTGGGGCCGCGCCTTACGGCACAGATGGTAGTTGCATGGAAGCTGATATTGTTATCCATTATTCAAAATACCTCCCAAAAATCATTCTTTGTAATCACATTTATCATTTGAACATGAAAGTTTGGTGTTCTTTAAACGTTTTTCCAGCAAAAGTGAACCGCACTTGGGGCACTTTTTGTTTACAGGCTTGTACCAGAAGGACACCTTGCACTGGGGATAGTTGGAGCATCCGTAGAAGGTCTTGCCGCTCTTTCCCCTGCGTCTGACGATATCTTTACCACATTCGGGGCATTTTACACCGATAGATTTGAGAATGGGCCTGGTATTTTTGCACTCGGGGAATCCGGAGCAAGCCATGAATTCACCGAATCTGCCTGTCTTGATCAGCATGGGACGGCCGCACTTGTCACAGACGATGGGCTTTCCGTCCTCATCCAGAGCGGGGACCTCCTTCTGCTGGATCCTCTCTGCCTCCTTGGCCTTATCCAGCTCGACCTTGAAGGGTCCGTAGAAATCACGTACCACCTGCCTCCAGCTCACTCCGTCGCCTTCGATGGTATCCAGCTTGTCCTCCATCTCTGAGGTGAACTTGGCATTTGTGATGTCATTGAAGTAGGTTTCCAGAAATTCTATTATTGTAAATCCGTATTCGGTGGGCTGCAGTGTCTTCTTGCCCCGCATCCTTGTGACGTATTCCCTGTCAAGAAGAAGGGAAACAGTGGAAGCGTAGGTGGAAGGCCTTCCGATGTTCTTGGCTTCCATCTCCTTTACGAGGCTGGCTTCCGTGAATCTCTGGGGAGGTTCGGTGAATTTCTGCTCTTTCTTTATTTCTTTGCTTTCGAGGACGTCTCCCTCGTTGAGTTCCGGAAGGATCCTGTCCTTCTCTTCCTCGTTATTGGTGGCGTATACCTTCTGGAATCCGTCAAATATGCGCCTGGATCCGCTGGCCTTGATGGTATAGTCACCGTTCTTGATCTCCACCTGCTTGGTGTCGAACTTGGCGGGAGCCATGCGGCTTGCCACGAATCTCTCCCAGATCAGCTTATACAGCTTGTAGAAATCTTTGTCCACATCCTTGAGCTCTTCGGGAAGGATGAAAACATTGGTGGGCCTGATTGCTTCGTGGGCATCCTGCGCATTCTTGTTGACCGAGCTGGTCCTGTTGGAAGTATAATCCTTGCCATAGTTCTCAGATATGAATGCGTATGCGGCCTTGCGGGCATCGTCAGACACTCTGACAGAGTCGGTCCTCATGTAGGTGATCAGACCGGTGGTGCCCTTTCCCGGGACGTTCACTCCTTCGTAGAGTCTCTGGGCCACGGACATGGTCTTGGACGTGGTGAAGCCGAGCTTGATGGATGCATCCTGCTGAAGAGTACTGGTGGTGTACGGATTGAAGGGATTGACCGACTTCACTCTGGAAGTCACGGAAGACACCACATACTGACCTGCTTTCAGGTCGCTTTCCACCTGGTTTGCCTTCTCCTCATTGGGGATCTCAAGCTTCACATCCTTGTACAGCTGGACCTTGCCTTCGAATTCCGGATCGGTGTCGAAGAGAACCGAGATGTTCCAGTATTCCTCGGGGACGAACTTCTGGATCTGCCTCTCTCTGTCGCATACAAGCTTGAGTACGGCAGACTGGACTCTTCCGCCGGAGCTGCCCTTTCTCACCTTTCTCCAGAGTATGGGGCTGATCTCGTAGCCCACCAGCCTGTCCACGATCCTTCTGGCCTGCTGGGAGTCCACCAGGTCCTGATCTATGGGTCTCGGAGACTTGACTGCCTCCTTGATGACGTCCTTTGTGATCTCGTTGAATGTGACTCTCACGGGTTCCTTGGGATCCAGTCCCAGGATCTGGCAGAGGTGCCATGAGATGGACTCTCCCTCGCGGTCAGGGTCCGTTGCAAGGTAGATCTTGTCAGCCTCATCGGCTTCCTTCTTAAGCTCCTTGATCAGGTCTCCCTTTCCTCTTATGTTTATGTACTTGGGTTCAAAATCTTTTTCTATGTCGATACCCAGGCTGCTCCTGGGAAGGTCTCTCACGTGACCTACCGAAGCCTTGACCTTGTAAGTCGAGCCCAGATATTTTCCTATGGTGTGCGCCTTGGCCGGCGACTCCACTATAACAAGTTTCTTTGCCATGATTCCTCCATGTGTATTCTTTCAAGGACATATAATAGTAGTAAACTTTTGATTTGGCAAGAAAAAGTTTTTGAAGACCCCCCCGCCACGACAAAAACAGGGACGGTCCTGAGACAGTTATACTGTCTCAGAAGCATCCCTGATCATTGCAAAAAATTTTTTTACGATGCCTGTTTCAGACTGTTTTTACAGGTGTTTTCTCAGGAAGTCCATGGCATTTCCGTATGCTATGGCACGGATGTCCTTTTCGCTTAGGCCTGCTCTCATCAGCGCTTCGATGAAGTTCTGAGCCTGCCAGGGTCCGAAAAGGTCCTTGCCGGTGTCTTCCTCATAGTAGTAACCTCCGAAATCAAAGCCGCAGGCTATGTGTTCCAGCCCTACCAGATCCGCCATGTACAGAACGTGCTCTGCCAGATGGTCCGCATCCTGAAGGTCAGGATCTTCTGATATGAAGTCCTCGCAGGAGTTCATGCCTATCAGTCCGCCCTTCTCTGCCATGGCCTGCATCTGCTGATCTGTGAGATTGCGGGTCACGAAGCACTTTCTCTTGCAGTTCGAATGGGAGGCGATGATGGGAAGTTCAGACATATCAAGTATGTCCCAGAAGGTCTTCTCGTTGGCGTGGGAGACGTCAACTATCATGTGAAGCTGGTTCATCTTCCTTATGACTGCTCTGCCCATGTCGGTAAGGCCTCTTGCCGGGTCTCCGAAGTTTCCCGTTGCAAGAGCATTCTCATCGTTCCAGCAGAGAGAGCCGATGCGGTTCCCCTGATCGTACATCCACTGTACCGAATCTTCGGGATCCTTCCTTATGCCGCACATACCCTCAATTGTCATAACGACTGTAGTGCACGGATCGTTTTCATTCAGATCCGCGGGAGTAAGTATCTGCTTAAGTCCGGATTCCTTTATGTCATTCTTGACGAGAAGGATGGTATCCTTCATGGTCTCCCAGTCCTCCTCACCTCCGAAGTAGCTGGCGGCTGCGGTCCAGCCGATCCCGCCCTTCTGCCAGATGGGAAGCCAGTGATTCCTTAAGACAGCTCCGTCGTACTCATTCTGATGTCCCTGAATGGCCAGGGCCAGATCCGCGTGAAGATCAAACATGTTTATCATCTTTAACACCTCCTGATGATGCTGACAGGATGATTATATCATTTCACGCGATGGATATACAAGTGCGGCAGTCAGAGTTTCACCGCCATCACCTTACCCATTCTGTAGTCCACGAAGCCCTTCATCTCCAGGGCGGAAACTATGGTATTGACAGTAACGAAATCTTTTCCTGTTCTGAAGCAAAGCATGTCGATGGACATCTCGCCGTTTTCCTTCACCATGCCGAAGACAGTTCGTTCGTCCTTTCCCAGTTCCGACAGATCTTCTTCTCTCAGCTTCGGAGCCACGCCCAGCTCGCAGAAAATGTCATCTATCACCGACACGATCTGGGCCCCTTCCGATATCAGTCTGTTGGTCCCCAGGCTGAACATGCTGGTGATGTTTCCGGGTACCGCAAAAACATGCTTGTTCTGATCCATCCCGAGTTCCGCCGTGATCAGTGAGCCGCTGTCAGCTCTGGCCTCAACCACGATCACCGCCTCCGAAAGTCCTGCGATGATCCTGTTTCTAAGCGGAAAGGTATACTTTTGCGGACCTGTTCCCGGCTCCTGTTCAGACACAAGGAGTCCCTCATATGCGATCTTCTCGTACAGATCTCTGTGCTGCCTGGGATAACAGATGTCGATGCCCGTTCCAAGAACAGCTATGGTGTCTCCTCCAACCTTAAGCGCTCCCCTGTGAGCAAAATTATCTATTCCAAGAGCCATGCCGCTTATAACGCAGAAT
>JAEEGJ010029517.1_pt1 | contig 10808 bp, 9 predicted proteins | sample 8958761 | NCBI WGS metagenome assembly JAEEGJ01 (sample SAMN16246546, study PRJNA631951) | gut metagenome | biome: gut microbiome; feature: rumen; material: RS-attached | host: Bos | place: Iran: Karaj | collected 2018-10
CACTACTGTCCGGTTAAAATATAGGGGCACAATTTGCAAAGAGATCGAGTTGTTCAGGAGCATTCCAGTCTGGAGGGTTCTTCAGGGTATCCCTGTTCAAATTGAGGACCTCGACCAGAGCGAAGTCTGACATGAGCGTATCGCGGAGGCGGTTTGCCAGTTCCGTGATGCCGTACCGGCATTTGCCTGTGAACTTGATGTAGGAGAGCAACAGGTAGAGGATGAGCGCCACCCAGATTTGCGTCATGACGGCGTTCTTTGAGGTGCCGAAGAAGCTTTTGATTTTGAGGTTCTGCTTAATCCATTTGAAGAAGAGTTCGATCTGCCAGCGCTGCCTGTAGATTTCCGCGATTGATGAGGCGGCGAGTTTGAAGTTATTGGTCAGGAACTGGTACGTTTTTCCCTCGTCGTCCATGAATTCGATGAGCCTGAGCTTGCCCGGATATTTTTTGAACGAAGCTTGGCCCGTATATCCGATGCGTTCGTCTGAAATCACGCCTTTCTTCGGCAGAGCCGGGTGGTGCTGTCCGGCAACCTTGAAACGGGCGTTGTTTTTGATTCTCGTAACGAAGAAAGCCCCGGCCTCGTCGATCTGCCGGAACCAGTTCAAATCGTAGTAGCCTTTGTCGAAGGTGTAGATGCTGTCCGGAACGATTTTGATGTTCTTCTTTGCGGTCCTGACATCGGCCATCTTCCCGTTGGTCATCAGCACATAGCAGGGCAGATTGCCGGACAAATCCAGCTGGGTGTGAAGTTTGATAGCCCCCTTCTGCTTCCGGTACTTGGCCCAGTTGTAGACCGTCAGGCTCAGTGCTATGGTTGTGCTGTCGATGGCATAGAGCGGGTTTTTGAACTTGAAGCCGTGACCGGGAGCACAGGCAAGCGCACGATCAAGGACTTCCTCGAACATCGCCCGGAAGATTTCCGGCGAACGCCGGTTCATCGCGTCCGACAAGGTTGACCTCGAAACCGCTTCCATATCGAGATGGTACATGCGACCGGCATTCATGAGCAAGCCCGACTCGACCTCGCGGAGAGAATCTTTTCCCGCGAGCTGAGCATAGAGTACCGTTTTGAACTGACGGATTGCGGTGAAATGTTTGCAGTAACGGTCGCCGGAATGTTTTTCCACGCTTTTTTCAAAACGATATCGCGGAACAAACTTGAAAAGCTGCTGAAAGATGCTATAGTAGTACATTGTCGGGCCTCCTACGTTTATATTGAGGTTGTTAGCGCTCTTTAATATAGCGCAGGAGCCGACGTTTTCAACCATAACCCAAAACTTTTACCGGACAGTAGTGGGTCTGCAAGGAATGTGGGGCTGTTGCGGAAAGAGAGAAAACAGGGGAACCGCCACGACCATTTAAGCACGCTGTAACTTGCAGGCATTACGGAAAACCTGACTCCAAGGGGATCATTGAGTGCCTTTATCTTTATCGAGAATTTGAATCAGAGGCATTGCGTTTATTGCTTCCTTTGGAAGACATTGACTTTGACCTGAAATTGAATTCCTTCATAGCTGCTTTGTATATGGGGCTAAAGGAACGGTTTGAAGGCAATGTTGACCATTTGCAGGTAATGATTCACGAGGAACCTTTACCGGAAGTGAACATGAAAAAAAGGTACTTGGTTGTGTATGATCAGGTTCCTGGGGGAACCGGTTATTTAAAACAACTTGCCAACACTCCGGATGATTTTATCCTGATGCTGGAGAACGCACTCAAAAAGCTTAACTTCTGCCAGTGCAACATTGACCCAAACAAAGATGGTTGTTACAGTTGTTTGTATGCCTATAGAGTAAGCCATGATCTTCCCAATATAAGCAGGAACGAGGCGCGAGAGGTCATTTCCAGCTTGGTTTCATTAAAAGGGAAGCTTCAGGAAACAAAGAGCATTGACGGAATCAATATAAATGCTCTGTTTGACAGTGATTTGGAAAGGAGGTTTATCGAAGGATTAAGGCGTTCTTCATACAACAATCAATCCGTCGAAGTAAAAAACGAAATTTTTAATGGAAAAACGGGATATTTGATAAAAGTTGGAAATTATAGCTATCGTGTTGAACTTCAAGTAGACATCGATGAAAATGACGGCGTTTCTGTACCCTGTCGAGCGGACTTTGTAATAACACCGGAAAGACAAAGTACGGTTAATATCCATCCTATAGTCGTCTTCACCGATGGCTTCCACATTGAAATGTCCTCATATTCTCTATGTCAACACGATCCTCTTCTTCCTGATGATGGCGCTGTCCGTCTTTACCTGGACACGTTGCGTTATTGCCTATCTGGGAGTGGGCGGCTGGTTGCGCAGATATATGCTGTGGACCGGTCTCGGGGTATTTATGTTTTTCATCGTCGCGCTGATTGTGAACTTTTTCACCGGAAGTTTTTTCCAAATTAGCGCCCAAACCATCTATAAGGAAGGTCCATTGCGTAACATTGCGCTCCTGTTGCTGGCCGCGTTCAATGGAATCCGAGCCGGACTGACACTGTTTCGAAGTCTGCGCACGGAAGGAGCGCTCCGCCGACGCAACATGATGGTCTTCGCATTCGGCATTACGATGTTTGTGGCGATTTTGGTCCAGTTCTTCGATCCTTTCCTCCCGATCTATTCGATCGGATGCCTTTTCGGCTGCTGTCTCCTTCATGTTTTCGTGATTGAGGACGAGCGGGATGAAATGTATCGGAAGGAATTGCTCGCGCGCGACTACGAAATCCAGCTTGAGGCCGAGCGCGCGGCAGGACAGGCAAAGGCGCTCTTTTTCTCGACCGTGTCGCATGATATCCGCACCCCGCTCAACGCCATTATCGGGTATGCGGAGTTGATGGAACACGGCATCGAGGATGAGGAGGATCGGAAACATGCTTTCGGAGCCATTGTTTCAAACGGGCATGTCCTGCTTGATCTTGTCAACGATGTGCTTGACCTTTCCAAGCTTGACGCCGGCAAAACCGTGTTGGTGCCGGAATTGACCGACTTCGAACAGCTTGCATTTGACGTGCTTCACACTTTTGACGTTGCCGTTTCCGGGAAAGATGTTGACCTTGAAGAGGACTTCACCCCGATTCCGCCGCTGATGATAGACCGGCATCGGATTCGGCAGATACTGTTTAACCTCATCGGCAATGCCGTCAAATTCACGGAACACGGGGAAATCATCCTGTCCGCTCAATTCGAAAAGAATCCGGACGAGGACGCCAAGACAGGAACTCTGACGTTTTCCATATCCGATACCGGGTGCGGCATTCCTCCTGATGATCTGGAGCACATCCTGGAGCCCTTTGTCCAGGCGAAGAACTCCGGCGCGGCCAAAGGGACCGGACTCGGCCTTTCGATCTGCCAGCAACTGACGAAGCTCATGAACGGGACAATTACAGTGAAATCCACCCTGGGCAAAGGAACAACGTTTACCGTCGTTCTGCCGGACATTCCATTCTCGGTTGCCAATATGGACGCCTTGATCTCAACGAACCGGATCATCCCGATTCCGCAATTCGCGGTGGAAAAACTTCGAGTCCTGCTTGTGGATGATGTCCCTGTGAACATCCGGGTCCTTCAGGCCATGCTGCGCCGTTTGGGCGTGACCAATATCGTGACAGCGGGGAACGGGGCGGAAGCGCTTGACGCGCTGGCGAAAGACGCATCTTTCAACCTGGTCCTGACCGATATGTGGATGCCGGTGCTGGACGGAGAGGGCCTGATCCGCGAAATCCGGAATAAAGAGCAATGGAAAGAACTCACCGTCTATGCCGTAACTGCGGATGTCGAAGCGCAGAAAACATATAGGGAATCAGGTTTTTCGGGCATTCTGCTAAAGCCGATCACGCTCGAAAAACTTCGTGGCGTCATCGGTTGATTGCTTTTGAAAGACCGTATTGGTCAACCCCGAAAAAAAGCCGAAAACCAGTTTTCAGGTTTCCCAAAAACTTGACAAAACGAATAGTTGCATGTATATTACGAAAAACCACGCCGACACACAGTCCGCTCACAGAATACTGAGATGAGATACGAAATGAACTATGCGGAACCTTAAATAGCGGTTTTAAAATCGGCTGTTTCGCGCCTTTTTCGGCATATTGCGGCCTTATGCCGAGCTCAAATCGGTATTCTCCAAACTTTTTTCGGACTTTTTGGCATAGGCCGGGCATGTGTCACCAGTTTTTTGAAACGATGCATGTGCAATTGAAAAAAAGCAACATGTGGTGACACATACTCTCAAGTACACTTCATTTTGAGATCATGTCGGTCATGCAAGCAGCCCCTATCCTCTCAAGCCATAAAACGAACTGAGATTTCTTTTCATTCTTTTAGCATTTTAATGCCGATTATTGTTCAAGCCTAACAAAATATTTGTCGATTTTTCTCAAACGTGCACAATAAAGGCCATACGATAAACGTTAAATGTTTTAGAAAACATTACTATTTTTATCAATCATCCCGGCAGCAGTCTCCTTCTTCCGGCAGAACGCGGCAACCAGCACCCCGCAGCTGTTTCCGCCTCTGCCTCACCCCCGCGAAACGGAGCGTGCGGCCTCAAGCCAATTTATTAGGAGAACGGAAATGAGACACGTCCTGATTTTTGCCAACTTGATCCTTGCGACCTTCGTGTGCTTCAACGCATACGAATGGTTGAGCGAACCTTCGGTCGAAGCGGAAGTCGCCACGACAGCAAAAAGGGAACGTCGCGCAGCAACTCCGCAGCCGACCCCTGTCGCGCAGACGCAACAGCCGTGGCAGCAGCCCTGGGGATTTGTCAGCGCGCCCATGTCTACGGAGAATCAGGTTGCGACCACCGTGGCGCTGAACATCTTCGATCCCGAACGGGCGCCCAAGACGACCGCGAATAACACCAGAACAATTGCCATGCCGGTCAATCGCGGCGACATGACGCTCGTCGGCACGTTCACCATCGGAAAAGTCGTGGGGGCGATCATCCTCCAGCGCGGCATGCAGATGATGAACATGTGGCAGCAGCCCGGACGAAATAATAACAACAACCGGAACAATAACAATACGCCCAATGCCGAAGAACTTGCGGCTGCTCAGGAACAGCAGATGCAGGAAGCGCTGGAGAATCGCGCTGAGCTGTCTTCCCTGCTTCAAACCCTGCAAATGAGCCCCGGCGTCACGCCTCAGCAGACCGAATTGCTTCGTCAGCGTTTGAACCGTGCCAACGAGCAGATCGCGCTCCTTCAGAACCAGAATCAGCAGCGGGTTTTAGGACGTGACGGGCTTCCCATAGACGGCATCACGGCAGCGACCGCTTCCAATTCCAATAAGCAGTATTTCCGCGTAGGCGAAACACTCCCGAACGGTTACACGCTCGCAGCTGTGACGCCATCGACCGCCACGCTCACCCGCAATCAGGAACGAATCGAGCTCACGATGCAGGGTTCCTCTACGAATGCGGCCAACGGCGGATTCGGTATGGGCGGATTCGGCATGGGAGGCTTCGGCATGGGGGGCTTTGGAGATATGGGCTTCGGCATGGGCGGTTTCGGGGGCATGGACTTCGGCGGAGGTATGGGCGGATTTGGAGGAGGCATGGACTTCGGCGGTGGCATGGGGGGATTTGGTGGCGCTGGCGGCATGGGCGGTTTCGGAGGAGGAGCTGGCGGCATGGGCGGTTTCGGTGGCGGCGGTTTCGGCGGTTTCGGCGGATTCTGATCTCAACATTTGACAATACAACATTTCAAACTCAACTCCAGCGATAAAAGGAGAAGAAAATGAAAACAACAAAATGGATTCTCGCCTGCGCACTTGCGGTCTCCATGACAGCGGCAACAATCTGGGCTCAGAAAGATGCATATAAGGACACAGGCAAAAGTTCTACAGAACTGGATATGCTTGTCGATCTTGCGGAAATGGATTTGCTTGCCGACATGCTCGAATCTCTTCTGCGGGAAGAGGAGAATGCCGAAAGCAACTCCATCGCCGATTTCCAAATACCGGGAAATGATCTTGCCTGCATGCCCGAAATGAGCTTTGACATTTATGGCGGCGGATTCGGCATGGACAGCATGAGTGGCGGCTGTAACCCGATCATGGTGGGGTTCAATGACATGGGCGGCTTTGGTCATATGGGCGGTTTCAGCGGTTACCCGATGATGGGGGGATTCGGCGGCATAAGCGTTTTTTGCGGATTCTGAGCTTGGCATTGAAATAGTTTTTCAAAAACTATTTCCTTTTGGATTTGGTCTTTTTTGTTGTCCGTATTTCCGCATGATTTGAGTTTATGAATAGAATAAATTATTCTTTATAGTACATGCAAATGAGAAAAACACAAAAAATGAAATCATACAATACAATATGTATATATTGCTATTCGTTAATTGATGTGAAAACACAGCTGTGAATCGTAAACGGACACCGTAGGAACAACTTGCGGACCCCTTGTCCAACATCCTACAACCCTAATAAACAAGGAGAACGACTATGAAGAAAATGACTACACTCATCGTCCTCGCACTTACTGGAATCGTGTCCGTCAACACCTACGCACAAGGCTTTGGCGGAGGAATGGGGCTCGGCACAGGCGGTTTTGGCGGTCCCGGCATGGGACCGGGAGCCGCTCCCGCTCCTGCCGGAGTTTTCAATGGACCCGGCATGACTGCACCTGGCGCTGACCTTGGCGGCTTCGGCTTTGGCGGTTTCGGCGGCGGCGCACCAGCTGCCGGTCCTGTCCCCGCTAACGGCTTCGGCTTTGGCGGCTTCACAACACCCGGAACAACTCCTGCCGGAGGCTTCGGCGGCATTGGCACTGCTCCGGCTCCGACCGGAGGCTTCGGCGGCATTGGCACTGCTCCGGCTCCGACCGGAGGCTTCGGCGGCGCTCCCGCTGGCGGATTTGGCGATTTCGGAGGCTTCGGTGGATTTGGCGGGTTTGGCAACGCTCCCGCTGTTGGCCCCACTCCGGCCCCGCAGACTGGCATCGGGTTTGGCGCAGCACCTGTTCCTTCCACTGGGTTCGGTGCTCCCGGCATCGCTCAGACTCCGCAGTTAGGCTTTGGCGCTCCCGCCGGTGGTCCGGCTCCTGCTCCGCAGGGTAGCTTCGGGATCAGTGTTGCTCCGGCTCCGACTGGTGATTTCGGTGGCTTCGGTGGCTTCGGCGGTTTCGGCGGTTTCGGTGGACCCGCTGCCGGACCAGCGCCTCAGTTTGGTCCTCATGCAGGTTTCGGACCTGGCGCTGCTCCGGCTCCGACCGGTGGCTTCGGGGCTGCTCCTGTTCCGCAGGGTGGCTTCGGCCTCGGTCCCGCTCCGCAGGCGGGTTTCGGTCCCGGCGCAGCTTCTGCTCCGCAGGCAGGTTTCGGCATAGGTCCCGCTCCTGCTCCGCAGGGTGGCTTCGGTCTCGGCGCAGCTCCTCTTCCGCAGGCTGACTTCGGTACTCCGAAAGCCGCGATCCAGGACAGACAGCCCCGTGGCAGACGCGAAGGCAGACACGAAGGCAGACGCCAGAATCGCGAACGCGGCGCTGCTCCCCGTGGCGGCTTCGATGCCGGATTCGGTGGACCTGCTCCTCAGGGTGGTTTCGGCGGCTTTGGACCGCAGGGCGGCTTCGGCAGTTTCGAAGGTCCCGTGCCTCAGGGCGGCTTCGGAGGGTTCGGCGGCTTTGGACCGCAGGGAGCCTTCGGCTTCTGAATTCTGAAAAACAAATGATTCTTCAAGGGCCATCTCCTCAAGGACTTGGCCCTTTTATCATTTGCGGATTTGTCAAAAACGAGCCGAATACCACATAAGCCAGTAAAAAGCACATGAAATCAAGGCGTTTCCCTTGCTTTTTGGGGAAATGTGTGGTATTTTATTTCTTAAACCATTCATTCGCGTTTCCATGAATCGAACCAGCAATACCCGAAAGAAACACCCCATGACCCGCAACGAATTGATCGAACTCCTTTCCATCCCGGAAGATTCGCCTGAAGCAGAAGCAATGCGCCGGGAAGCGAGTGCGCTGTCCCACAAACGTTTCCACGACACCAGCCTCCTGCTCGGTCAGATCGGAGTGGAACGCCACGCATGTCCTGCCGCCTGCCGGTTCTGCTCCTTTTCCGAGGATGTGTTCAAGGACTCGCGGATCGACCTGGATATTCCCTCGGTCGTGGAGATGGCACGGGCGTTCTGCGCTTCGGGCGAGGTCAAAGCGCTTTTCCTGATGTGCATGCACGACTTCGACGCCCCCTCTCTCTGCAAACTCGTCGAAGCGGTCCGTGTCGTGATCCCGGAGAAAACGGAGATCGTGTTCAATATCGGGGACTGCCCGGAAAGCTGGTGGCGCGAATTCAAGGCGGCTGGAGTCTCCGGCGCTTATCATGTGCTTCGGCTGCGCGAGGGGACGGATTCCCAGTTGAACCCGGACGACCGGAAAGCCACCATCGCGGCGATTCGCCGGACGGGATTGAAATGGTATTACTGCTGCGAACCCGTCGGACCGGAACACACCAACGAAGAACTTGCCGATGCAATCCTCCTCGGCAATGAATTCGGCTGTTTCCAGCATGCGGCGATGGCCCGCGTGAACTTCCCCGGCTCCCCGCTGGCGCAGTTTGGCGAGATTTCCAAACGCAGACTGGCGCAGATCGTCGCCGCGGTCGCGCTTGCCTCCGCGGACAACCCGGAGCTTGGCAGCATCGCCGTCCACGAACCCGACATGCTCGGACTGTTGTCCGGCGCAAACTCGGTCTATGCGGAGTGCGGCTTCAATCCGCGCGACCTGGAAACCCGCACGGAAGAAGGTCGTGGCGGCAGTGTCGCCCGCATGACTGCCATGCTGACGGAAGCCGGCTGGCGTCCGTAAGGGGGTACGGCACCCCCTTGCCAAATGAGGCAAAGATGGCCCCGAAACCGCGATGGTTCCGGGTCAGATCGTCGACTCAGCGCAAACCGTAGAAAATGATGCCGAACAGCGCCGACAGGACGATCAGTCCGATGGGGGATAATCCACCCTTCCAGAATTTCCTCGAGCCGAAATAAATCCCCGCAAGCAGCGCTGTCATGGCGGTCGCTGTCACGTTCACACAGCTACCGGAAGTTCCCGCACAGTTCCGCACGATCAGGTACGCTCCTGTGGCGAGCACGATACCGACGACGCAGGGCTTCAGTCCTCGCAGAACAGCTTGGGCATCCGGATATTTGAGCAGTTTCCGCAGCAGAGTCATGACGAGCAGGATGATAACGAACGACGGAAGCACAACGGCGCTCGTTGCAATCAGCGCCCCCGGCAGCCCCGCCTGCGAACGACCGACGTAAGTCGCGAGATTCACCATGATCGGTCCCGGAGTGCTTTCGCTGACGGCGATCATATACGTCAGCATATCTTCTTCGAGCCAACCATATGAGAGAACCACATCCCTGATCAGCGGGATGGCTCCGTAAGCCCCGCCGAAGGAGAACAACCCGACCTTGAGAAAGCCGATGAACAGGTCAAGATAAATCATTTGGCTTCGCCCTCCGTCCCAGCGTTCCGCTTCGCCAGGAAAATGGATAAACTCAATATTCCGGCAATCAGCATCAGTGTAATGGAGGTAATCCGCACCGCAACGATATTTATCAGCATCATGGCACAGAAAGAACCGCCCATGATGGCGAGCTGGAGCGGCTTCTTCGGCATTTTGCATATCATCCTGACAGAGGCATCCAATATCAGGATGCCGACGGCGATCTTTATCCCCTTGAATGCATGCGCCACCCACGCAATCTCGAGAAAACCATCCAGAAACGAGGATATGAGGAAGATGATGCAGAACGACGGCAGGACGATTCCGACCGTCGCCGCGACCGCCCCGACCAGGCCTTTCTGCTTGTACCCGACATAGGTGGCGCAGTTTATGGCTATCGGTCCCGGAGTGGATTCGGCGATCACCGTGATATCCATCATTTCGTCATGCGTTATCCACTTTTTCGATTCCACACAGGAGCGGTCGATCAGCGAAATCATGGCGTAGCCCCCGCCGAAAGTGAACAACCCGATCTTGGCGAAAGTCAGAAAAAGATCCAGAAGGATATTCATCTGAGCGCTCCGCGACCGATCAATGGCAGTGTCCCCCGCATTTGTGCTCGGCACCGCCCTCATGGCATCCGTGGCTGCCGCAGGAATGCGTTGCCTCGCCGTCATGGTGGTGGCACTGGAAATCGGGATTGGGCATGAGCGTCCCGTCCAGATAGGCCTTCACGGCATCATCCACATTGCCAGCCGCCCCGCCGATCAGCTCGACGCCCGCCTCGGCCAGCGCCATCTGCGCGCCGCCGCCGATGCCGCCGCAGATGAGCACGTCGATGCCCTTGTCGTTCAGAAGGGTCGCGAGCGCGCCGTGGCCGCTGCCGTTGGAGCCGAAGAGCTCGCTGCTGACGACCTTGCCGTCCTCGACCTCATAGACCTTGAAGGTCTCGGTGTGGCCGAAATGCTGGAAGACGTTTCCGTTTTCGTAGGTAACCGCAATTCTCATAGTGGGTTGGTACTCCTTTGTTTTAGTAATAATGGCGTGATTGTAACACAAATGCGCGGGAAAGAAAAGTTCACAGGTCACAAAAGTCAATTCTTACTCTGAGGTTAGTATCTTTCCGGAAAGCCGGTACTTGTATCATTCTTTCCGTTTGTGTAGAATGGAATTGCAAGAACAAACAGATGGAGGTTCATGATTATGGCAAAGAAAATTCTGGTTCTGACCGGCAGCGCGAGAAAGGACGGCAACAGCAACCGCATGGCGCGCGCCTTTGCCACCGCTGCGGCGGCAAAGGACAACGACGTCAAGGTGATTGACACAGCCAAGCTGAAGCTCAACTTCTGCCACGCATGTCAGACCTGCTACAAG
>JAEEGJ010029521.1_pt1 | contig 10807 bp, 10 predicted proteins | sample 8958761 | NCBI WGS metagenome assembly JAEEGJ01 (sample SAMN16246546, study PRJNA631951) | gut metagenome | biome: gut microbiome; feature: rumen; material: RS-attached | host: Bos | place: Iran: Karaj | collected 2018-10
ACTACGTGGAGGGTGTTCATTGTTTGTAGTGGTTTCTAAGATGTGTGTATTTCATTTAAGTATATTATTAATGCGAATTAAAAGGTATAGCTGCTTGCGATAAGTTCCATTTGTGACTAATGATTCGATAAAAACACATGTGACAGGATAATTGGGGTTTAATAGGCATTATGCATACATGATATAATTACTTTGTCAGAGAGCCGACTCTAAGAAAACAGAATAATCTTGATTCGGTAAAGGAGTCTAATTAGTGAGAAGCGACAATTTTGAAATAGTGCGTAGTGCTTTTGAGTATACAAAGCGAATTGATGCATATTCGATTGAGAGTAAAGAAGACTATTATGAAATAGTTTCTGGTCCTGCATATACTGATATGACCCCAAGAACTATTAAGGATTCAAAAAAAGCAGATGTGAAAGATGCACTGGAGCAGTTGGCCAATGACATTTATAAATATATTCATTCTAATAAAAACTATAGCATTACAGAGTTTAATGCCTGGCACAATAAAACTTGTAGTGGTTTTCTAGAAAAATACAAGGAAAAGAGTGGAATTGAAATAAAATATGGTAAGGCTCAGAAAATCCTAAATATGTCCATGAAATACCTGTATTGTTTTCATGATTCACAGGCGAAATACTCAAGGAAATTTCTAAATTGCCATATGCCGCTCGACAACTATACTATGGAGTGGTTTGTTAAAATTATCATTAACCCATATATGTATATTTAGTTCCTTCTTGGAATGCTACTGTCCCTAAACAAACTGAATTCATACGAATCAATTATCAAGAACTTGTAGATTATGTAATAGAACCAGCTAAAACAGTGAGTTCAAACAAAAGAACTATTGATTATCTACAAATGTATCTTAAGTGTTTATCATTTCAGACAGATAGTAAAAAAGGAGACAGAAGTATGGCAATCAGCGCTGAGGAAAGAGAATTATTAGAGCAGTTTTATGACAAGAACAAGGATCTGTTTATTGCAATACTTGATATGATGGCAGATGATGAGGATGCAGATAGCAAAGCAGTTAGTTCGGCAAGAAAAATGCTAACAGGCAAAGATTATTCTAAATATGAGTTTGATGGAAAAACATATAATAAACGCAATTTGGTGCTAGCTGTAATAAAGAAATACATTAACGATAACAAACCTAACACTCTAGATGATTTAAAGAGTGCTTTCCCTGAAAAAATAATAAGAGGAGTTTCAGAAGCACCTGGTTCCTTTAGGCACTATGATGAATCGGTAAAAACTTTAGATGGTTCTGAAGCATGGGTCCTTAATCAATGGGGATTAGACAATATTATCGATTTTATCAGTTTTGTAACTACAACACATGGCTATGTAATTACCAAAGTAACTTGAATGCTAATTGTACTCAATTTACATGGCTGATTTAACAATTAAGCATACTCTGTTTTTAACCATACGATTTCCTTGTGACTTCTGCCGTTAAACACTGTCCTGGATAATTCCATTAACACAAGTGCGACATAAGTGTAGTAGTCATCTTTGGAATCGATCTTGTAGGGGATGAGGCAGCCGAGAAGCTTCTCCAGAGGCATTGAATCTATCTCATATCTGGTACCGGTGGCTCTGTCCTGGACATATGCGTGATCGCCGTCCTGACGCTCTTCGAGCATTATATACTCAGACTCTGAAGGCTCTGCCTTGCAGTACCTCATATCTAAGAATGCGAGGCTTGTTAATGCTTTCTCGTCTCTGCTTGGAGTGTAATTGCAGAGCCGGTAGTAGCAATCGGTCAGAGTCCCGCTACAGCATCCTTCCAGCATCTTGATGAAAGGAGTATCCTTCTCTATTCTCCATCTGTGTGCAGGGTGGTAGACCTTGTTAAGAGTGCTGTTGATGAACTTGATACCGCGCCTACGCTGATAGGCTTCGTCCTGCAGGGTGCGGAGCTTTCTTCCTGTCTCGGGGTCAGTGCGGCTGATCTCGCGGGTATACTTCCGCTCCTTGTCTTCTATGGCATTGATAAGCAGAAAGAGAGCTGTCATGTTGCCGCTCCTTCTCTCGATAAGGTGTCTTATGTATTCAAGCTCGGCCAGATAGGGCTTCATGCCACTGAAGCCCTTATACATAGTCGTCTTCTCGTCTATCAGCTTGTAGATGTCATTAGCCAGGATATCCAGATGATAAACGTACATACCGTTCCTCCTAATTCTTACTTCACTTCCGGCGGCAGGTCGCAGGGTCCTGAGAAGAATTCCCTCATCTTGTTCCAGGCTTCCTGCTCATCGGGAGGCAGGAGACCTGCCTTGCCCAATGAATCACGTTCCTTGAAGTTGATGTCCGTCTGAACGGCCTTGAGCCAGTCTTCGGTTACATCTTCCATTAAGCCTCGTGCCAGCAGTTCGACCCTGGTGTCGTGAAGGAACTTAACGTAGTCCTCCATTCCTGCCACGCCCTTGTACTTGCTTTGCTTGGCATCAAGGAGTTTCTCAGTCTCCTCGATAAGATTAATGATGTTGTTATCCATATGTTTTTTCTCCTTTCCTGTTTAGGCTGCAAAGCCTATCTTTCTTGACTTCTTTGCGGTATCCGGATCAAGTTCCGGTGCTGCGATGTCTTCTGCCGTGATGGTAGTCAGTATCTCGTCAGTGAGATCCTCTTCGGGCATCTTGTCGAGTCTGACTGCCAGGTTGGATATGGCAAGTTCTATGGCTCTTCTGACATATCTGCCGTTTCCGAATGTCTTGTTTACACGGGCAATCTCATATATAAGAGCGAGCTTGTCAATCGCTTCGTCGGTTATCTTAAGATGCTTGTCGGCAACCTGGAACCTTGTTATCTCGCAGAGTTCGTCCACGGAGTAGTCTTCGAAGTGGATGCGGTGTGCAATCCTGGAAGACATACCGGGGTTACGGTCGATGAAGCTCTTCATCTCGTCGGGATAGCCGGCAAAGATGACTATTATGTCCTCACGCCTGTTATCCATCTCCTGGACTATGGTGTTGATGGCTTCGTCGCCGAAGGAACCCTTGCTGTTACCGTCGTCCAGCGAGTAAGCCTCGTCGATGAAGAGGACACCGCCCATTGCTTCCTTGAACTTCTTGCGGACCTTTGGGGCGGTATGGCCGACGAACTGTCCGACGAGGTCGGCTCTGCCTGCCTCAACGAACTTGCCGGAGGACAGTACACCTTCTTCCTTGAGTATCTGCGCCAGGAGTCTGGCAATCTCTGTCTTGCCGGTGCCGGGGTTGCCCGTGAAGCACATATGCATAGAGTTCCTGCCTATGTTCACGCCGCGCTTGCTGAGGCGCTTCTGGAACTTGAATGAGGCTATGGCGGCTTCTATCAGGGCCTTGGCAGCACTGAGGCCGATCATATTCTCGAGTCTCTCTCTGGCAGACATCTTCGAGTCGTCATTACGCTCTGCGTCACTGCCGTTGACTATCGGGTCGTTCGGAATATAGACATCTTCCTTGGTGACCTTGTAGAGCCTGTTCTCAGGAATCTTCTTGTCCTTATACTTGCGGGCAAGTCTGACGGACATATTCAGAGTGGACTTCTCTGCGAGGTTACGGGCGAAGCGGCCGTTGCCGAAGTTTTCGAGGCGGTAAGCCTTGTTGAAGATGTCCAATGCTGCCTGGCGTGCTCCGGGTGTGGCGGTGAAACCGTCCTCGGCAAGGATATAGTCATATATCTGCAGGAGTTCTTCCGGAGTGTAATCCGGAAAGTCCACGGTATAGGGTATCCTGCTCTTGAGACCCTCGTTCTGTTCAAGGAAAGCATCCATCCTGTCCTTGTATCCGGCGAAAATGACAATTACGTCGTTGCGGTACATCTCCAGATGGCGGATGAGTTCGGTTATTGCCATCTGACCGAAGAGAGCATAGGCCTCGTCGATGAAGAGTACGCCGCCCTTCGCAAGTTCGAATGCCTGTTCTATCTCAGACGGGAAGTTGAGTTCGGTTCCACTTCTCTCGATGAAGATGCCGCTCTGGAGAAGGCCGGACTCCTTGGCTATCTTGGCGAATATCTGAGCGACCAGAGTCTTGGCCGCACCCGGGTTGCCCTTGAAGGTCATATGCATAGAACGTGCGTTGCCGGAGTGCTTCTTACGCTGCTGCTCTGCCTTGTTGGCAAGGAGGATCATATCGATCTGCTCCTTTACGGCCTTGAGGCCGATAAGCGACTGAAGCCGGTCATATGCCGAGCCGGTGTTGTCGTCACGGTCAAGCTTGAAGGACGGATTCGCCTGAAGCTTGTAAGACTTCAGGAAGTTCTTACGGATGCACCAGGATTCGAAGCTGTCGAAGGCCTTCAGGATATCCGTCTGGGTGAATTCGGTCCCTTCGAGCGTATCCAGATACTCACCGGCCTGTGAGACGTAGCTGGAGTATGCCGAGCCCTCGATGAGGTTCTTCAGGTAGCTCTCAGCGTCAGCGCGGCTGCCCTTGCCCTCACGGATGGGTACATAGTAGATGTACTTCTCGATGAGGGGGATGAGGGTGAAGGCAAAGCCCGGATTATCGATATCGTACAGGAAGACAAAGAGATTGTCGTTCTTGTGAGTCTTTACCAGCCGAGCAAGATACGCGCAGGTGGTGGCATAGGCTGTCGGTTCGGTACCGATCTTCGTGCTCATATCGATGACGATGGTGCCGCCGTATGAGTTCTCGATTATCTTCTCGAAGATGGAGGGGTGCCTGTAGAGCTCATCGTCGATATCAGTGATAAGTTCCATACGGCCACCCTTAAGTCTGCCGGCCTTCGCGAGCGCCCCCATAAGTCTTATGGTGATATCGCTGCCGGCTTCCTTGCTCCTGGAAGAGATTACATAATGTGCGGCGATTCCTGTAAGCGTATTTGCTGAGTCCTCGCCTGAGACGGTATCCCTGGCTATCCTGTCCAGCTCGTCTCTGAGCGTGACATCGTACAGGTGGTCTTCTGTGTCAGGTCCGGTATAGGCGATGTCTTCAGCGAGCCTGAAGCCGCACTTGCCGGTAGAGAGCAGTTCTCTCTCGTCGTACAGGATGACGTTGGCCTGGTCGACCATTCTGGACCAGTACTGGCACAGACCTCGTCTCTTTGCTTCCCTGAGATTGGATTCGAATTCAATCATAGTTATCTCGGCGAAGTCTGAAGTCTTGATCTTGCGATCAAGGATGTCTTCGATGGTCGACATAATCTCGTCCATTACTTCTTCGGGCTTTCTCGTCTTCTCGTCGATTGCGTAGACAGCTCTGAGGTACGTACCTTCATCTCTGTAGATGAGAAAGGAGATGCCGTTGGACAGGTTCTTTGACAGGTAATTCGTAACTGCCTCGATGGAGTTATCGTAAGAGTATTCCTTGAGTTTTACCTTCGAGGAAGTGATGTCTTCATACCTGAGGTGCAGATTAAATGTGTAGTATCTCATATTCTTTTCCTCCCATTCCAAATTGTTTTTTGTTGGCGTAATCGTAGCAAATTCGATATGCGTTTGTGAATGGTGAAGTGGTGTTACGATAGGCAAAATTTGAACTATCCTCGCGAATATATTATTCTTGTTTATAAGTAAAGGAGATTGGGTATGGCGAACAAGAAATATTCTGTGCTGGCAGTGCTGAGAGTTCTGGAAGACTATTCGGATGAGGAGCATTCTCTGTATATCAAAGAGATACAGGGTCTTATAGAAAGCGAGTATGGAATCGTTGTTGGTGAGAAGACAATCAGAACAGATATACGCGCTTTGTTGGACTTTGGATTTGACATCAGATTTGTCGGATCATATAGAAGAGTAGTTGCTCATAAAGATGGTACAGTTATTGATTCGGATATCAATACGGGATGTTATCTTGTCGGTTCCCTGACGGATGTGGATATTGAGATCCTGTTCAGCTCTCTTACAAATGAGCGACATCTGTCTGATACCAGGTATAAAGAACTGATGTACAAGCTGGAGGGGCTGTCGTCAACGAATGACTTCAGATTGTTCAACAATGCTGTGCTTAGAGGCAAAAGAGATATTGTGAGTGGCGACATTGTGTATGAGAACATACATGTGATCAAAGAGGCGATCAAAGGGCGTAAAGTTCTGTCTCTTACATATTTGCCGTCGATAGGCGAACCGCCTTCGAATGTTCAGAAAGAGATGCTGATATCTCCTTATAGGGTGTTCGTGGAGGACAATGTCTACTATCTTGTCGGAAGCAAGAAGCGTAATTGGTGGTTAGGTGGTGAATTGGTATTCCTTCGAATTGAGCGGATGCGCAAAGTTGAGATATTGCCGTATGAGAAATACAGTGTCGTGGACATAATGGGCGGTAAAAAGATTGGTGATGACTATGACAAAGGTCGTTTCAGATTGTGTCTCGGGCAGAGTATAGAGATTACTTTCAGATACAGCACGTCCATATTTGATAAAGCCTGCGATTACTTCGGCAAGAGGAACATGAGCTTTGCTTTTTTTGACGAAAGTTTTATTGAATCGAAGGTATCTGTTCCAGAGAAAGCAATGGTTCAGTTTGCTCTGATGAATGCGCCGGATGTTGAGATCATGGATCCTCCGGAACTCAGAAAGAAGGTAAAGAACATGTTTACAACGGCGGCGAAGAAGAACAGTTAGTTGTTAGATGCGTGCGAACAGTCCATTTAATCGGACTCTTGATCCTTAGTTACGTGATATACTGACCTCGTAATGAATACAACCTGTCATGATCCTGTAACTCCCGATAGGGAGTCAGGGTCATTATTTCTATTAGGAGGAAAGTTATGGAAAACTATTTTGAATCTGATTACAACAGGAACCTGAAGGAAGCGCTCGGCGAAGCTGCAAGAGACTACAGCGAAGAGAACTGGCTTAAGGTAGTGGAGCTGCTTATGGAAGGCCTGCTGAGCGGAGAAGAGCTTGCCATTGCAAGTAACGGCGCTCCCCGCATAGTGATTGCTTTCGACCCGGAAATAGAGGCAGAGGACATCTTCTCTGACGAACCGGGTGTGGGTGAGGAGAGGCTTGCTTCAATTGACCACGACGGCAAGTCCTGGCTGCTGACATTTACCTGTGCGGAGGAGGCATATGCCTTGGATTCCAATGCGAATGTTATGTATATCCCCATAAGGGAGCTGTTCGAGTTCCTGTGCGGCGACGAAGAGGTCGGCGGGTTCATCATCAATCTGGGAACGGATACATTCCTGGTCTCCAGAGGGCTTATGGCCGATATGCTGGAGGATGCGGACGACTGGCCGGATGTGGGGTGAGTGTCCCATTAATCACCCTCATGAGTTCTCTGACGGTGATACAATACGATTGAACACAAGGAGAGTGTTCGAGTTTTTCAAGTTTTGGTTTATGTTTTCTCCTCTTAAGCGACCCGGTTACTCCTTTTCCGGGTCGCTTCTTTTTGCATCATTTGTTTGTTATAAGGTGATGAGATAATTTGTGTACATAATCCTGTGTAAGATGTTGATGAATCAATAAGCACTTTAACATCAACACACTGAACCATGCGGCAACACCTGATAAAGAAATACTCGATACATATACTGGCAATCCCAGCGATCAAGCCGGAGCTGTTTGATATACCCATGAGCCGGTGTGCGATCATATCTTGTACCGATAGGAAGAACAGACATGTATTTATGTTTCCTGCAACGCAGAGATGTCTCATTCCTTTTGCTGATTCGGAAGACACGGCTCATCCCTATGCGATAACGGCTGTTCAGGCCAGGCTGATCATAAAATTTCTTAGGCGGCTTCCTGATGAAGTTACTGATCTGTACGTGTGCTGCTCTAAGGGCGGGTCAAGAAGTCCTGCAGTAGCTGCCGCCATACTCCGTATGTCGGGCAGAAGCGATAAAGCAGTGTGGGAGAATCCGTTCTATGTTCCCAACAGACTTGTGTATAGGGTTATCTGCCAGGAGTTTGGCCTTCATGCTTCGGAGTCATATGTAAATCAGCTGGCGGAACTCAACATGAAATGTTATCTGGATGCCGTATATAACGGAAATACCGGTGGTTATGAGAGGTGGCAGATCATTGAGTAGGTGTGAATGAAAAGTGTACGAATAAACGGACTCATCCTTGACAATCAGATGCTATACTGAGGCTACTAGAGAAAGGGAGGAATGAGATATGATTAGAGTTCCCAAGGACAAGTCAATTGACATAAATGTACCTTACCGCATGTACAACGATACAGAACTTCTGGTTACAGAAGACGAGGTTTGGGTCCGTGCTGACGAAGCACTTTACAACAGGATTAAATCTTCTTATGACTCGGGTAAGTTCAAGACCATGAACGACGACGAGTCGCTGAAGGAACTGTGTGAAGAGTATGCTTCCAAGGCGAGGAAGGCAAGGTGGCAGGAGTTTGTTTTCGACTACCCGGAAGATATTGTGAGAGGATTAACTTTCGAGGAGAACTCCGCAGCGCAGTGGGACGAAGAGAAGTTCCAAGAGATGATGGACGAGATAATGCCCGGAATCCTCGCAGAGGACGAAGCCGAGCTAGACGAGATTGCCAGGCAGGCTCTGGAGGAAGTCGACAGAATGAACGCGATAGAAGGCGACTTAACGGCTCTTCAGAAATGGGTAGAGTCCAAGGGGTTTAAGCCCGGCGAGCATAACCTTAACGTGGGTGACGAGGGCATCGGGTATGTGACTCTGGATTTGGCCTGGACATATGGGCTTAAGGGACTGCAGGGCGGATTCACGAAGCCGGTCGGATTGAGAATCGGAGCTTCCGCTGAAGAACTTAAGCCTGCTGAAGGATACGGATATACCTGCTTTACAAGTATTGAAGAGTTCAAGGAATATGTCCGGAAGAAGTATGGGGTAAGCTGATGCAACCATGCCCGGCATCGCTGTCGGGCTTTTTTATGCCCTTAATAAGTCCCATCATCCTGTATATTATCTTTGTATAGAAAACTGTGAGTAAAGGAATGTGCAAATGATCTATATTACCGGTGACACACACGGGACAATTGACTGGGGGAAGATCAATACCTCAAGATTCCCGGAACAGAAGGATCTCACGAAGGACGATTATCTTATCGTCTTAGGAGATTTTGGCGGCGTGTGGGGTGATGAGGATCAGGACCGCTATATACAGAAGACGTATGGTGAGCGGAATTTTACGACGCTGTTTATCGACGGGAACCATGAGAACCACGATCTGCTGGATTCGTACCCGGTGGAGGAGTGGCACGGAGGAAAGGTGCACCGCATTACTGACAGCATACTGCACCTGATGAGAGGGCAGGTCTACGAGATCGACGGTCTTACGTTCTTTGCGATGGGCGGAGCGGAGTCCACGGATAAGGCGTGGCGCAAGGAAGGCGTGTCCTGGTGGGCAAGAGAGATGCCGTCTGAAGAAGAATACGAAGAGGCTGTTGCCAATCTGGAGAAGTGCGGCGGTGAAGTCGACTATGTGCTGACGCACTGCGCTCCGGAGACGACTCTGTGCGCTCTTAATATGAGTAATGTGTACTTCCGGTCGGCCAATGAGCTGACGAGGTTCTTTGATCTGATAGCGCAGACGATAAGGTTCAGGGAATGGTATTTCGGTCACTACCACAGTGATTCGGACCTGGGAAAGTTCCATCTGCTGTATCAGAGGGTAGTTGAAGTGAAGAGGTAGTGTGTTTAATATGAAGATATATAGTTGATAATATATGAGGAGGGTAGCATGGCTGATGTATTCATTCTAAACAAGATTTTTGATGGCTCATGGAACGATATTGAAGGTAATATCTCCCATGAAATCATAGATTTTGTTCTAACTGATTCAGGTAAGTATTATGTTTATAATGTTCCTTATGGAGTTTGTCCTGATTGGATTCACGTAAAAGGTGATACCGATTCTACCGGTGGTTCTTATAATGCCGAATATATGCTGTTGACAAGTGAAAGCCATAATAAGACTGTTGAAATCCTATACAGGATTAAACTGATCCGAAAAATGCACAATTTAAGATATTCTCGCAACTGGGCAGATAATGAACGGATGCAACAAATTATGCAATCTGTCTATGAGAATAACCAGATTAATTATGGTGGAAGAATAATTTCTGATCTGATCGATAATTCTACCCCCATGGTGACTTTTGAGGCTGCCTTTATGGAAATGCCTGTTGATCCGATTGAAATATCATTCTCTAAATACAACTATCAACGTAATAAAGGATATGTTAAGTCTGACGAATTCCCCAATGACTATAAAAAACTGAACGATAAGCTAAATGAATCAAAGTGGATTCGCGTTGGCTTGAACCCGATGGCTGCGGGTACTGATAATAACTATTCATCAAAAACATTTCTGAATCTGATACTAAAGAACAGAAGTGAAGAATGCTACACAAACATACTCTATTCCATTTTAAAACACCCCGGTATGTTACAAAAGTTCTGCTGTAGATTTGCAGCAGAAGGAGCGTTTGATGAGAGCAAGCCTTTTAAAGTCTTACGAGAACATAAACTAACAGACGGAAGAACTGATGTTTGTGCTAATAATGGCTCGCAGCGCATTGTTATAGAGAATAAATTAGATAGCGGATTAAATGGATTGAAAAGAGATTCCTGTTCTCAATTATCAACATATTATAAGTGGGCTAATGAGGTTGAAAAGGAGCCAATCTGCTTTATTACAGCTCCTGATTATCGTATCAGCTCACCACATCCCAATGGGCTTAGTCAGTTGGAAAGGGAAATACTGAAATATGATCCTAAAATGATGAATAAGTATACGCTAGTATCTTATGGCGATATATGTGATTTTGTCGAGAAGAATAAAGATGAGTTTTCTGAGAGCTATGAGTATTATCGATACCTTGATGACATAATTAAAGCATT
>JAEEGJ010029523.1_pt1 | contig 10806 bp, 7 predicted proteins | sample 8958761 | NCBI WGS metagenome assembly JAEEGJ01 (sample SAMN16246546, study PRJNA631951) | gut metagenome | biome: gut microbiome; feature: rumen; material: RS-attached | host: Bos | place: Iran: Karaj | collected 2018-10
TTCAGGTGCACCGAGAATAGCAGGCCCTTCGCCTTGGCTTCGGCCATCGCATTGGCGATAAACTTTTCGAGCGATGCCATGCGCATCACGGTGGCATCGATGATTTCGCCCTTCAGGAGCGGCTTTGCGGCGCGGAGTTCCGTGACTTCGCCTGCTTCATTGACAAATTCAATCTTGAAGGAATCGGCGTCAGCCATGGTGATGGACTTTTCGTTGCCGTAAAAGTCGTCGGCCTGCATGCTTGCCACATGCGTCTTTACAGAAGTGTTCCAGTTGCCGTTACTGTGCGGGTTGTTACGGGCAAAGTTCTTCACCGCCTTGGGGGCGCGGCGGTCGGAGTTGCCCTGACGAAGCACCGGGTTCACGGCGGAGCCCTTCACCTTGTCGTACTTGGCACGAATTGCCTTTTCTTCGTCGTTCGCCGGAGCGTCCGGGTAGTCGGGCACATCGAAACCGTTCTTCTGGAGTTCGGCGATGGCGGCCTTGAGCTGCGGCACAGACGCCGAAATGTTCGGGAGCTTGATGATGTTTGCATCCGGTTCAAGCGTAAGCTTACCCAAAAAGTCTAGGTCGTCGCTCGCCTTGCCAAAAGCAGCCAGAATGCGGCCCGGCAGCGAGATGTTCTTGGTTTCTACATCGATGCCCGCGGCCTTTGCAAAACCGCGCACGATGGGGAGCAGGGATTGAGTCGCCAGGAACGGCGACTCGTCTGTGAGGGTATAATAAATCTTTGTATTCATACGGGGGGTAAAGATAGAAATTTCAGGGCGTTCCACGGTTCACCGAGGCGGGCTGTACTCGCTAATAAAAATTTTGTTGTTTGCTTAATTGTGGACTACAATTTCTGTAAATTTTTTCTTTAATTTCTTGCGAAAACCTTCATTTTTGTAAAAATGTGGACTAAAATACGCGCAAAGGTTGTCCGTGGACTACGAAAAAATTGCTTTTATTTGACCGCAACCTCTATAAATAAGGTAGATTTAAAACGAATGTGCGGGTGTGCCCGCAAAATGAGGATGCTATGAGTGTTTGGAAGTTGCCTGCACCGGTCATGGGCGCGTTCGGTTTGATGTTTGCGGTGTCGTCGTATGCGGCGGATTATGTTCCCCCTTCGACGGCGGTTTCGAAGGTTAACAGCTACCGCGGTTATTCGGAGCTTACGAGTGCTGCTTCTGGCATGGACATTGACCAGTATGCCTACAACATGACCACGTGGCAAATTAGCAACGGCGGTTTTTACAAGGCCATGGCCGACAAGTACAAGAGTGCCTATTCCGGCGGGCAGAAGTCGGAATGGCGAGCTAAAGATGGCGGCGACTTAGGCACTATCGACAACAATGCAACCATCCAAGAAATGCGTTTATTGGCTCTCCGGTATAAGGAGACAACGAATTCCAACTACAAGGCTGCTTTTAAGACAAGCTTTAACAAGGCTCTGAACTTTATTCTCACCATGCAACGCTCCACGGGCGGGCTTCCGCAGGTGTGGCCCAAGCGCGGTAACTACAGCGACCACGTGACGCTCAACGACAATGCCATGGTGCGCGCTATGGTCACGATGATGGATATCGCTAACAAGACTTCGCCTTTTGATTCCGATATCATTGACGATGCGACACGCAGCAAGATGAAGTCTGCACTCGACAAGGCAATTCAATACTTGCTCAAGGCGCAGATTGTGAACAATGGAAATTTGACGGTTTGGTGCGCCCAGCATGATACCGCAAATTATGCACCGCGCCCGGCCCGCGCCTATGAACTGGAATCTAAGTCGGGGAGCGAATCTGCCGGCGTTGTGTGGTTCCTGATGAATTGGCCCGAACAGACCGAAGAAATCCAGAAGGCGGTCAAGGGGGCTATTGCCTGGTATAAGAAGACTAAGGTTACGGGGCTTTACTTTAACAAGAAAGCGGGTACATTTGACAAGCGCGATGGAAACGTGCTGTGGTATCGCTTTTACGAAGTGAACAACGACAACTACTTCTTCTGCGACCGCGACGGTGCCAGCACCAAGACGCAGGACTTTACCAAAATTAGCGAAGAACGTCGCACGGGTTACCAGTGGGCGGGCGACTACGGCAGTGCGCTTCTCTCGACGGAAGCCGCTTATTTAGAAGCGCTTGAAAAGATGTCTGGCACCTACGTTCCGCCTCCGCCGCCGGCAGTACTTTGCGGGAGCGATACCTGCAAGACATTCATCGATGGCGTGAACTTTGTAGACATCAAGGGCGCTAAAGAAGCGACCAACACGGGCTTTGTGGGCGAGGGCTACGCCAATGTAGACAACGAAACGGGTAGTTACGTAACTTACGGCGTGACCGCTGCGAAGGCGGGCGAATACGATTTGACAATCCGCTTTGCAAATGGTGGCTCTAGCGCTCGCGGCTACGACATATACGTGGGCGATGTGCTTGTTGTTCAAGGCGTGAGCATGGGCTCTACGGGTGGCTGGACCACTTGGGAGGCTCAAACCATTAAGGTGCCGCTCGAAAAGGGCTACAGCGAACTCAAGTTTGTGAGCACCTCGAAAGACGGCATGGCAAACATTGATTACGTTGGCTGGATGAGTGCTGACCTGTACGCCGGCGAAAAGGATATCGGTGGAACGACCGTGATCGGGGACCGCGCCGTGCAGGCTGTTCCGGCAAATGCCGCCGCCCGCTACTATGTTGATTTCGGTAGCCGCGATAACGCTACTGGCGTTTACCTGAAAAAGGCGAATGGTAAAATCTTCCGCATCAACGGAGCGAGGTAAATGTTTGCATGTCTTCCCGGCGAAGGCCGGGATCTCCTTTGATGCCTGCGAACAAGAGTTTTTTTGCAAGCACAAGAGGAGGTCCCGCATCTACGTGCGGGAAGACAAGAATTGGTCGGCATGACAGTGGGAGAGGAACGAAGAAAAGGAATTTTATGAATACGAATACTTGTAAATTTCTCCTGGTAACGACGCTTGCTTTTGCGGTAAGTGCCTCCGCAGTCGAAAAAAAGAAAATCGATTTCGTGGTCGGTGTCGATGGCGACTTCAAGGCGGCCATGAGCAAGGCTGCGTCTTCGGGCGCGAGCGAATCGAACCATTTCGTTATCTTCTTCCCCGATGGCGAATACAACATCGGAAGCCTTACCGGCGACAGCAACCAGATGACGACTTTCACGGCGTCGAATACTTCGCTTGTGGGCCAGAGCGCCGACAAGACGGTTCTTTACAACAAGTCCATTAACGAAGGCATTAGCGTGACCGCGACTCTCAAGGTGAGAGCAAACAGCGTGTACATGCAAGACATTACGCTTTACAACAAGGCAAACTACGGGAATGAAGCCAACTGCGGCAGCGCCTGCCGCCACGACGCGCTCATGACTGTGGGCGACAAGCTTGTATACAAGAACGTAAAGCTCCTGAGTACGCAGGATACCTATTACACCAAGCTGAACAACAACAAGAAGGGCCGCAGCTATTGGGAAAACGGACAGATCGAAGGTACGGTCGACTTTATTTGCGGTGACGGCGATGTGTTCTTTGAAGGAACGAACCTAGTGATGCGCCGTAGCGGCGGCTACATTACCGCCTCGCAGAACAATACCGATTGGGGTTACGTGTTCAATAACACGACAATCACCGTGACGAACAACAGCTTTAACGGCACGTTCTACTTGGGGCGTTCGTGGGGAACTGCAAGAACAGTTTTCTTGAACACCAAGATGATTGCGCAGCCGACGGCTGAAGGCTGGCAGAAGAACATGAATTCTGCGCCCAAGGTCTTTGGCGAATACAACAGCAAGGACGGCAACGGGAACCCCGTAAACACAAGCAAGCGCCGCACCTACTTTGACGGCAGCAAAGATGGCTCTACCGCGACGCTCAAGACGGTATGGGACGCAAACGATGCTGCCAAGTACACACTCCAGAACGTGCTCAAGGGTAGCGACAACTGGGATCCGACCAAGTTGACGGCGCAGGTTTCTGCTCCGAAAATCGTGCAGGAAGGCGCCGAAATTGTCTGGGGCGACGACAATAACGCCCGCGCTTGGGTGGTGTTTGTAAACGGCAAGTACAAGGCGAATGTAGTCGCTCCGAGTTTCTCGCTCGATGGTGTAGCTACGGGCTCCAAGATTACGGTGCGTGCCGCCAACAGCATGGGAGGCCTTGGCGCGTATTCCAACGAAGTCACGACGCTCGATGCGAATGTGACTTACTACAAAGTAACGCTTGGCGATGCAATCGGCGGCAAGGTGATGACAAACCTTTCGGGCGACAAAGTGGCCGAGGGCAAGACGGCGAACTTTACCGCAGTCCCGAATACAGGCTGGGAATTCGCAGGCTGGGGCGGCAAGAGCGCAAGCCAGATTGATGCGGACAAGGCTGCGGTTGAAATCGTCGCCGCGGGCGATATCGAACTCACTCCGAGTTTTACCGCCAAGGGAACGACCGTGTTCCAGGCGGAAGACGGAATCATTACGAACGCCGCAGCCGAAAGCAACAATGCGGGCTTTAACGGAAGTGCCTTCGTGAATTTTGCGGCCGGCGACTTGAGCATGATTCAAGTGCCCGTATATGCTGAAGTCGCGGGCGAGTACGAAGTTATGGTACGCTACGCCAACGGTAGCGGCAATGCACGCAGCCTGGCGGCGGCAGCCCCGGGCGTGTGCACCGCCGGCATTGAAGGCTGCAAGAGCGCCGAGTCGCTTTCCTTTGCGGCAACTACGAATTGGACGACTTGGGAAACGCTTTCGTTCAAGGCGAAACTCGCCGAGGGCGCAGGCTACATGACGTTTGCGACTATGGGCGGTAACGATGGCCCGAACCTGGACCAGGTGGAACTCAAGTTGGTGAAGGCCGATGGAACGACTGTGATTCGCGGGCTTGCAACGCCTAGCCAGCAGCTGGTGCCGACCACTCGCGTGCGCCTGTTTACCTTGACGGGGCAATTGGTTCGCGAATCCGTGGGGCCAAGCGTAAGCACCGAAAATCTGGCGCCGGGCATGTACCTGCTGCAGCGTGGCGACGGCTCCCTACTCCGCCAGCAAATCATCCGCGTGAAGTAGCGGCGGACAGCACTTAGTACTTTTAGTGCTTAGTGCGCATGGCCATCAGGGTGGGGCGTTGCGGGGCGGCGTCTGAGCCCCGCTCGATGGGGTAGTGAACAACGAAGTGTGAACGAGGGGCAGACCTGCCCCTTTTTTATAAAACTCACATTTGTACTTTCGCTACGCTCAAGTACCAAATGCTAAGCTCGGCCATGTTCAAGTAAACTTGACCGCGGCGCTCGCTTTTTGCATTTGTCACACCCCACACCTCACACTTCACACTCCACACCTCGCATTGTCTACTGCCCACTGCAAACTGCCCACTAAGCTCTGCCTACTGCCAACTATTTACTATATTGCTCCCTGTATGTTAGGTATTGAGCAGAAAAAAGGAAACGACGATAACCTGTGCGGGCGCATGATTGCCTACGCCAAGATTTTGCCGAACCCCGACGAACGCGATAGCGGCACACCGTTCGATGACATGATCAAGAACGGGCTCTTGGCGCTCGAAGGTGATTTCCGCATGTTCTCGCCGCGCGTACCTAGCAAGAAGGCGATTGACCGTGCTGTCGATGACAAGCTGAACGATATGCTGGAATCGATGCAGGCCGATGGCGTGGAACTCCCGCCCGATATGGACGTGGAGCAGATGCGCGAACGCCTGCATGAACTTTCGAGCATGGAAGTCATCCCGATTCCGGCGAAAATCGGCAACTTCACCCGCGAAGAAGACATTCTCGCCGAAGACGCCGACATTTATTACATCGGAGAATTCATTGGCGCGGGGCAGGCTCACTTTTGCCTCACGACGCTCCCGATTTATTACCAGGCGCGTTTCCGCGAACAGGCCCGCAAAAAAGAGATGGACTTTTTGAACGAGGCGCTCACGCAGATCGAATCGGGCGAATTCATGGACACCGAAGACCTGCAGAACGATACCGAGGAATTGTTCCCGAAGGGGCTCACGTTGAATACCTTCGTGGGCGACTTGGGCAAGCTTTTGAACGTGCGCGTGATTCCGTTTTTGCTCGCGCTCGAAACGGATGCCCAGTACGACGAACAAATCAAGCTGTTTTATGACTTTATGAAGGGCTACCCGGCCATGGCCGACATCAAGCTGATTGACTTGGCCATTCGCGACCTGCGCAGTCAAAAAGATTCTGCGCTGGCCCGCCGCATTCTGGAACTGGGTTGCCAAAAAATCGATGCCATCTACAACGAAGATACGCAGAAGGCAAACGAAATCGCAGAAGAAATTGTCAAGTTCGCTAAAGATAAAAGTAGCGGGGAGCAGTCGTAATGAATTGGCTCAATAAAATTTCGTGGGGAGTGGCGCTGGCTGCCGCCTTGTTTACGCAGTCCTTTGCCCAGGTGAACTTGGTGGTTCACAAAGAAGTCTTGCCCAACGGGCTTACGGTGCTTTTGCACCCGAACAAGCAGGCGCCTACGGTGAGCTGCCGCCTGTTCTATGTGACGGGTTCCGTGCACGAAGTTCCGGGCAAGTCGGGCCTGGCGCACATTCTGGAACATGAACTCTTTAAGGGCACCAAGAAGGTGGGCATTACCGACAGCATTGCCGACGCCAAGTTCATGGCGGTGCAAGATAGCCTGCAGGCACTCATCCGTCCGGCAATTTTGGCTGGCGATACCGCGAAGGTGAAAAAGCTTACCGCCGAACACGATTCCGTGCTGAACGAACACCGCAAGATTTTTGTGAAGGACGAACTTTGGAGCGCTTACCAGGCTGCAGGCGGCACGGGCTTGAACGCCTTTACGAGCGACCTCATGACCGCTTACATCGTGACGCTCCCGAAGAACAAGATTGAACTTTTCATGTGGCTGGAATCGGACCGCATGCAGAATGCCGTGCTGCGCGAATTCTATTCCGAACGCATGGTGGTGCGTGAAGAACGCCGCATGCGCTACGACGACAAGCCCACGGGCCGCTATTACGAAACGTTAAATTCCATGATTTACGAGGCCTTCCCGTACCGCGTGCCGACCATTGGCTGGCCCAGCGACATTATGAACTTGACGCGCGAAATGGCCGACGAACATTACCGCAAGTATTACAAGCCGCGCAATGCGATTCTCGTGCTGGCAGGCGACATCGATACCACCGCCACCATGGAAATGGTCAAGAAGTATTTTGGCCCGATTCCCACCGGCGAAGCGTTCCCGCCGCTGACGATTCGTGACCCCGAGCAGGCCGGCGAAAAGCGCCTGACCGTCAAGCGCCCGGATGCGCCGAACCTGTATTCGCTGGTGTTTACGACGCCTGCCGTGGGCGACCAGATTCTGTACCCGTTGGACATTGCCGAGGGCGTTTTGAATGGCCGTTCCGGCAGACTTTACAGGCGCTTGATTCAAGAAGAAAAACTCGCCGTGAGCGTGAAGGCGTCTAATTCGCCGAACAAGTACGTGTCTGAATTCGGCGTGACGGTGAACTTGCGCCCGGATGCCGACCCCGCGAAGGTCGAAAAAATCGTGTGGGAAGAACTGGAACGCCTTAAGACCGAAACCGTTTCGGAACGCGACTTCCAGAAGGTGAAGAATCACGCCTATGCAGGCCTGGTGCGCAGCTTGACCGATATGGAAAATGTGGCTACCATGCTTGCCTGGTACGAAATGTACGGCGACTACCGCATTTTCCTCAACTGGGCCGATGAATTGAATAAGGTGACTGCCGCCGACGTACAAGCGGCCGCGCAGAAAACCTTCGTCCGCGAAAAGAGCGTCGCCGGCTTCCTGCTGAAGAAATAATCCATTAAACTTTGTTCGGATCGTACGGGTCGATGTGCACAAGCGCATCGACTACATTTTCGCCCGCCTCGATAATACGGCGCTCTACTTCTTCGGCCAAATCATGGGCGGCCAAGAGTGTCATGTCGGCAGGAACGACCACATGTAAATCCACATGCAAATCGCTCCCCACGTAACGCGTGCGGAACCCGTGAATGCTAATCACGTTCGGGCAGGCGAGTGCCACTTCGCGCAACTTTTGGGCCACCTCGGCGCTCGCGCCTTCGTCGGCCACGCGGTGGATTCCCGGCCATGCAATTTCAAAGCCCGAATGCAAAATGAAAACGGAAACGATAATCGCGCCCACGGAGTCTGCAAACCAGAGTGTGGGACAAAGAATTCCGAACAGGACCGCGATCAAAACAGGAATAGAACTGTAGGCGTCGCTCCGGTGGTGCCAAGCGTTTGCCTCGACGGCTTCGCTGCGGATGGCGCGACCCTTCGCCCGCGTGTAGCGGAAAAGCGCCTCTTTCACGATAATCGAAACCGCGGCCATAATCGCCGCAATCCATTCGGGGTGCGACTGCTCGCCGTTTTTAAGTGCCACGACGGCGTTGTAACCGAGCCCGAGACCCACGGCGCAAACCGCAAGCCCGATTCCGACCGAAATCAGCGTCTCGAATCGCCTGTGCCCATACGGGTGCTCCGCATCGGGCGGCGAATTCCAGAACCGCGACCCGACAATAATCGCAATGTCCGTAATAAAATCAGACGCACTGTGAATGGCGTCGGCGATAAGTGCCTGTGATCCGCCAAAATAACCCGCAAAAAACTTGCCAACCGACAAGGCGACGTTCCAGCCGAGCCCCACCCACGTAACGCGGCGGACCTCTGCGCTGTCATCTTTTTTTGCAATGCGAGTCATAGTTTACTGAAATATAAAACTTTATAATGCAACCAAACTGGCCACTTACGCATCTAATTATTCGAAAAACGGGTAAGACTTTCTATTTTTAGGTCGCATCTATGAAAAAGCTTTTGAAAATCCTCATCCTCCTCGTGATTCTTGGCGCTATCGCTTATGGCGTCAAGATGTTCTTTTTTTCCGAGAAGGCGAGCGCTGCCGCAGGCCCGCTCGTAAGCACCAAGGTGGTGCAGACCACGATTTCGACCACCATTTCGGCAACCGGTACGCTGGAACCCGTCGACCAGGTGGAAGTCGGTACGCAGGTGTCGGGCGACATCGCCAAAATCAACGTCGACTTCAATTCCAAGGTCAAAAAAGGCCAGATTATCGCCGAACTGGACAAGTCCAAGCTCAAGGCCACACTCACGCAGGCCGAAATCGCCTTCCGTAGCGCCGAAACGGACTATAAATATAAGGAATCGACCTACAACCGCGTCAAGAAACTTTCCGAAAGTCATTCTGCAAGCGCCGTGGAACTGGAAACTGCCGAATACAACATGAATTCGGCAAAGCTCTCCGTTGAACGCAGCCAGAACGAAGTCAACCAGGCTCGACTCAACTTGAGTTATGCCACCATCAAGAGCCCCATTGACGGCGTAGTCCTGAAGCGCGCCGTTGAAGTCGGCCAGACGGTGGCCGCCTCCATGAGTACTCCTACTTTGTTCGTAATCGCCAAGGACTTGAGCCAGATGAAGGTGATGGCCGCCGTAGATGAAGCGGACATCGGTCAGGTGAAGCAAGGCCAGCGCGTGACATTCACCGTGGATGCCTTCCAGAACGAAACTTTCAATGGCTCGGTGCAAGAAGTCCGCCTGAATCCGACGACCACGAGCAACGTGGTGACTTACACCGTCGTGATTACCGCCGAGAATCCGGAACAGAAACTGCTCCCCGGCATGACGGCGACCTGCACCATCGTGACCCAAGAAATTACCGACGCCATCGCGATCCCGGTGAAGGCCCTCAAGTTTACGCCCGCCGACGGTACCCCGATGGCTGAACCGCCCAAGGGCATGCGTCCGCCGCACGGCGAATCCGGCGACTCCACCTCCGGCGATTTTACTGCCGGCAATTTCCCGAAAGGCGATTTCAAAAAGGGCAATTTCCCGCCTCCTGGCATGGGGTCCGGCGCGCCTGGAAAGTTTGGGCCGCCTAAGACCTTCAAAAAACGCCCCGACGGCAAGAAGCCTAGCGGAAACCTGGTATGGGTCAGCATCGACGGCAAGGTGGCCCCGCGCCCCGTCAAGACAGGCATCAGCGACGGCGTGAACATCCAGATTCTCAAGGGGCTTTCCGTGGGCGATTCCGTGGTCGTAAGTCAAGAAACGGTGACTGCCACCAAGGAAAAATCCTCTGCCAGCAGCCCCTTCATGCCCACTCCACCGGGTAAAAAGAAAAAGTAAACGCAAACTTTAACCGGGATACTCGTCAAATATTGACTTGTATCCCTGTTTTTACTAAATTTGGGCTACTTTGAGATTAGATATCGCACAAAAACTTACTGATTCCGAAGACCGCCGGGTGGTCTGGTGCCGTACCGATGCCCCCGAAATCTTCGACGAACTGCACCTCAAGGGCGATCTGGTAGCCGAGGTGCTGGTAAGCCCCGAAGGCGAAAGCAAGTGTCTTGTGACCGGATCTATCTCCGGAGTGCAAACTCTGACCTGCTCCCGTACCTTGGAACCGTTCGACCGCCCCTTTTCGACCGAAATCGTGGCAGAAATAACGCGCACCGGGGTTTCGCAACAGGAACTCGATGAAGACGATGTAGACGTCTTTGCCTACCGAATTCCCCAGGGGCAGAACTTCGTGGACCTTTCCGAGTGCGTCCGACAGCTGGTTATTCTACAAGAACCGCAAGCGCCCGTGAAAAATCCTGACGAAGATTTTATCTTTGTAACAAACAAACCCGCCGACGAGGAGCCTCAAACCGATCCTCGTTGGGACAAACTCAAGGCTCTTAAGAGCAAAATGGAAAATAGGAGTTAAAAATGGCAGTACCTAAAAGAAAAACCTCGACCGCCCGTCGTGACAAGCGCCGCACCCACTGGAAGATGGAAGTGCCCGCTATG
>JAEEGJ010029529.1_pt1 | contig 10805 bp, 11 predicted proteins | sample 8958761 | NCBI WGS metagenome assembly JAEEGJ01 (sample SAMN16246546, study PRJNA631951) | gut metagenome | biome: gut microbiome; feature: rumen; material: RS-attached | host: Bos | place: Iran: Karaj | collected 2018-10
TGGCACACTCTGCCAAATTCCAGTATAAGGCTGTTCCTTACGGCGGCACGGCCGACCAGTTGCTGGCTCTGCGCCAGGGCGAGGTTGATTTCTCCTGCGCCAAAGTTGCCGATATTGCCAAGCTGATCAACGGCGACAAAGCGGAACTGCGCGTTTTAGGCCTGTTTGCTGAAAAACGCGATCCGCAGCTGAAAGACGTTCCGACTCTGGGCGAACTGGGCTACTACAATAAATGGTACGGCTCTGCCCGCGCTCTGGTAGCTCCGAAAGGAACTCCGGAAAATATTATCAAATTCTATGAAACCGCTATGAAGAAGACCATGGATGATCCGAAGGTTAAAGAAGCACATCAGAAAGCCGGCATGGCTACCGATTACAAAGACAGCAAGGCTTTGGGTGCTTTGATTAAGGAACAGATGGATTTCTGCAAGAACGTAGTTACTAAGTTGTATGATAAATAATCGGATTCATGAGGGCTGAAAGAGATCTGTTGGCGGATTTCTTTCCTCTGTATTACGGTTATCCTTTAAAAACTGAAGCCGGCTGAGGCGGCTGCCTGTGTGACGGCTGCTTCAGACCGGCTTTATTTCTGGTTGGTTGAGATTATGATCGCGAGGTTGCTTTTATGAAAAGGACCGATCTTTATATCTGTGGCTTCATGTACATCTTCTGCGCTTTTTTCCAGTACGAGACGGCGAAATTCCCGGAAGGCGCCCGTCATTATCCTTATTTTGTCATCGGGCTTCTGTTTTTGCTTACCACCGTCCGACTCTGGGATATGGTACATCAGTATATGAAAGACAGACATGTTATCAATGATGTGTCAGAAACATTCAAAGGGTTTCTGCCCAAACAGTTTTGGACCATGTTTGCCGCGTTCATCGGCTTTTTTGTGCTGATGTACTTCTTCGGATTTTATCTGGCTTCTCTGCTTTATATCCTGTTTTGCCTGCATTATTTCCGAATCCCGAAGAAGTATGTGGCGATGGTGCTGATTGTCATGCTGGCCCTGACCTATTTCACTTTCGGCTGGTTCCTGAACGTACCGCTGCCCAAAGGTGAAATTCTGGGCGAATTCTTGTAAGACGGGAGGCTGTTACGTATGGATGCGAATACATTAGGATTGATGGCCGCCGGTTTTTTGCATGTGTTTTCCCCTATGAATATGGGCATGATGATCCTCGGTGTGACCATCGGTATCGTGGTCGGCTGTATGCCGGGTTTGTCGGCGGCCATGGGGGTGGCGTTGCTCCTGCCTCTGACCTTCGGCATGAAACCGGAGACCGGCCTGATTATGTTAGGCGCCATTTACTGTGGCGCAATTTTCGGCGGTTCCATTTCCGCCATCCTGATTCATACGCCCGGCACGCCGGCTTCGGCGGCTACGGCAATCGACGGATATCAGCTGACGCTGAAAGGCAAAGCGGGTAAAGCATTAGGCACTGCCTGCACGGCTTCTTTCTTCGGCGGTCTGTTCAGCTGCATTTCCCTGTACTTTTTTGCTCCGGCTCTGGCCCAGCTGGCCATGAAATTCGGCAGCCCGGAATATTTCTGGCTGGCGCTGTTCGGCCTTACCATTATTGCGGGCGTTACGTCCGGATCAATGGTCAAAGGCCTGATGTCCGGCGCTTTCGGTCTGGTGTTGTCCACGATTGGCATGGACCCCATGGAAGGGGTGGAACGATACATGTTCGGTATTGATGCCCTGTATAATGGCATCAACGTGACCTGCGCCATGATTGGGCTTTTTTCCATGTCCCAGGTATTTATCCTGATTGAAAAGGCTATTAAAGAACGGGGCAATGTCATTGACTTTGAAGATTCCGTTTTCCTGAAGGCCAAAGAACTGGCCCAGATATTCCCCCATGTGATCCGTTCCTGGCTCATCGGGAATATCATAGGTATCCTGCCCGGCGCCGGTGCTTCCATCGCCTGCTTCCTGGGGTACGATACCGCAAAGAAGTTTTCAAAACGTAAAGACGAGTTCGGTAAAGGTTCTATAGAGGGTGTAGCAGCGTCAGAAGCAGCCAACAACGCGGTAACCGGTGGTTCACTGATCCCCACTCTGACCCTGGGCATCCCCGGAGAATCGGTAACAGCCGTACTGATGGGCGGTCTGATTATTCAGGGTCTGCAACCCGGTCCGGAGCTGTTTACCAAATACGCGGAAATGACATACACATTCTTTGCAGGTTTCGTAATTACCCAGTTCTTCATGCTGCTGATCGGTCTGGGCGGCTGCCGTCTGTTCGCGCATATCTCCCGTCTGTCCGATGCCATTTTGATCCCATGCGTATTCGTGTTGTGCGTGGTAGGGTCCTTTGCTATCAACAACAGTTTTGTGGAAGTGGGTATCATGTTCCTGTTCGGCTTCTTCGGTTATCTGATGCGGAAGCTGGATTTGAACACCGCAGCGGTAGTACTTGCGCTGATTTTGGGTCCTATAGGAGAACGGGGTCTTCGCCGCAGCCTCACCCTGTCCAGTAACGATATCAGCATCTTGTTCAGCACTCCCATTTGCTGGATACTGATTGCCCTGTGCATCCTCTCTTCCTTCTCGCCGATTCTTATGAAAGTATTGAAGAAACGGGAAAAGTGAGGGGAAGCCGGCTAATACGCAACTTGACAGGAAGTAACCGTTATCGCAACGGTATACATTGATATCCGGCGTGGATCTTTGCAACTGAACTGATAACAAACGCAGTTTTCAAAACATACTGAAAACGAGGGTAACTGAGTGAACTCAGTTACCCTCGCTGTTTTTTCTGTGTTTAACTATTTAGGATCAATCCCATTCCAGTGTGTCGCCCGGGTCAACAAGAACGACCTGCGTACCGGGGACATTCTTTTCTACGTCTGCCTTATAGGCTTCCGGATCCTGGGCGATGACTGGCCAGGTGTTGTAATGGATGGGGATGACTACCGGAGCTTTTAAGAAAGCGGCGGCTTTGGCGGCGTCATGGGGGTCCATGGTAAAGTTGCCACCGATGGGAAGCAGCGCGTATTTAAACGGATCCAGCTCCTGCAACAGCTGCATGTCGCCGAAAAGGGAGGTATCGCCTGCAAAATAGAACTTTACGCCGTGGAAATCAATGATGAAACCGCAGGCGTGTCCGCCGGCAATACCGCTGCCGTGGAACGCAGGGGTCAGACGGACTTTTCCGAAGGGGAATTTGTAAGTTCCGCCCACATGCATGGCATGTGCCTTGCAACCGTTTTCCGATGCCTGGCCGGCAATTTCCGCCGTAGTGATGATCAGGGCGTCGCACTGTTTGGCCAGTTCATAGGCGCAGCCCAGATGATCGCCGTGAGCATGGGAGATGAAGATGTAATCTACTTTCAGGTCTTCCATGGAAACGTGGATGGGGTTGCCGTCGATAAACGGATCGCAAATCAGCGTCTCGCCGCCGGCTGTAACGGTAAAGCAGGCGTGGTGGATAAATTTGAATTCTGCAGACATGATGATTCCTCCTTTTTATTTTTCTGACATCATAATAACATGATTTCACATAACTATTATATCATATCCAAAGCCATCCTGTCAGATTCGGCGAAAAACATTTCAAATCAGGAGTAGCTTTACAGACAAGTAAAATTTGGAATATAATTATATAATATAAGTGTGATATCTAAACCAGGGAAATGCAGAAAGATACAGGAGAACAAATATATGAAAAAAAGGACGAAGATAGCCTGCGCGATGGCAGCAGTGTTGTTGTTGCTGCCAATTCGGGGGCAGGCTGCTGACACAGTTTCCGCCAGCAGGGAGAAAAAACCGGTTGTGTCAATGGGAAATCGTCCGGGGGAAGTTGTCCCCGGTGCCGGTCAAAAGAAGAATGATTCGAAGCAAAGTATAGCTGCCAAGGGTAGCAATACGGAAATAAAAAATAGAAAGAACAGCGGGACACAGGTATCTCAGGGAAACAAGACGGATACAAAGCGCGGGGCTAAAACGAAACAAACCGAGACGGGCAAACGGAATCTGAATGCTATTTATATTTTGCCGAAAGGGTACAAAGACATTACCATCAAGGGCAAGGCGGAGGCTACCAAAAAGCAGGCGGCCCAGCTGATTGTGGCCAACAATAAGAATCTGCCTATCGGCTGCAGCGCAGGTGAAATCGTGAACCTGTACTGGGAGGAAGCGGAACGTGAAGGAATCCGTCCGGATATAGCGTTATCCCAGGCTCTGTTGGAGACCGGCTATTTCAATTTCGGAGGCGCAGTGGAACCCTGGCAGCACAATTTCTGCGGATTGGGAACCATAGGCAACGGTGTCCAGGGGGCGGCTTTTAAAACACCGCAGGAGGGTGTACGGGCCCATATCCAACACTTGCTGGCCTACAGCAGTCAAGACATGCCAAAGACAAAACTCATCGACCCCCGTTATGATAAAGCGCATAATCTGCGGCTGGAAAAAGGCCTTATTACCAGGTGGTCCGGGTTGAACTGGACATGGGCTATGGGCGGCGAATATGCGGAAAAGATTATCAACACGCATCAGCTGATGCTGCGCTGTGAGGATAAAGAGCCGGAAGGTATGTGGGACGACCATAAAAAGCAGCAGAAAGAACTGGAAAAGCTGTATGAGAAGAAAATGAAAGAGCGGGAAGAAGCGGCAAAGAAGTACAGAAAGAGCGGAATTAAAGATAAGCGGAGGTCCTGATCTGTATATGCACATTGTTTTATACCAGCCGGAGATTCCGGCTAACACCGGTAATGTAGTACGCCTGTGTGCCGTAACGGGCTGTCACCTGCATCTGATCCGCCCGTTGGGTTTTTCAACGGACGACCGGCAACTGAAACGGGCAGGGCTCGATTACTGGCACCTGCTGGATATTGATTACTGGGACGATATCCGTGATTTATTTGAAGCATATAAAAACAATCCGAAATTTTTTCTGACGAGCAAGGCGGCCAAAGGTTACACAGAGGTGCATTACGGGCCGGACAGCCTGCTGATCTTCGGCAGGGAAACCTCCGGGCTGCCGGACTGGATTCACGAAGAATACCGGGAACAGTGCCTGCGCATCCCCATGATACCGGATCCGAAAGCCCGCTGTCTGAACCTGTCCAATGCAGTGGCGGTAGTGGCATATGAAGCCTTCCGCCAGCAGCCGGATTTTGGCGGGTTAAGCCTGACTCCGACGTTTCATTCCGGAAAGCTGAACTCACAATATGAATAGGCAGCGTTTTTTTATATTCTGATTTTTAACGGATGAAGAAAGAATTTTCGTGTTTAAACAGTTACAGGAGGCGCCATGATCGTTTTAAAAGAGTTTGAATTTGACGCGGCCCATTATCTCCCCAGTTATAACGGGAAGTGCGAGCATCTGCACGGGCATACTTATAAGCTGGTGGTGAAGGTAGACGGGCGCCCGGACATGGAAGGAATGGTACTGGACTATTCCCTGCTGAAAAAAATAGTACAGATGAAAGTATTGCGTAAGCTGGATCACAAACTGCTGAACGACGTAATTCCCAATCCCAGCGCGGAGAATATTGCCATATGGGTGTGGAATCAGCTGGCAAAGCCGCTGTATGCGGAAAACCGGAGACTGTTCGAAGTGGAGGTCTGGGAGACCCGGACAAGCGGCTGTATTTACCGGGGCGAATTTTACGAAGGTGAATTATGTTGAATGAAACACTGGAAGAGAAAAAACAGTTTTTGAAAGATGTGCAGTCTGAGCAGGACAGCCGCAATATCCCACTGAAGCATGTAGGCATCAGCGACCTGCGCTGGCCCCTGGTCCTGCGGGACAGGCAGAAAGGAGAGCAGCATACGGTAGCTACGGTATCTGTAGCGGTAGACCTGCCTAAAGACCTGCGGGGCACCCATATGAGCCGTTTTGTGCAGTGTCTGCAGAAACTGGATATAGTGAATCTTTCGGCTTTGGAAGAGGTGCTGGATGATTTAAAGGAAAGCCTGCTGGCTGACCGGGCGTTTCTGAAGCTGGAGTTTCCTTACTTTATTCAAAAGGAAGCGCCGGTGAGCGGCCTTGCTTCTGTCATGGACCTGAACTGTGTGTATACGATGGAAAAAGGGACCTGTTTTACCCAGAAAGTGGAGGTACAGGTGCCGATTCAGACCCTGTGTCCCTGTTCGAAAGAAATCAGTGTTTACGGAGCCCATAATCAGCGGGCGGTGGCTTCGCTGGAAATTGAAGCCGATGAGTTTGTCTGGATCGAAGAGCTGGCGGAGATTGCCGATGCGGGCGCCAGCGCTCCGGTATACGGCTTGCTGAAGCGTCCTGACGAAAAGTATGTGACGGAAGAAGCTTATGAGAACCCCCGCTTTGTGGAGGACGCGGTACGGGAGATCGCCCTGCGCCTGGAGGCGGATTCGCGGATTACCTGGTATCGCGCTACCGTAAAGAGCTTTGAAAGTATTCACAATCATAATGCGTTCGCCTGCGTGGAAAAAGGGTGGAAATGATGCTGTACGAAGTAAATCAGGACGCGCTGCGGTATGAACTGGAGCATCTGGGCGTATATAAACCCAGTGTTGCGATTATGCTGGGGAAGGGAAAAATTACGCCCTTAAAGATGCTGCATGTGCGGACCCCGGCTGCCAATATCATCAAGCAGGAGATGCTGGCGGCTGGTGGTGACTGTGCTACGCCGGGAACGACAATTACCTGCGCGGTTCCGCATGTAGATATTCTGCTGCTGGGCAATGAAAAGCATTATAAAACACTGGTCTATAAACTGAAACAGATGCCGTACTTTGGCATTCCGGATATTGTGGAAGAACTGGAACGGTATCTTGCTGCTGTTCCCAAAAGCACGCTGCTGTCAGACGGGCGCGTGCTACGCTACGATTCCGTAAAAGTGATGGGCATCATCAACGTGACACCGGATTCCTTTTATGCGGGTTCCCGGATAAAAGGTATCGACGCCGTATTGGAAAAGGCTGAACAGATGTTGTGCGAAGGTGCTGCGGTGCTGGATATCGGAGGGGAGTCCACCCGGCCCGGCAGTAACCCGGTTATGGCAGAGGAAGAACGGGACCGGGTATTGCCTGCAATCCGTGCTGTCAAAAAGAAATTCCCGGAAGCGGTTATTTCCGTGGATACTTACCGGTCCTCGCTGGCAAAGGACGCCCTGGAGCATGGGGCCGATATCATCAATGATATCAGCGCCATGACCGCGGACGATGACATGCCCGATGTGGTGGCGGAAACGAAAGCTCCTATTATTTTAATGCACCGCAAGGGTACGCCTAAAAACATGCAGCAGCAGTGCGAATATAAAAACGTGGTGCAGGAAGTGGCGGAATATCTGCTGGGCAGGGCCGCGCTATTGAGGGAGCGGCAGATTGGCCCGGACAAGATCATTCTGGACCCGGGCATCGGCTTTGCCAAAAACGATGAGCAGAATCTGCGGCTGATACAGAACCTGAACGCCCTTACCGTAAACGCGTATCCAGTCCTGATGGCGGCATCACGCAAGACTACAGTCGGTAATGTGCTGGGTGAAGACAAGGCTCTTCCCCCTGAAGAACGGCTGGAAGGTACGCTGGCAGTGACAGCGGCGGCAGTGTATGCCGGCGCCAGCCTGGTGCGGGTGCATGACGTAAAGGAAAACGTGAGGCTGATCCGTATGCTGGAAGCAATCCGGAAGGTGTAAAGTTTTTTGCGTTTTAACTTTTATTTTGTTTGTAAGCTGCGGCTTCTGCGGTTATACGGAAGCAATCTGACGAAGGAATTGTTATGGCAATTTATATTGCGCTGGGCAGCAACCTGGGAGACAAAGAGAATAATCTGAAAGAAGCCCTGCGGCGTTTGACGAAAAAAGGCATAACGGTCTGCCGGGTTTCCGGTTTTATTGCGACTGAACCCTATGGCGTAGCGGACCAGCCGGACTTTCTGAATGCTGTGGCGGAAATAGAAACGGATAAATCTCCGGCAGAATTGTTGCAGATTTTATTGCAGACTGAACGGGAGATGGGCCGTAAACGTATCCGCCGGTGGGGCGAGCGGAATATCGATCTGGACCTGTTGTTGTATGACGACCGGATCATTGATCTGCCGGAGTTGAAAGTGCCCCATCCGGATATGCAGAACCGGGATTTTGTGTTATGCCCGCTGGCGCAAATCGCACCGGATGTAATGCATCCGGTATTAAAGAAAACGGCTGGACAATTGTTAAAGGAACTGCAGGGAGAATAAAGATTATAGGGGATGTGACGGGGAAAGAACGATGAAACCGGGGTGGTTTTCCCCGCGTTGCAGCGCCGGCCACTGAACCGGGAAAACAGGCGCGGAAATCATAAGGGGGTAACATTTTGCCGTACTTGTTATGAGCACGGCGCTTTATATTGACAGAAAAGGTTGTCTCTGCCGGTCGTATTGCAGAACATGCGGTACGGCCGGTTTTTGTTTTCCCCTGATCGTTTTTCTCCGGACGGAGTTGTTTTGATTAATGAAGGGCGTGAAGTTTAATGATACGTTAAAATTAACAAAAAAAAATAAAAAATTATATAATAAGTAGGATTTTGACACACATTTGTAACAGATTATTTGGTATAATAACAATTGGATTAGTATGCCCGGTTTTGGCAATATAATATCTCCTAAGTTGTAATTATTTCACTGTGGTATCGAATTGAAATATTAATTCCGGAAAGGAAAATGACATGACTCATGCTTCTGTTAAAAAATGCGTATTCATTACTACATCCTGTGCGATTCTTTTGTCTTCCACTGTTGAACTGACAGGTATTCCTGACGGTATTGGCCTGTGGAAAGGAATATTTTTGCCGGGTATCTCAACGGCCAGCGCGGCGGCCCCTGCAGATATGGGGCGGAACGATCCCGGCGTGCAGCTGAACCAGGCCCGGGAATATCTGGAACGGCAGGCGGTAGCCCGGCAGATGGAGGAAGACCAGGCGAGGCAGAAGGCGCAGGTGGAAATGGAAGCGCAGAAACCGGATGAAAGCACTGCCAAAGTTTCTTTTACATTGGAAAAAGTGGAAATTGACTCTTCCGAGGTCCTGAGCGCGGAAGAATTAAACAAAATTACGGAACCTTACAGGGGTAAAACGGTAACGCTGCAGGATCTGTATGCCATTACCGGGGCCATCAATAATCTGTATAGCGATAAAGGCTTTATGGTATGCAGAGCGTATCTGCCCCCCCAGCGTATCCACGGAGGCGTGGTGCAGATCAAGTTGCTGGAAGGCAAAACCGGAATGGTGACCCTGCAGGGACTGAAGCATACCAGGGAAAAGTATGTAACCGCCCGCGTGCCGCTGAAACCCGGCATCGTGGCCAATACGGCCAACCTGAATAAACAATTACAGCGCTTTAACGGAACCAATGATGTACAGTTGCGCGTCCTGGTCCATGCGGGTAAGGAGCCCGGGACCACGGATTACGAAATCGTGGCCTACGAACCGAAACAGAACCAGAACGTTACAGTGTTTTTGGACAACAACGGATACGAAACTTCAGGGCGCTTCCGTCAGGGTCTGTACTATAACATCCGCAGTCTGACAGGTATGCGCGACAGCCTGCGGCTGAACTACCTGCGCAGCGAGGGCACGAACTTGTATGGGATGGGTTATTCGGTACCTGTCAGCAAAATGGGAACCCGGCTGGATATCGACTACAGCACGAACACGACGAAGATCATCAAAGGCGAAGCAAAATCTCTGGATGTAAAAGGCGATGCTTCCGCCATAGGAATTGCTATCCGCCACCCGTTGCGGGTAGACCAGAAACGCCGGGACGAAGTGGGGCTCCAGTTTCTGAACCAGAAATCCAAAACCAAATGGCGGAGCATTGACTACTGGACGGAGGATAAGCGTAACACGTTTATCCCGTACATTTCCTTCACTCATTACGGGGCCAGCAGCATTTTATATCATAAGCACAGCTTCCCCATTACAAGCTTCCAAAATACGGCTTCCGGGTATTGGGAGCAGAATACCAATTACATCAGTTACCAGTTGAATATGCTGTATCAGAAAAAGTACAAACACGGGCAGATGTTCTCCGCGCGGCTGGACGGACAGCTGGCGGACGGCAAGGACCGTTCTTCGGCAGACCGGTTCTACCTGGGCGGCACCAACAGCGTGCGGGGCTATGAGGAAAGTTTCATCGGCGGCAACAAGGGTGCAACCCTGGGTCTGACCTACCAGGTGCCGCTGGATAAAAAGCAGAGATTCAATGCATTTACCTTCTTTGATTACGGTTGGATCTCCGACGACATTGACCTGAATGCCAGCAGCTATTCGGCCTATTCCACAGGTCTGGGACTGTCGGCGTCAGTTAAGAACGTATACGCCAGCCTGACCCTGGGGATACCGCTGAAACGGGAGTTTGAGTTTACCACAAAGAAAGTCGGCAATACGCGGTTCGATTTTGTGATGTCGGCAACATTCTGATGAGTTAGAACTTAAAACCAGATAGATACGCAGACACGTAAAGACTTGACGCTGTTGAGATAACTGCTAATTGTTACAAGGTTGAGGGATGTTTATGAACAAGATATACAAAATCATCTGGAGCGATGCGAGAAAGTGCTACGTGGTTGTAGCTGAGATTGCGAAAAACCGCGGAAAGAATAATGTGCGCACAATCGTGGAAGGCCTGGCCGCCCATTCCCTGGCCCGGGCCGGCCGCTGGGTGCTGCCCTTTGTGACGGCAGGCACGTTGCTGCTGCCTGTGACCGGGTGGGCGACGGAAATCACGCCTGCCAGCGTGCTGCCTGCAGACCAGAAGAATACTGTGGTAAACAATAACGGCGTGTACAATGTGTATATGCAGCGGAAAATAGCAAACGGGCCCGGCGTGAACCAG
>JAEEGJ010029530.1_pt1 | contig 10805 bp, 7 predicted proteins | sample 8958761 | NCBI WGS metagenome assembly JAEEGJ01 (sample SAMN16246546, study PRJNA631951) | gut metagenome | biome: gut microbiome; feature: rumen; material: RS-attached | host: Bos | place: Iran: Karaj | collected 2018-10
ACGACGCCTTCTGGGGCGCCGACACGGTGACATTGCACAGCGGCATCAAGATCATCGAGGGACCGGACCGTTACCTGCGCCACGACGTGCTGGACGAGTGCAACCACATCGAGCCCGGACAACTCTACAATGCCGAGGCCATCACGCGTACCTACCGTGCCCTGGGACGCCTGAATATCCTCAAACAGATCAATATCGACGTGCGCCCGCTGGGCGAAGTGGACGGTGTGCTCATGGTGGATGCCTATGTGCTGCTGTCGCCCGACAAGTCGCAGACCGTATCGGTATCACTCGAGGGCACCAACAGCGAGGGTGACCTGGGATTTGGCGTGGGGTTGGACTATGAGCACCGCAACATCTTCAAGGGCGCCGAGGTCTTGAGCGCCAAGGCAAAGGTGTCCTATGAGAGCATCTCGGGCAACTTGAGCGGCTTGATCAACAACAACTACAGCGAGTATTCCACCGAGTTGGGCCTGACGTTCCCCAAGTTCATGTTCCCGTTCCTGAAGCGTTCATTCAAGCGCAAGATACAGGCTTCGACGGCCTTCACCGTCAACTTTGACTATCAGGCGCGCCCCGAGTACACGCGCATCATCGCCGGCGGTTCATGGCGCTACCAGTGGACCGAGCGCAGCCGCCGCATGGCCCACACGCTCACGCTGGTGGATGTGAGCGTCATCAGCGTGCCCAAGTACAACGAGGAATTCTTTAAGCGCATCACCAACCCGTTGCTGTTCTACAGTTATCAGGACCACTTGATCATGCGCATGGGCTACAACTTCTACCGCACCAACAAGGCCGAGATGAACGTCTTGCAGATGGGGCGTTTCCAGCGCAATGTGTTCACCATCCGCGCCAATGCCGAGACGGCAGGCAACCTGCTCTACGGCCTGTCGCACCTCACGGGGCAGAAAGCCGATGCCGACGGCAGCTACAAGGCCATGGGCATCCGCTACTCCCAATATTTCAAGGCCGATGCCGACTATTCCTTCACCCACTATTTTGACCACCGCCAGAGCGTTGCCTTCCACGTGGGTGCGGGTGTCGCTGTCCCCTATGGCAACAGTGACGTGCTGCCCTTTGAGAAACGCTTCTACAGCGGCGGTGCCAACAGTGTGCGCGGCTGGGGTGTGCGCACCCTGGGTCCTGGCAGCTATGACAGCAACAACAATCTGAGCAAATTCATCTACCAGTGCGGCGACATCCGCTTCGACGTCAACCTGGAGTACAGGGCCAAACTTTTCTGGGTTGTTGAATTGGGCCTTTTTATGGATGCGGGCAACATCTGGACCATCAAGAACTATGAAGACCAGCCAGGCGGCGTGTTCAAGTTCAACAAGTTCTACGAGCAGATTGCTGCGGCCTACGGTGCTGGCATCCGCTTGGATTTCAAGTATTTCCTGGTGCGTGTCGATATGGGCATGAAAGCACACAATCCTGCAAGCGGCCAGGAGCACTGGCCCCTGCTGCACCCCCGCTTCAAGCGTGACAGCGAATTCCATTTCTCGGTAGGATATCCGTTCTGATACCCCCAAATAAATAGTTTTTCTTTTTTTCTTGTGATTTTACTTGGAAATCATTTGCATATTCCAAGGAATTATCATAAATTTGTCGCGAAATCATTTCTTATTTGTTTAACTTTTAAATTTCACGCTTATGAAGAAATTAGTTTTACTTTTGATGGCTGCATTGGCATTGCCAGTGATGGCCCAGATGACCGCAACCAAGGCCGAGATGATGAGGTCACAGGACCGCGACAAGATGGAGATTTTTGCTCCGGTAAAGGCATTTGACGCAAGTGCAATCACTGTTGCCGAAAAGACCAGGGGCGCTTATCTCTGGGACTTTGAGTCTGACGAGTCTTTAGAGGGCTGGTTAAGCTACGATGCCGATGGCGACGGCTACGGCTGGCAAATTGATGATTACTACAGCTACAATGGCGGCACTTACAGCCTGACCTCACGCAGCTACTATGGTGGAGCTCTAACTCCTGACAACTGGCTGGTTTCGCCAATGGTTAATCTTGAAGGCGAGCTGTCGATTTTCACCGAGAACTACTTGTCTTCTTATCCCGACAAGATCAAGGTTTATGTTTGCGTTGGCGAACCTGACTTTGACAATATCGAGGAATGCTTCGTGCCTATTTCAGATTTCATCCAGCCCGGTACTGTATGGGAAGAGCACACCTTCGACCTGAGCGAGTATGCAGGTGCTGAAGGCTGCTTCGCTATCCGTCACTATGACTGCTACGATGAGTTCCGTATCCTGGTGGACTACATCTCCCTTGGCACTCCCGATCCAGTTGCCACCACCCCCGAGGAGTTGTCAGTAGAACCCGGCACCAATGACGCCAGCGTTATCTGGACTGACAATGACGATAGCAACTGGAACCTGCGCTATCGCGTTTACACCGAGTCCACCGGCTACTTCTGGGACTTCGAGGATTGCGTCGGTGCTTTGCCCGAGGGCTTCACTACTATCGATGCCGATGGTGATGGCTACGATTGGATGCTTTGGGATCCCCAGAGCTTGGGTTATGACCCCGGTGATGGCACAGCATTGAATGGCACCAAGTGTGCTGCTTCGGCCAGCTACCAAATGGGTGTTCTCTATCCCGACAACTGGCTCATCACTCCCGAGGTGCCCCTCAATGGCGAACTCTCGTTCTATGCTGGCGGTCAGGATCCCAGCTATGCATCTGAGGTATTCGCAGTTTATGTTTCTGTTGGCGATAGGGAATGGGTGAAGATCTCGGAAGACATCACCGCTACCAGCCCAATTCAGAAGTACACCTTCGACTTGAGCGAATATGAAGGCATGACTGGTCAAGTGGCTATCCGTCACTACAACATTTCTGACATGTTCCGTCTGAACATCGACGACATCATGATCGGTACTCCCAGCGAGGAGGCTGAGTGGATCTATGTTGAGGGCCTCGAGGATACCGAGTTCGTTATCGACGGTCTGGATCCCGAGACAACCTACGAGGTACAGGTACAGGCTTACAACGAGTTCAACGAGAGCGACTGGACCGAGTCCTGCATCTTCACCACCACCAAGAAGACCTCTATCGAGGAGATCAGCACCGATGTGAAGGGCGACAACCGCTACTACAACATGATGGGTCAGCAGGTTGACGGCAACAACTTGCCCGCTGGCATCTACATCCACAACGGCAAGAAGATCCTCGTGAAGTAAAAACGGCTCTCCCCAAGAGGGTGAATTGAACACCTGACAATTGAGGGTGTATCCAGGGAAATCCCGGGTACACCCTCAACTTTTCCAACTTGAATGCTTCCTTAAAAAATGTTATTTACTTTTCTGCATTTTTATTGGCGATTTTTTTGCCGAGCCCGAATAATTGTTATAACTTTGTGGCGAAATCATTTCTTATTTGTTTAACTTTTAAATTTCACGCTTATGAAGAAATTAGTTTTACTTTTGATGGCTGCACTGGCACTGCCGGTATTGGCCCAGAATGTTGCTACCAAATCAGAGGACATGAGGTCGGTAGCTGACCGCGAGAAGACAACTTCGATTATTCCGCTCAAGGCTTGGGACGCTTCAACTCCTCGTGTCTTTACCGAGAAGACCAGAGCCGGCAAGATCTTATGGGACTTCGAGAGCGATGCTTCGTATGAGGGCTGGTTAAGCTATGATGCCGATGGCGATGGCTATGGCTGGGAAGTTGAGGATTACTACAGCTACCCTGACGGTGACTACAGCTTGACTTCGCGCAGCTATTATAGCGGTCAGGCTCTGACTCCCGACAACTGGCTGATTTCGCCTGAAGTAAATCTCGAAGGCACTTTGTCGATTTTTGCCCAGAACTATTTGTCATACTATGCCGACAACATGCAGGTTTATGTTTGCGTTGGCGAAGTTGACTTTGACAATATCGATCAATGCTTCGTGCCCATTTCAGAGATGCTTACTCCTCCCACTTCATGGCAAGAGTACACCTATGATCTGAGCCAGTATGAAGGTGCTGTAGGTTGCTTCGCAATCCGTCACTACGACTGCACCGACATGTTCCGCTTGATGGTTGACTACATCAGCATTGGTACCGATGTTCCCATGCCCACCACCCCCGAGGATGTTGTGGTTGAGCCCGGATCAAACGATGCTTCAGTGATGTGGACCGACGAGGATGACAGCGAATGGACCCTGCGCTACCGTGTTTACACCGAGCAGCCCGAGGCAACTGGCTTCTTCGAGGACTTTGAGGCTTGCCAGAACAACGCTCTGCCCGAGGGTTGGACCACGATCGATGCCGATGGTGATTACAGCGATTGGTTCGTTTGGGATCCCATTGCTGCCGGATATGATGATCCCGGTGACGGCATCCGTCTCAATGGCACCAAGTGCGCTACTTCGGCCAGCTACCAGGGTGTACCTCTCTATCCCGACAACTGGCTGATCACTCCCAAGGTAACCCTCACTGGCAACTTGTCGTTCTACGCAGCAGGTCAGGATCCCAGCTATGCAGCCGAGGTATTTGCAGTATATGTAAGCACCGATGGTGAGAACTGGACTCCGCTGACAGAGGACATCGTTGCTACCAGCCCCATCCAGCAGTACACCGTTGACTTGAGCGCCTATGAGGGCATGGAGGGTTATATCGCATTCCGTCACTACAATGTGACCGACATGTTCCGCCTGAACATCGACGACGTGCTGATCGGCGAGATGCCCGAGCCCGTTGAGGAGGCTGAGTGGATCTATGTTGAGGGCATCGAGGACGTGAACTACGTGATCGAGAACCTTACCGAGAACACCACCTATGAGGTACAGGTACAGGCTTACAACGATTTCAACGAGAGCGACTGGAGCGAGTCTGTTATCTTCACTACCGGCACTCCGACCTCGATCGAGGAGATCGCTGCCGAGGTGAAGGGCGACAACCGCTACTACAACATGATGGGTCAGGAGGTTGACGGCAACAATCTGCCCGCCGGCATCTACATCCACAACGGCAAGAAGATTCTCGTGAAGTAAAAACGACTTTCCCCCTTGAGGGAGAAGTAAACACTTGATACTTGAGGGTGTATCCAGGGAAATCCCGGGTACACCCTCAATTCTTTCTAACTATTGCAATCTTTTTCTGGCTACTTGATATAGGGCTTGATGGCATCACGCCAGATGAGGTAGCCCTGCCCCATCAGGTGGAGGCCGTCGTTGGTCAACTCGGCTCGCAGGCGGCCTTGGTCATCAACAAACAGCGGATACAGGTTAATCCAGGTCACGCCCTGTCGGTGAGCCACCTGCTCGAGTAGCACGTTGGCCTCGACAACGACGTGTTCACGGTCCTTAAGCAGTTTCCACTCTCGCACGTCGTTGTTGAACGGCAACAGGCTCTGCAGGTAGATTTTGGTCCTTGGCGAGCCTTTTTTCACCATCATGATGAGCTTCTCGGTCACGCGGGCGATGCTGTCGGCACTCACGTCGTGCGAGATGTCGTTCACTCCACTCATGATGAACAGTTTCTTGGGCTGTCCCTCGATGATGGGACCGATGCGGTCGATCAGGCCCTGGACGATGTCGCCCACGATGCCGCGGTTCTTGATGTGCCTGTTGTTCAGCAGCTCGTTGAACTCGCAGCCGTCGGTCAGGCTGTTGCCCAGCATGACGATATCCTTCTTGCCGATGGGCAACTCGTCGAAGAGCGTCGCCCGCCGCGCATAATACGGGTCCTGATTGGCCTGAGCCATTGCCGTGAGGCCCATTAGCAACCCCACGGCTATCAACAATAACCTTCTCATTTTCAAGAAAACTATTTAATTGCCTTTATAGGCGTCGATGGCCTTTTTCACCGATCCGTGAAGCAACAGCAAGCGCTTGGCCTCCTCGTAGGGGAGTTTCAGCTCCTCTACCAGCCAGCGAGTGCCGCGGTCGACGAGTTTCTGGTTGGTGAGCTGCATGTTCACCATCTTGTTGCCCTTGACGCGGCCCATCTGTATCATCACGCTGGTCGAAATCATGTTGCAGATCATCTTCTGCCCCGTTCCGCTCTTCATGCGGGAGCTTCCGGTGACATACTCGGGTCCCACGACCATCTCGATGGCAATCTCGGCAGCCTCGCTCACGGGAGCGCCCGGATTGCTGGTGATTGCCGCAGTGAGGCAGCCGTTGGCGCGCGCATCACGCAGGACACCGATGACATAGGGCGTCGTGCCTGATGCCGCGATGCCGATGACCGTGTCGAGCGGCGTCACCTTGTATTCCTGCAGGTCTTTCCAACCCTGGGCGGTGTCGTCCTCGGCATTCTCGACGGCGTTGCGCAACGCGGTGTCGCCGCCCGCAATGACGCCGATGATCCAACCCGGAGACATGCCGAAGGTGGGCGGTATCTCACTCGCGTCAAGCACGCCCAGTCGGCCACTGGTGCCCGCACCCATGTAGAAGATGCGGCCGCCTTTCTTCATGCGCTCGACGATGCCCGTCACCAGGCGCTCGATCTGCGGTATGGTCTTCTGCACCGCATCGGCCACCTTGTGGTCCTCCTGGTTGATTTCGGTGAGGAGTTCAAGCACCGACTTCTTCTCCAGGTTATCGTATAGCGACGGTTGTTCGCTGATTTTCTCAAAACCCATAATCTTATCAAATTTTCATTCAACTACTATTCTTTTACTTTCAGCCTTCACGCCTCGGCCGAGTGGTACTTCACCAGACCCTCCATCGGGTCCTTCATGATCGTACCGATGGTGATGCCCAATGCCTGAGCGGCCTCTTGCAGCACTTGCTTCTCACACAGGGCGATAGATCCCACAAAATTGCAAGGCAGCTCCTTGTAGTTGGGATAGCTGGCTACATTGCGGGTAAAGAAGTCGGTGAACGAGCGCAGTACGATGTTGTGAATCGACGGCTCGTCGATGTTGTGCTCCAGGAAGGGGGCAAACTGGGCCAGGAAACGGTTGGCGGCAGGTTTGCGGTAAACCGACGTGATGATCGTCGTGTAGTCCAGGTTGTATTCCTTCATGAACTTGTCGCACAGGTGCTGCGGCAGCTGTTTCTTGAGCACATCGCCCACGAGCAGCTTGCCCAGCACGGCGCCACTGCCCTCATCGCCCAGGATATAGCCCAGTGGCGACACGTTCATCACCACCTTCTCGCCATCGTAGTAGCACGAGTTGCTGCCCGTGCCCAGGATACAGGCGATGCCCGGCTCACGACCACAAACGGCACGCGCTGCCGCCAGCAGGTCGCTGGCCACCTCGATCTTGCCGGCCGTGGCAAAGTTGGCACGCAAGGCGTTGATTACCTGCTGCTTGATTTCGTCCGAGATGATGCCAGCGCCATAATAATGGATCTCGTCCACCTTGTAGTTGGTCAGGTGGGGCATCAGTTCGCGCTTGATCTGTTCCTTCATTTCCTCCTCGGTGAGCAGGAGAGCATTCATTCCGGTAGTGAAGATTTGCGCTACCTTTTCTTTTCCGTTAAGCAGCGTCCAGTTGATCTTGGTGGAGCCGCAGTCAGCAATAAGAATCATCATTGTATTTTAAGTTTTTAGTTTTTAGTTCTTAGTTTTTAGATGTTTGATTTCTAGATGTTCTAGAAGGGCTATATCTTGATATAGATTTTTTTCTTGTACAAGATGTGGCCGATTACCCAGTTGAGCAGAACAAAGGCGATGGCATAAAGGGCCGATGCCGTGTACTCGTTGCAGAACGACTTGAAGAAGCGGTAAACGGCGCTGTGGATGGAGATGTTGCCGCCCTCGGCATCATGGCCGATGGGGATGGCGCCAAACAAGATGGCCAATACCGTGCCCAGCACATAGAGTGCCAGCGGGTTGACACCGAACGATTCAAAGAAGCGCGTCCAGCGGCCCTTCTTGCCCTTGATATCGACAAAGTAGATGAGCATCGCCTGGATGCACATGGCCATGCCGCACGTGATGAGCACAAACGTCGAAGACCACATCTTCTTGCCGCAAGGAATACCATACTGCAACAGCCAGCCGGCCAGCAGCATGACGGTGCCCCACAGCAGCATTGTGGTCACGCGCTCGGTATTGTTGTGGACCGACAATATCATGCGGCCCACCAGATAGCCGATGAGCACGTGGGCAATGCACGGCAAGGTGCTCAGGATGCCCTCGGGATCAAAGGAAATCTGCTCGCCATAGGCGCTCTCGTGGTACATGTGGTCGGTGCCCAGGATGCTGTTGTCAATCTGGGCGATGATGTTGTCGAGCGAGAACTCATAGCCGTTTCCAAAGCCCAATATCAGCGCATAGGCCACCAAAATGATGCCCACAAGCCAAGGAATGAACTTGCGCTTGAACAACACGGCGCACAGTGACCCGAAGAAATAGACCAGCGCCAAACGCTGGAACACGCCCAGATAGCGCAAGGTGTCCAGGTTGTTGACGGCATCGGCAAAAGCATCACCACGGCACAGGCCGCGCACCAGATGTCCGAACCACTGCACAATCCAGCCGATGAGGAACAGGACAACGGTGCGACGCACAATCTTCCACAGCAACTGCTTGGACATCTTGTAATTGAACTTCTTGAGGGAGAATGCCATCGACACACCCATGCAGAAGACGAAGAACGGGAACACCAGGTCGGTGGGCGACAGTCCGATCCAATCGGCATGTGCCAGCGGACGGTACAGGTAGCTCCATGAGCCGGGATTGTTCACCAGCAGCATGCCTGCGATGGTGATACCGCGCAGGATGTCGAGCGACAGCAGTCGTTTATTGTCTTTAGCCATAATCCAGCTGATTTAATTTAGTGATAGAGATAATATTTTGCAGAGCGGATCTTGAAGACCTCAACATCCTTGTTCCAGTAGTCGGCCATGTCCTCGACACGGTAGCGCTTGATGAAACGCTCGCGAATCTCCTTGGTGCCGCACACCTTGTCAAACATGTTGTAGCGCTTGGCATTCTGTTCAAACAGTTCCACGTTGGGATACATCTCGTGGATGACCTGCAGGAAATAGAACTGCGTCAGGCAAAAGTTGGCGGCATCGGGGTCGGTGATATAGGTCTGCACGCCGTGCACCTCCTGCAGCGACTTGTCCACCGCCACGCTCAGGGCGAAGAACGGCTTGTAGTTGATGGGACGGAAGCGCATACCGGGCAGGTTCAAGGCATTCATGTTCATCGCCAGCGAGTCGGCATTGATCCATGAGGCTGCAAACGTCTGGAACGGCAAAGTGTAGCCGATGCCGGTGTTGAAGATGTATAACTCGCCCAGGATGCCCGATATGGGATAGAAGAAAGCGCTCTCGGGCGTGGGAATCTGGGGCGAAGGGGCTACCCAGGGCATACCCGTGTCGCGGAACTTCATGTCACGCGTCCAGCCTTCCATGGGGATAACGGTGAGTTTGCACTTGCGGCCGGTCTTGGACTCCTGGCCGATGATGCCCTCCTCGTTGAGGAAGATGGCCAACTCGCCAGGGGTGAGGCCATAGATATAGGGGATGGCATACTTGCTCACAAATGAGAAATAACCCGGTTCCACGAGGTTGCCCTCGACTTTATTGCCGCCCAGCGGATTGGGACGGTCGAGAACCATGAACTCGGTACCATACTTAGCGCAGGCCTGCATGCACACGCCCATCGTGGCATAGAACGTGTAGCTGCGGCATCCCACATCCTGGATGTCATAGACCAGCACGTCGATGTCCTTGAGCATTTCGGCAGTCGGCTCGTGCGTCTTGCCGAAGAGCGAATACATCTTGATGCCCGTCAGCGGGTCAACAGCGTCGCCCACGGCATCGCCAGCATGGGCATTGCCGCGCACGCCGTGCTCGGGACCGAACAACGCAACGAGCTGCACGCCCGGCGCCTCGTGAAGGATGTCGACGGTGCTCTTGAGATTATTGTCGATGCCGCTAGGGTTGGTCACCAGCCCCACACGCTTGCCCTGCAACTGGGCAAATCCGCCGTCACGCAGCACCTCAACACCTGGCTTGACGACCGCACTAGCCGTCACCGCCACCATCACACATGCCACTAAAAATAATATCTTCTTCATAAACATCTGATTTACTTTATGTTACAGATTTCTCTTCAGTTGTTTAAAAATCTGTTGTTTTTGGCTTATTTGGTCTCCTTGCCGTACTCGGGATCGATGCGACGGTCTACCATATAGGTCACTACCAGCGTGGCTACACAGCACAACATCACCATCCAGAAGAAGTTGGCATAACCGATGGATTCCTGAATATAACCTGCAAACATGCCCGGTATCATCATGCTCAGGGCCATGAAAGCAGTGCAGATTGCATAGTGTGACGTCTTGAACTCGCCCTCGCTGAAGTACATCATGTACAACATGTAGGCCGTGAAGCCGAAACCATAACCAAACTGCTCGATAGCGATTGCAACAGAGATGGCTATCAGATTATCGGGCTGGCCGACAGCCAGATACACAAACGTAGCACACGGCAGCGTCATGCAAGCCGCCATCCACCACAGCGATTTTTTCAGACCCACCTTTGCGGCAAACAGGCCACCCAAAATGCCGCCGATGGTCAACGCCAGCACACCGATTGTGCCATACACGATGCCCACCTCGGCTGTCGAGAGCCCCAGGCCACCAACATCCTTGCTGGCCACCAGGAAAGGGGTACACATCTTGATCAGGAACGCCTCGGGCAGGCGGTACAACAGCATAAACACGATGGCAAGCCACACGTAGGGCTTTGTAAAGTAGGTGACAAATGTGCGGCCAAATTCCTTGAAGATGGCGCCAGCCGCGGGCTTCTCGTCCTTGAGGGTCGAGGCGTCGCTTCCCACCCTGGGGATAGCAAAGGTGTGATACAGCGTGATAGCCGTGAACAGCACC
>JAEEGJ010029532.1_pt1 | contig 10804 bp, 9 predicted proteins | sample 8958761 | NCBI WGS metagenome assembly JAEEGJ01 (sample SAMN16246546, study PRJNA631951) | gut metagenome | biome: gut microbiome; feature: rumen; material: RS-attached | host: Bos | place: Iran: Karaj | collected 2018-10
CTGCCGTGAAGGTGATCAAGCTGCTGGCTCAGAGCACGGGCGACTTCACCCGCGACGAGCTGAAGAAGGACGTGAAGCTGAGCTGGACCGACAAGACCAAGGCAGAGATCGCTGCTGCCAAGGGCGATTCAGCAGGCGGCTCTGACTCCGGCTCTCAGCAGGGCGGCAACAGTGGCTCCGGCGGTGACAACAGCGGTGGCGGAGGCGACAACGGTGGCGGCTTCGACACGGGTAGCTAATTCTAAAGTTTAGAGTTCTTTTAGTCGGCTAACGCCTTTGTAAAAGCGGCAAAGCCGAGCGTAAAGTTTAGAGTGGTCCCTCGCAGCGGTGCGGGGGACTATTTTTATTTCTTGAAGTAGTCGTTGCGCATCTTGATGATAAAGATGATCGTTGAGCAGACGGTCGTAATGAGGTTGGTAATAAAGAGGAAAATACCAGTAGAGATGCCCTGCGACAGACACAGCATCAGTCCCTGACCCATGAAACAGAGACCTCCTACCGCCATCATGCAGAAACCGGGCATGGAGATGCCGTCGGTCTGACGGGTACGGATGGTCTGGATGGCCTGAGGCAGATAGCCCAGAATGAGACCGATGCTGCCTAACCAGCCGAAAATCGCATATATGATATTATTTTCCATAAGCATAATAGTAATTTTGCTGCAAATATAAGACGTTTTTGGCTTCATTCCAATTTTTTTTCTTTAAAAACATCATTTTTTTCAAAAAAAGATGTATCTTTGCACAGAAATCAATCAATAACTAAATTCAACAATAATGGAAGATGATTTTAATATCAAACTGGATGGAACGACCCTCAATGTATATTTAGGGTTTGAACTGATGAATGAAAATGCTCCAGCATTGCATAACGAACTGAAGAAGTATCGGGGTCAGAACATCACGAAGATCGTGTACGACGCTACTGACCTGGTGTATATCTCCAGTAGTGGCATCCGTGTGATCTCTTATACGTTCCAGGAATTAGGCAAGTCTCCTAAGATTGAGTTTGTGAACTGTGCCAAGAAGATATATGAAACCCTGGACATCGTTGGCATTACCAGCATCATCAGTTTTATACAGGATGATTCGAAAAAGGGTCAGGCAGACCTCATGGATGTCAGAATGCGAAAGAAGGTCAGGGAACTCCAGCAGCAGCAGCTCGACTATTTCGCAGCCAACAACGATGTGGTGATGTACCAGATGAAACTGGGACAGGAAGATGACTGAAGACCAGGGCTGAACAGACTTAATTTGTAATGAATAACTAAGAATTTAAAATATTAATCCAGGCTTATGGCAAGTGATAAGTATCAACTTATTATCGACGGCAAGGACTACTGGTTCCAGAAAGAGCAGATGATTGACAATAACAGCTTCCATCTGGAGAAGTTGTCGTATGACAAAGGTCTTTACCGTCCGGCAGAGATATTGGCCACCATCAATATCGATGGCCAGAGTATGAAAAACGACCAGTTGATGGATGCCTTCTACATGAAGGACGTCAAGCTGATGATCGGCGACGAGACGGTGGCTGAGAACTATTTTGTGTTCAAGGTCAAACCCATCTTCAAGAAGGTGGCGAGTGGGAGCAGCCTGAAGCTCGAACTGACCATCTACAGCCAGGACAAGCTGATGACCCTCGACAAATACTCGAAGGCATGGACAGGTCAGAAACTCGGCACAGACATCTTCAAGGATGAAGTGAAAGGTTTCACCTTCAACGATGAAGTCATCTCAACCAGCAATGATCTGCAGGTGCTCGATTATGGCTCGGGCGAATTCATTCAGCCCTATCTCGTGCAGTATAACGAGAGTTTCTACGATTTCCTGCGTCGCACGACCAACCGCTGCGGAGAGTTCCTGTATCACGAGAACGGCTCGCTGCACCTGGGTATGAAGGTCAACGACATGGCCAAGAAGAATGATCCCGACTACGCGGACATCGCCTGTGAGCGTTATTACGAGAATATCCTCAGCGAGGGCACGACGACTACCGACTATGCCTATAACTACATTCCTGAGAATCGTACTCTGCCCCAAAAAGGCGACAGGCCTTACAGCAATCCTCTGACCTACGATGACTTTCTGGACAACGTAGACCGTGAATACACCGACGTGACGGCACAATATGATTACCTCAGCAAGAACATCCTCAATTCTATCTGTCTGGCGCTTGGTGGTACATCGCTTCAGAATATCATCCAGAACGTGGCTGTGACAAACGCTTTCAAGTATCTTCACGCTTCGACCGCCGCGGCCAATATGAACAAGAAACACATGGATTCAAACATCAATCCATGGTCGGGATGTGATGATCAGAATGGAAGCAGTGTCAGGCAGTTTGGTACTTATAATGATCAAAATCCGAAGAATGACTTCTGCGGAAAAAAGATCAACATGAATGCCGAATTCTATGCGCTGATCCGCAAGGCAGAAAAGAAGGTAGGCGAGAATGCCGTCCATCTGGAGTTCGGGGAGAACATCCAGCAGCTGTCGATAGGCGACAAGATCAAGGTGGACGGTGAGAACTATATCGTGATAGGTGTGAACGGTTACTGTGTTTACACTTACGACCAGTCGTCGAAGGCTACATGCGAGGAGCATCAGCACGTGATAGGCGTGAAGCTCTATGGCAAGGCCGCCATTCCTCCTGCACTGCCTGATGTCATCGTCCGTGAGTCGCAGCCCCAGTTGGCATTCGTTGATGATAATTTCGACCCCCAGAAGATCGGCCGCGTGCGCGTCAAGTTTGCCTGGCAGCCCGATGACAGCGATGCCTCGCCCTGGATCCGCGTGTCGATGCCCTTTGCCACTGACGGCGCTGGCGTGAAGTTCAAACCCGAAAAGGACGACGAGGTGATGGTCAGCTTCGAGGAGGGTAATGTGGAACGTCCATACGTCTCCGGTTTCCTGCTCTCACCGCGCAGCAACAAGACATGGAGTTGGCTGCCTGACCGTGGAATCACATCGAAAAACGGTCATAGCATCACCTTCAGCGACGGTCTCGACGGCGCCACTTCCTTATATGCCCTTTCTCCCTTATGGAGTCTCATCCGGAGCTTCATCCCCAATGCAGGTATTCCTCCTGAGCTGAGTGATAGTGCCATCTTCAGGGGGCTTACTGGCGGCATGACGCTCAGCGACAGATTCGGACTCTACAAGATCAATCTCTCAAGCGATTCCCGTTCTGTCTTCATACAGTCACCGGTGGGCGATGTGACGCTTAATGCCTTTACCGGCATCAACATCTCATCACCCAATGGCGACATCAAGATTCAGGGCAAGAACATCAAGCTCGAGGCCAGCGATACGGTATCCATCGAGTCGGGCAAGGCCGTCAAGCAGCGTTTCCTTCCCGGGAATGAGTCTTATGGTGAAAGCGGTACCTTCTGGGATAGCACCGCAGGCCGCGTCATAGCCGACGTCGGTCTGACTTTCATCCGAGACGTCAGGAGCCGCACGATCGACAAAGTCGTCGATGTCCAGCTGATTCGAACGCTGATGGATACCGTCCTGCGCCCCATCGACGGCACATTGAAGATCAAGTCGCCCACCTTTGTACGTATTGAGGCGGGCAAGGGTTCTGCCGAGTACCCAAGAGCAGCCAGAAGGAAAAATGGCGACGTGGAACATGTCCCCTACGATTTGTATCCCAGTATTACTAAAGTTGCGTCTATTGCTAGAAGCAGAGTAGAGTTTGTTCAAAATGCCTATGAGAATATGTGTAAAGACATTGCGGCATTTAAAGTATTCTCCCAAGCGGCATGTGTAAACGCCAATGAAAAAGCTATCTCTGTAGCGGATATCAAGAATGCCTCATTCAAAGAAAATAAGTCTGACCTGGTATTTAACTGGGATCCGATAAAGTCTGTAGATGAATTGGGTAATGATTATCAAGACAAATATAATAATCTCAAGAATGAAAAGCCGAAGGAGGATGATGATCTATATGCATGGATCGAAGGGAATGCCATCTACCATAGGGATATGGAAGAGTGGAATCAAAAACTGAGAAAGCTCCAGGAGACTTACGCAAATAACCTAAATAAACGAAACAAGACTCTGGATGATAGGGAAAAGCTGGAAAATGCTGCAAGGAAACTGAGTGATAGCATTTATTCGCTCTATTATTTTACTAAGGTGTATTTCAACTCAAAAGATGTAGATTGTGAAAATCTGATTTTCGCCAATTCTATCAAGGGTGCGCTCGATAGTTTGTCTTACAATAAAGAAATACCTATCAAAAACGATACGAGAAAGGAGACCATCAACGACTGGGCTGCTCAAAAGAAACATTACATGAGGCTAGCCGTCTGTTCATTCTTTTCACAAAGTGAGTTGTCGAGTAAGGTGTCGAGTAAGGTGAACAACAAATTCATGACTCTCAGTGAACCGACAGGCGTTACTGACAATCTTGCCGATGATATCACCTGGCAGACTTGTGTTGGTTCTATGGTGAGCAAGCCTACTACTGCAGAGAAAATAAGGCTTATGATAAAGGAATGGGCGGATGAGACTTATAAAGACCCATACGAGGATCCTATAGTCAATCAGCATCGTTGGAAGGTAGGTGTGGATGGAAAGATTCTCATGTCTGACAATCCAGGAAAGACCTTGACTTTTGGTAATAATGGTCTTGTCCATGCAACCAACAACATGGCATTTACTGATAAGTCATGTGATGAGTTGAAGAATATGTTATGTTCAATTGGTACTAATGTAGAATAATGAAAGGATATAATTATGGCAGATTCGATATTTTCTAACTGGCTGTTGGCTCTTCAGAATCTTCAGTCGAGCGTATCGAAAGATCTTTCCGAAATACGCAAACAGAAAGCAGAAATACAGCAACTGAAGGCGGACATCCTGAACGAGGTGGCCAGGGGTAAGTTTATCCGCGACGACGAGCGTATCGTGCTCTCAGCCCCCGAGATTGTGATTGGCAACGTGGATGCCGGCGGCATGTTGTATGGCGACGGCGGCACTATCATCATCCGTGGACAGAAGTTAGGTCTTCAGGGTGTCGGTGAGAATGGCACTGTGGACACACGCGCCGCCGTCATCGCCCAGACGGCTGTCGATCCCGGACCCGACGGCATCGAGGAGGTGGTGCGCTCACAGTCGGCCGTCATCACCCAGGCCAAGCACATCACGCTGCAGAGCAACGAGGCCGTGGAGGACGGCTATTTCTCACGCTCGGCCACGACGACCGGTGCTACAGGCATCAGGATTCATGCCGACGAGGAGGTGGAAATCGATGCTTCGCAGTCGGTGGAGAACCGCAAGGAAGCCATTGAGAACAGTCTAAATGAGTTGAAGCAACAGGCGTTTGACCTGAGCAGCGAAGGCCTCACCACCATGGCGAAAATCACCGGCACCGTCGCTGCGATGGAAGCGATGCTGCAGGGGCAGGATCTCATCAACTTCGATGAATTTCTGATGCGCGTCTCCGTGACCATTCTCGACGAGCTGTCTCAGACATTCAAGAACCAGCTGCCCACGGCTTACGATGCCCTTGAGAATGCGATCTCAACGATGACGAGACTCGCAGAGGTCAATCGCAGGCAGAAGGCCCTCGAGGCGGAGAAGAAACTGGTAGAGGATGCTACCGAGCATTTCAAGGAGGAGGCAACCGGCGCCCACCTCACGGTGACCGCCGAGCAGATGTCATTTGCCTCGAAGGACGGCGACAATAACATCCGAGAGAACTCTGCGGCATCGATCAGCGTTCAGACGGGCAGGCTGAACATCAGCAGCTATAAGAAGGACGGCTCGCTGATCGATGACAGTTGTGTGCGCATTGCTACCCACGATGTGGAGATCAGCACGGTGAATCCCCAGTTGAAGGAGGAAGGTAAAGCCGACGGTGACTATACGACCGAGGGCAGTGTGCAGATCAATTCGAAGAACGTATCGGTGGCTGCCGTCGACTATTCCATCAGTGATGGCAACTACGAGGTGAAGGAGCAGACCAAGGATAGCAGTTTCAGTGTGCGAACAGAGAACGTCAGCATGCTCTCATTCGACACCGAGGGCAACACGACGGGCTCCTGGTACGTGGCAGCACAGAATATGGGACAGGGCTCGTTCGACAAGGACGGCAACGTCACGGGTGCGCTGAACCTCTCTGCCGAGAAGATGCAACTGGCAGCCTTCGACAAAGATGCCAAGGCTTCCGGACAGGTGATGATCAATGCCAAGGATGTCTTCGTGAAGTCGGTGGATATGGACCGTTCTTCAGGTAGTGACAAGGGATTGGCGGAAGGCGGTAACATGGTGATGCTGGCTGAGAAGTTGTTCGTGGGTCGCACCGACGACAAGACCCTCACCAAGGAACTGCAGATATCGGCCGAGAAGGCAGGTGTCTATGCCAAGGAAACCGCAGAGATCCAGCAGGACGGTGGCAAGGCCTTGGTACAGCTCGACGGTGGCAACGTGGCTGTGAAGGGTTCGAAGGCTGAATTCTTCGGTGACAACACCGTGAACGGTAAGACCGAGTTCAAGGGCGATGTCAAGGCTCCGAAACTGGAGGCAGATAATCTGGAGGCCAAGTCGTCGTTCAAGAGTTCGAACATCAGCGACGGTATCTCCGTTCCCGGGGCACCCTCTTCAGCCCAGCTCAACGCGAAGCTGAAGGAAAACGATGCACCGAAGCAGAAATAAGAAGTTAAGAACGTTAAGAAGAAAAAGATATGAGAAATTCCATAAAGATATTGATCGGCGAGATGGATGCCAAGCTCACAGGCCATGCAGGATTGCTGAACTACCGATACATGAACCTGTGCATCAAGGCTGAGCCGGCAGCGCTGTTGTCTTTAACTGTTACCGATATTGAGGGTAATGTGTACAATATTGAGGAAGTGGCCGACACCATGATTCCTGACGACTTCTCGTTTGAGTTCGTGCCTCGCGAGATGGCGATGCTGCCGTTCATTCAGAAAGGCATCGCAGAGTCACATCCGGAGTTCAAGCAAGAGGTGATAGAACCTAAGGAGGAGGATCATTTCTTCGTGGCGAACACGGCTGAATATGATCAGGAGAAGCATATCATCTGCACGATGCCCGAGGTGGACAACAATCGCTACGACGTCCTGAAAGAGTCGGTCAAGGCACTTTACGATGACAGTATGGTGGAGATCGACAAGGTAAAGGTCAAGTATACAGAACTATTGGCTGACAGGACGAGAGAATTGCCGAAGGAAGAGGCCGACGAGGCCAAGGATAAGCTGGAAGAACTGTTCAAGCGGTATTCCGAAATCTGCAAGACATACCGCGACAATAAGGTGAAGGAAATAGAGGAGAGCCACCAGAAATGGCTGGCCGATCAGGCCGAGGAAAAACTTAATCGCATACACGTCAATTAAGAGATTCCCCGGCTCCGTATTTATTTCTCTCTTACGAACCTTCTCGGCTTCTCTACAGCCTTGCTGCTGTCAGCGCTCTCGCCACGAGTCCAGCCGTAGTAGTTGTTCCAGCCGTCATAGCCCCAGCGATAGCTGTTGTAGTTCGGGCGGCTGACGTTATAGAGCTCGAAATCCACGTCTTTGCCGTGATCATAGATATAGCCGGAGAAGCGATTGCTGTTCAAGCGATAGTCGCGGATTTGGAGCGATGTTCCTTCCTCAACGAAGTGCACGTAGATGACGCGGTTGTTAACCTCCCAGTTGATGTGGTTGGCCACATAGTCCCAAGGTGCTCCGCTGTAGTAGTCTACCCAGTAGCCCGTTCCGCTGGAATATGTGTAGGGATCCTTCAGGAACGTGATCTCGGTAGCGGTTGAATTGTAGTACCTGCCATCCCACTCTGAAGAGATGTACATATTTCCCTTCCATGTACCCTCGAGGGTGTAAGCGATCTGCTCGTCCTCGCAAGAGGTCAGCGATACTGCCATCATGCCCATCATCGCCATCATCATCAGTGTATACAGCTTCTTCATAATTTTACCCTTTCCTTCATTAATTGGTTCAACTTTTGTTTTCTGGTGCAAAGTTAAGAAGATTATTCCATACCTACAAGGGGAAAACCTATAAACTGATGTAGGGTTTTCCCTAATTATCTCAAAATAATTTGGATATTTGCTCACTTAATCGTACCTTTGCAGCGGATTTCGGAAGGAGTCCGTCGCTTTACTATATATAATAAGGTAAATGAACGCTTTCAAGAAAAAGAGATGGCACTGTCTGTCGGGACAGGAGCCAACGGAAATGGATAAGACCATCATGTTCTGGGAGAACAAGGGTAAGCTGGTGCCTACGCGCGAGTTGATCAAGACCCCTGAGCAGATAGAGGGCATCCGCAAGGCGGGTGTCGTGAACACAGGTGTGCTCGACGAGGTAGCCAAGCAGATCCATGCGGGTATGAATACGCTGGAGATCGACCAGATATGCCGCAAGTATTGTCAGGATCATGGAGCTATCCCCGCTTGTCTCGATTACGAGGGTTTCCCCATGAGTGTGTGCACGAGCATTAACGAAGTGGTGTGTCACGGTATTCCCAAAGAAGAGGATGTGCTCGAGGAGGGTGACATCATCAACGTGGACTTCACGACGATTCTCGACGGCTACTATGCCGACGCGAGTCGTATGTTCATCATCGGCAAGACCTCGCCGGAGAAAGAACAGCTGGTGCGTGTGGCTAAAGAGTGCCTGGAAATCGGAATGGAGGCAGCCAAGCCTTACGGATTTGTGGGCGACATAGGACATGCCATCGAGAAGCATTGTAAGAAATACGGTTATGGCATCGTTCGCGACCTCGCTGGTCATGGAGTAGGGTTGAAGTTCCATGAAGAGCCCGACGTTAACCACTACGGCCATCGTGGTACTGGTATGCTGCTTGTGCCTGGGATGGTGTTTACCATCGAGCCGATGATCAACATGGGTACTTGGCGCGTTTTTATCGATGCCGATGATCCCTATGGCTGGGAAGTCATCACGGAGGACGAGAAACCGAGTGCCCAGTGGGAGCACACACTCGTGATGACGGAACATGGCGTGGAAGTGTTGACATACTAATTGACAATTGATAATTGAGCATTGAACATTAAAGATTAAACATTGGATAAGGATATTTATATATTAGGAATCGAGAGCTCGTGTGACGATACGTCGGCGGCTGTGCTTCGGAATGGGGTGCTGCTGTCGAATGTGACGGCCTCGCAGGCTGTGCATGAGGCGTATGGCGGCGTGGTTCCCGAACTGGCTTCGAGAGCACATCAGCAGAACGTGGTGCCTGTGGTACACGAGGCCATCAAGCGTGCTGGTATCACGAAAGAGCAACTGACGGCCATTGCCTTTACGAGAGGTCCCGGACTGATGGGTTCATTACTCGTGGGTGTGAGTTTTGCCAAGGGTTTTGCGCGTTCTTTGGGTATTCCGATGATCGACGTGAACCACCTACAGGGACATGTGATGGCGCATTTTATCCGTGAGGATTCGGGGAATGTGGATAATGAAAACAGTATTCCACCACTTCCGTTCCTTTGCCTGCTCGTCAGCGGTGGTAACTCACAGATTGTGAAGGTGAATGCCTACAACGATATGGAGGTGTTGGGACAGACCATCGACGACGCGGCTGGAGAGGCTATCGATAAGTGCTCGAAGGTGATGGGACTGGGTTATCCCGGTGGTCCGATCATCGACCGTCTGGCTCGCCAGGGTAATCCGAAGGCTTTCACCTTCGCTGAGCCGAGCATCCCAGGACTGGACTATAGCTTCTCGGGGCTGAAGACCTCATTCCTCTACTCACTGCAGAAGTGGGTGGCCGAGGATCCCGACTTCATTGAGAAGCACATGGAGGACATTGCAGCCTCATTGGAGTGGACCATCGTGGACATCCTGATGAAGAAGCTGAAGAAAGCCGTGAAGCAGACGGGTATCAAACACGTGGCCGTGGCTGGAGGTGTGAGTGCGAACAACGGTCTGCGCAATGCATTCTACGATGCACAGAAGCGCTACGGTTGGACCATCTACATCCCAAAGTTCAGTTATACGACGGATAATGCTGCCATGATCGGCATCGTGGGCTACTACAAGTATCTCGACGGGGAATTCTGTTCGATCGATGCCCCCGCCTTCTCGAAAGTAACATTTAAATAGTAAATCGTAAATAGTAAATCTGTAAATCGTAAATAAATAGATGGATTTTGAAAGTAAGGTAATCAGCAGGGATGTCAGTGAGATCCTCTGGGAAACAGAAAAGACGGTCAGCACAGCTGAGAGTTGTACAGGCGGACGTATCGGAGAGGCCATGATCGCAGTGCCTGGTGCATCGAAGTATTTCAAGGGTGGCATTATCTCATATGTGAATGAGGTGAAGGAGAGTCTGCTGGGTGTGGACCATCAGTTGCTAGAGGAGAAAACGGCTGTGTGTGAGGAAGTTGCAATAGCTATGGTGAAGGGCGCATGTAAGGCTTTGAACACCGACTACGCCATCTCGGCAACTGGTATCGCAGGACCCGGTGGCGGCACAAAGGAAATACCGGTAGGCACCATCTGGTTGGCCTGTGGAAGTCAAGAAAGAGTGGTGACCCTGAAACTGGAAGAAGATCAGGGACGAGACTTGAATCTGACCAACGCCACCAACAAGGCGATGGAGCTCTTTTTGGACTTTCTGAAGGAAGAAAATGAGCCAAGACCGGTCTATGAAGGTTAAAAAATATTAATTCTTCGTTTTTCGCTTGGTGCAATGATTTGAATCTCAATTAAAATATGTACCTTTGCACCCTGTTTGGAATAAGTAAGTGTAAATCACAAGTAAAAAAGTAGATAGAAATGTCTAAAGTTTGTCAAATTACAGGAAAGAAG
>JAEEGJ010029540.1_pt1 | contig 10803 bp, 11 predicted proteins | sample 8958761 | NCBI WGS metagenome assembly JAEEGJ01 (sample SAMN16246546, study PRJNA631951) | gut metagenome | biome: gut microbiome; feature: rumen; material: RS-attached | host: Bos | place: Iran: Karaj | collected 2018-10
CGACACGCTGAGTAGTAGGGGTTTCGCTATCCCCACACTGCGCTCCCGTTGGTCGCTTAGTATGGGGTTATTGAGATTCAGCCTCTTCGAGGCTGCTAAAAAATCAGTCTTTTATCAAACTAGAGCCTTAAAGATTAAGAGTTTGTAGGCAATTGGATCGCTTTACTTCGAGCAGTCAAGGCTTTCCCAATCAGAGGCGCCAGCCTCGACATCAAAGGTGTGGCCTGGCGAGGCAAAGAGGTATTGCCATGTGCGGCTTTCCCCTTTCTGAAAGTGGTAGATATAGCCGCTATAGGAGCAGATGGCCTCGACAAAAGGTAGCTGTTTCTTAGCACGGCCAACACCATTACCCAAAAGAGGGTCCTGGACGGTAAAGGTATACCTTTCCCCCTTCACCCTGAACATCATGATAGGACCTTGAGTCAGCTTGAGCTGTGTGAACTCGTCCCATCTGACAAAGAGATTGCGAAGCGAAAGGGGACCTCGGAAATCTTCCGTGCTGACATGCGAAATGTACATCCCCTCCTTTGTCAACACTATCGCGTAGCGGCGACAAGCCAGCACATAGGGGACACACCATCCCCCATTAACAATCAGTATGACCAGCACTGTCTTCAGATCATCCATATCGGATAAGACGAGAATTAACCACGCAGTCACCAGAGTGAGAATCGCCACCCACCAACCAATATTCATCATCTGATTGCGGAATACCTTGTTATCGGGATTGCGGAACAGCTGCTTCACCGCTGCTTTGTCCAACTTTCGGAGCATTGTGGAACGTGTGAATGCGTTAATGTGTTAAGGCCACTTCTATTAATTACATGTAATTAAAGTCTCAAATTCTTATCGAATTTAAAATATGTAGTTTACGGATTCACCAATTCTCTAATTCTTGATAAATAGAAATTCCCTTAACGAATACTAATTCATTTTAATCAGCCGCACATAGTCGAGCATGGCACGGTTAATGCCTTGGGCGTTCATGTTCTCGTTGTCGGGCTCATAGGATAGCACTAGGGTGTTGCTGCCCTTCTTCAACGAAACGCGCACCGCGTTGCTGTAGCCCCAAAGTGTCCAGAGGTCTTTGCCACGCTGGGGGAAAAGAATGGCACCAACCGGCTTGCCACCTAGGCTGAGGGTTCGCACGGCACACATATTGTCATCTGTCAGATTGCCACTGCCGTTAGCGTATCGGAAGTCTATCAGATAATCCCCATCTGTGGGGGCATCAATCTTCATCTCGATACGGGTGTTCTGCTTCACAGCTATCTCCACAGCCCCATTGCCTGTGTAACCCTTGCAGTCGTCGAATGTGGTAGCTGTTGCGAAGTGTGTCATGTCGTATTGAATCACGTTGCTGTAGTTGTAGTAAGCCACAGGTTCGCTGGCGAAGCTCTCGTTGCCATTCTCGTCTACGGCTATCACTTGGTATTCAGTATAGGTTTTTGCCACGGGGATATCGTAGCGGTTGCCGTTCACGAGGCGTTCGGGCTGGGTGGTGACCACCTTTCCGTCGCGTATTATCTTGTACTCCTTAGCGTTGGGTACTTGTGTCCATGCCAAGCGGGTGCTGCCGTCGAGATAAGCACGAGGTGTCTCTGGCGAAGTGGCTACGGGCTGGCGGTTGATGATGTCGAAGGTGGTAAACTCGTTGGCCATCACTATCTTCACACTGTGCCTGCCCGTCAGCGAAGCAGGCAGGGTGGCTACCGCTTGTCGGCGCCCGTCAAGATAGCAGGCTGACACCTTGTTGCCGTATCCTTGTACCGTGATGTCGAGGACTGCTTTGCGGTATTTGAAGTTCTTGAGAACCTTCTTACCCGACCACACCGTTGGCACACAGGGGCGGAAGGAGATGCCCTCCTCTTCGAGTGTGATTCCCATCAGCACACGATGTACTAAGTTGATGCTGCCTGCTATGCTCCACAGCATGCAGGGAGAGTTCATGGCAGTATGGTAGTCGCCAGTTTGGGCTACAAAGTTCTCTTGGTTGGTGGCAAAAAGAGCCGCCGGTCTGTATATGGCAGCTATGCTATGCTCCACTGCCTGTGAGTTGCCCACCGTGGCGGCCGCATCCATCCAATAGGCCTGAACAAAAGGCCAGATAGCGTTGTTGTGGTAAGGATAGATATTGGGTATTTGCGGTGAGATGCAGGGGGTGCCGAAGGGGGTCTGTCCGATGGTAGAAACCATGCGGCGGGCGCGAGCGGGTTCGGCAATGCCGAAAAGGATGCATAGGGCTTCGCCCAACGTCTCGCAACGGGGGGAAAGAATCAAATTGCCACGGCCATAGAGATACTGGCCGTAATAACCTTTCTCTTCAATCCATAGGTGGTTGTTGATGCCGTCCTTGATGCGGTCGGCCATCCGTGTGAAGTGTGCTGCCCCGTCATAGTCTCCACATAGTTGCGCCATGCGTGAGGCCAGTTGGTTGGCTCGGAAATAGAGGGCGTTGGTACCCAGGCACTCCGACATGGCGATGTCGGCAGGCTGCATCCAGCGAGGGTAGGTCTCTTCGCGCCAATCTAGAAACGACGATTCTCCTCTCGCCAGTCCGGTCACGGGGTCGTACACCACAGCCTCGTCTTGGCGCAAGGTGTTGCTCACTATCTCGTAGCACTTCTTCAGCCATTGCATGTCGCCAGTGGCAAGGTAGAGCTGCCAGCTGGCAATAGTCCAAACCACCCGGTCGGTCGATACAGGCCAAGAACCGCCCGTGCCGGTGTCTTGCACTATGCGGCCGTTGCGCACCTTCTTCATCAGGCTGGTGCGTGTCACATTGGGGTTCATATAAGCCAGTCCCAAGAGGGCGCTGTAGCTCACGTCGCGTGTCCATACGCCGCCCCACAACTTCCCCGTGCGCCACGTGCTGTCGGCCTCGATCAGGTTGTCCATCTCCTCAACGGCCATGTTGTATATGGTCACGCTGATGGGGATGTCGCAAGCGAATGTGGGGTATCGGCTCTGGGTCTTCTTCTGTAGCCAGCTGCGTTTCTCGAATGTGCTGGTGATGGCGTTGTCTGCCACAATACTGGCGTGCTCTTCAGCCTGCACCACCTTGCGTGGAAAGATAGTGAACGCCTCCGACTGATATATGGGTGCGTCCTGTCCCATAGCAGCAACAGCTGCCATGAGAAAAATTATAATCGATAGTTTCTTAGTCATGTTCAATGTGTTGTAAACATTAGTCGTCAACAATATTGTTTTGCAAAGATACATAAAAATAAGCAACCGACACGCCAAAAAAAGAAAAAATACCTACAAAAATGTCGCAAAGATGAAAAAAAAGTGTAACTTTGCATCATCAATACACCCCGTACCATTCACGCTACATAAAAAGAAACTACTATGGATAACAGAAGTTTAGAAGATAGGATTGCAGCCGTCCTTTGCGATGTGCTAGACTTCCCAGAGGAATATGTCGACTGTGTCCTTGGCATCAACAAGAAGACCCTTGAAGTGGAACTTGCCGACCCCAAAAAGCTCACGAAAGATTACGATGTCTTCTCCATCAACTCCTTTATGACAAACAATGAGGATGGAGATGTCGACCTCGACCTGTCTGAAATAAGCTATGTCGCCAGTCGCTTCGACCATGTCCAATAGGCTGGAATGACCGTCGAGTCACACCCCTTGCAACCCTTCCTGCCGCCCAACGCGCGGCTGTTGATGCTGGGCAGTTTCCCGCCACCGCGTGGGCGGTGGTGTATGGATTTCTTCTACCCCAACCGCACCAACCAGATGTGGGAGATATTCGGGCTAGTCTTCTTCGGCGACAGCCAGCACTTTGTCGACGGAAAGACCTTCCGCAAGGAGGAGATAATAAAGCTGCTCGAGGAGCAGGGCATTGCCATCTTCGACACCGCTTATCGTGTGCGCCGACTGCGCGACAACGCCTCCGACAAGTTTCTCGAAGTGGTCGAAAAGACCGATATCCCTGCCCTGCTGGAAAAGATCCCCCTCTGTACCGACATCGTCTGTACTGGCCAGAAATCAGCCGAAACCCTCTGCGAGGACTATGCCATACATCTGCCTCGCCCAGGCGAGAACGTCCCCATCACCATTAATACCGACGGGGCCTCCCCGTGCCAACGCCAATTGCGGTTATGGCGCATGCCCTCCTCCTCCCGCGCCTACCCCATGAAACTCGAAGAGAAGGCTCGACACTACCAAGTCGTACTCAAGCCTCGCCAAATATGAAGTGTCAATGTACATATCTGTTATCTCGTAAATCAATTAGCACATTCACACATTCTAGTTTATTATGGGAATAAGGATAAAAGTACTGCTGACAATCCTATTGCTGACCTTTAGTAGTGCCCTGTGGACGAGTACGGGCGACCGCGCGACCACGGAGTGCGTTTATCCCGCCCGTTGCCAAGTGAACGCCAACCTCAACGTGCGTAGCGGCCCATCCAAAAGATATTCCAAGATAGGACTTCTGCAAAAGTACGACAATATCACGGTGCAATCCATCACGGGTCCAAACTCCGATCTCTGGGGTGCCATCGACTATGGCGGGAAGCAGGGTTACGTGTCGATGCGCTATGTTACTTACATCGAGCCGCTCTGCGACCCAACCACCCAAGCACTCAGCCACCCAAAGAAAGCCTCAAAATTCTTCGCCGGAGTATGGCGGTTCCTCAAGTCTATTCTGTTGATCATAGCCATCATACTGGCTCTTTACCTGTCGAAATATATCATCGCATTCGCCATCTATGCCGGTATGTTCGCCGGAGGGGGCGCGTTGCTCTTTCTCATCTTTGGTGGCAGCGGTGCAACGGGAGCCATCGTTGGTTTGGTAGTTGCTGCTATAATAGGTGGTGTTTCGCTGATCATCCGTATGGATATAGACTTGCCCGACATAAACTTGGGTGGGATAATCAGGGTTATCTTCCTAGGTGCATACTACATCATCTCATTCCCCATATATTTCCTCAACCGACTGGAGCATTTCCTAGTGTCACCCTGGCGCTATTTCTTTAAAGAGAATTGGCCTTCAGACAAATCCAAACCTATCTGGCGAGTAGTAACAGAGGTCATCACCGTGGTAATGTATATCGCCACAACTCCGTTACGCTTGGCCAATGCAATAATATACAACATCTTTATCCACTGCATTACGGGTATCTACGACCTGCTCCTAGAGGTGCTGTCTCCTTCCGACTACAAGGAAGGTGCAAAAGGTTTCTGGAGGTGGCTATTCATGCTTCCCTTGCGTGTGCTCAAATACGCCATAGGGCATGTTTTCCTGCTTCTTTTGGAAAGCGCAATATGGACCATAATGGATATTTTCATTCCATCACGTACCTTCTACCATGGTACGAACCTCAATGCCGGCAACGCTATCACCAGCGACCCGCACCGCAACCACTATTTGCGAAACACATCGGAGTGGACTTCTGGTACTTTTCTGGCCAGTTCTGACAACAACTGTAGCTGGGCGGGTAAGGGAGTCTATTTCGCCATCCAGCGAAGACTCGCACTGGCTTATAGTGGCAATAACCGGTCAGGCATCGGTGGCGATGCTGTGATGATAGCCTGCCGTGTGTCTATGGGTCGCGTCATCACTTACACCCTCATGCCCGACTATGTATACAATCAGGCGGGAGGTGGCGGGAAACACGGCGAGATCAACAAGTTCGCTGACTCCCACGGCTACACCATGGGGGAATGGTACAACTCAGGAGTCTGGGAATATTGCTTATTCGACTGGCAGAACCGTTACAACCACCCGTGGCGCATCCGTCCCGTATACATGCTCAACCTCCGCACAGGCCGTGCTCAGCATGTTACTGGCGGCATGCAGCATTGGCTCTTCGACAAAGGTGTGCTGGAAAACCTCTTTAGAGGACTTCTATAAATTGAATAATATGGAGTTAAAAAGATTAAGGAAGTCCGGTGGACTTACGTTAAACAGATTAAGGAAGTCCAGTGGACTTACGTCTAAAATGGACAATACGTTTGTCTACAACATTAAATTGAATAATATGGAGTTAAAAAGGAAGTTAAAGTGGAAGTTAAAATGGACAATACGTTTGTCTACAACATTGTTGCAAAATGTATTGTCCTCTTTAACTTCCTTTTTTACTCCCCATTTTACTCCCCTTTTAACTTCCATTTTACTCCCAACTTTTGAATTAATAGAACCCATCTTAAATGTAAACAAAAACCATAAGTTTTTTTAGCCGTCTAAAACTTCCAACCTAGTCCAAGAGTGAGTTTCAGCGGTCGGACCCACATGTCGTCGCCATGATCGAAAGCCAAAAGGTCGGTGAGTGCCATCTGGATGGTAGCATCGACAAATAGTCCACAGGAAACCTCATAGCCCAACATCGCACCGAAACCGGAATGGCTGTCGGACATGGCCAAAGTCTCTTGTCCTGTGGTTACATCGACATCGATGACGTGGTGGTATGGGTTGAACGTCTCGTCGACCGTAATGAGTCGTCCCCATGTGATAAACTCAGTGTAAGTACCCACTCCCACGAATCCCCAGCCAGTGCGGGCATTGCCGAAACGCCAGCTTGCGTAGACGGGTATTTCCACGCTGGCCGCAACGAGCGGGCAGGCGGTGCCATCCATCGTCAAGGTGCTACGCTGAAAACCATAGAGGGTGTTGAAACGGATGAAGAACTGCCGCCCTATGTTAAAGTCGAGGAACATACCCCCTTCGGCACCTACAGATGGTGAAGCCATGATGTCGCGTGGAATACTATGCAACACTGGTTGCGAAAGGTTTGTATTTATCCGCACACCGAAGTTAACAACTTTGGACGTGTCGGATAGTTGTGCACACGCCAGCAATGGTGCTGTGGCAATAAGGATTGTGACGAATATCTTTTTCATGTTTTGAACTATTTCATATTGTTAAACGAAAACCGATTCTAATGCCCCCTAAGCCGTGCTTGCTAAGGCCCGAGGTATAGGTGAGGCGGCGCACATAGTCGATGCGGATGCAGCGAAGGATGTTCTCAATGCCAAAGCCCACCTCGATATAGGGAGTGGTGGTAAAGAGCGTGGTGCCGTCGGGCAGTGCATACAGTCCTTCGTGACCGAACCGAGGATTGTTCTTGGGCGACAGCGAGCCGTAGATGCCGCTAAAGGAGAGCACTTCGCGCAGTTTCAGCTTGTTGACCAACGGAATACGGTTCAATATCCACCCTTTGAGGTAGTAGGTGGCGTGGAGTGTCACCCATTGGTCGGCGACGAACTCCATCGGTCGCATCAGTGTGAAAGTGTTTGGCGAGAGATAAAGTGAGAGGTTGCTCTGCGGTGTGAAAAGCGACGGCAGCGGCGCTCGGTTCCATACCACACCCGTGTGCAGGCGGGTGTCGATATGTCCGAAACTGGAGAGCCAGAATCGTTTCTCGGCAATGATGTCGGTGCGCTGGTAGGTAAAGCGGTAGTCGGTGTGCCCTAATGTGTGGCGCAGACGGAAGACGGGTGCATCCTTGCTAAGGTTGAAGGGCGACTCCTGCCCTAGACGGTTGTTGTAGAGTGGTTCGCCAGGGGCGTAGCGCAGCTGCAGGCCCGCCTGCCAGTCGGCAAAGCGGCTCACCCCTGTGAGCGTGCCGTCGGCAGCTATGCGATGATATGCCAACGCCCCTGTAGGTTCGAAATCGGCATATTGCACCCAAGCGTCAAGACTGAGGCGGTTCTGCCATTCGTGCTCATAGCGCAATCCCACACGGCGTGCATACTGCATGGCCGTGGGCGGCAACGACGGCCAGCGCGACATGAGGATGTTGTCGCGGTCAAGCAAGTCGGTACTTTGTCCGGGGTTTTCGAGGTCGTAGGAGGTGCTGAGGTAGAGCGCATGTCGAAGAGACTCGTAAGGGTGGTACTCCTTGGGGCGGAAACTATAGATGGCGGTGGCGGAGTATTTCAGTCGCAGGTCGCGAGTGCCAAAGGCCAGATAGCCTTGCGTGAACCAATGGCTGCTAAGATTGGCGGTAGTCATGCCACCAAGGCGGAGACGCAGTCCTTCCACAGGGTTGAGGTTAATCATATTGTAAATAGGACCAATGTCGAAAAGGCTCTGCTTGCGATCGGGTGCAGTGGCCACATAACCCGAGCCGAATATCTCCACCGCCTTGATGGCAGTATTGAATTCAGGCACCCGCCTCAATTCGGTGACGAGACTGTCGATAACTGTCTCCTTGGCAGTCAAAGGAACAGGACGAAGCGTGTCGAATGAGGTGTGTTTTGGGGCTTCAATGCCATTTATTCCATTCAATGAGTACACAGCTTGATGAGCATACAGCTGCCTCCAGTTCTTAAAGATATAGAATCGTGCGTATGTGTGCATCTCCTTCGACTGCAGATGTCCTCCTTGCGTGGAGGAAAACGTCTCGTCGAGGCTTAGGTCGCTGACAAAGTTCATGTTGATTTGTGGAGGCACGCTGATGGAATAGCGTTTCAGAATGTGATTGTTGGCGGTAATATAAAGGTGACCTGTGAAACCGAAACTCTCACGGTTGACTGGCACGAACATCAGTTTCACACACTGTACTCCATCAACGGTCACAGTGTCTTCAATAAAATAATGATAATAGCTTACCGCCAATGTGGACGACAACGGACTGACAAAGCGGTTGAGCATCAGGTCTATCGAATTGTCGAAGATATTGATGCGGGTAAACATGGCATCAAGGTTGGCCGACAGACCCTCCCGCTCGAGTAGCTTGTCAATGCCTTTTGAGCGGCGGGCCAGCTCATGCTCGCCCTCGCTGAGTGCCTCGCGCAGACTTACTGTCAGTACTGGGGTTTGGTTGAATTGGTCGGTGTCGACATATTTTTGTAAGAAAGAGAATTTCTCCAACAGAGCGTTGCGCTCAAAGTCGAAATCAAAGCGGTCGAGAGCCAGAATGGTCTTCTCGTAAGTCAGCTGCGAAGTGTCGTGTTGAGGCCGCTGCTGATCCTTATGCGCAATCACGTCGTTCACCAAATCCACAGCAGGGTTGTTCTTGCGGCTATAGCGGTCTTTGTGGCGCGAGGCGCATATTCTTGGTGATACGGTTGGCGAGCAACGTGACAATACGCTTCTTGTAGCCGACAAAGCCGACCGAGAGGGTCACCAACCCCTGACTGTTCTCAACCTGGAAGCGACCCTCTGCGTCGACCATGGTCCCAATCTGCGAGCCCACAAACACCACTTGCGCAAACGCTATCGGCTCACCCGTCCGCACATCCACCACCACTCCCTCAGCTCCAGTGACAGGCGGTACCTGTTGCGCCCATGCGCACGGCGACAGCAATATAAGTGTTATCAGTAATAGAACCTGTTTTCTCCTCATGATTATGGGGAGGCACTTAGTTATTTATTTGCTGTATTTTGAATTACTTCATTCGATTCTGGCGGTGCAGTTCCTCCTCCTCACGGGCTATGCGGGCTTTGGCTTCCTCGAGGGTCTCACCTTCCCGCATGAGGAATTTCTTTACAAAGGCATCGCTGATGCGGGTGAAGCCTTCCACCACGCCGTCCTGAACTGCGGTATAACCGCTAACTACACCATTCTCGATGGTCTTGTATCCCTTGACCACGCCATCCTCAACCTTCTGATAGCCGCTTTTCACCGTGTCGGCTACACGTTGCATGTTGTTCTTTTCCATCTTTGATTCATTTTGTGCTCCTGCCACACTGCTCACGGCAGTGGCAGCGAGGAACAAGATTACTGTTTTGAATGAGCTTTTCATCTAATCGATTCTTGAAATCGTTTGCAAAAGTACACTATTTGACAATAATATCTCGTATCTATAGAAAAACACGACAACGAATATACCAATTTGAACAATTTGGCGTTATATAGTCATGGAAAACATCCATGAACAATTTGAGCAAACTGTATCGCTGTGCCATTACGGCGACGACATCTACCTGTTGGACGAGGGACAGCCGTTTGGCGAACTGATGCCTTTGGTGTCGGGTCGCGAAATCATGACGGACAAGATTGTCTTCCTGATGTGCCGCTCGGGGTTGCTGCACATTCGTCTCAACTACCATGAGATGTCTCTCTCTGCGGGACAAGTCTTCATCGCCCTGCCGGGCATGATTATCGACACACTCGGGGTGAGTCCCGACTTCCGCGCCACCACCATGCTCCTCTCCGAGCGGTTTACCGACAGCCTCAACCTCGGCAGCCCCTACCGCACACTGCTTTCTATCCATCGGCAACCTGTGGTCACGCTGATGGCTGGCATGGAGGATGCCATGCTCAACATTGTCGGCATGATACGAGGGCTGCTGACGCTGCCATCTCACCCCAACCTCGGCCGCGTGGTTCACCTCCTTTTCGAGTCGTGGTTCTTCGGCTTCGGCCCCTACCTGCACAGCACCGAGAGCCAGCGCATTGCCACCACAGCGGAACAGCACACCGGGCACTTCCTGCGATTAGTGGAGCAGAACTTCCGCCAGCAACACTCGCTTGGCTGGTATGCCTCACAGATGAACATCACTCCAAAGAGACTCTCCATCTGCGTGAAGCAGACCACAGGACGCAACGCCACAGAGTGGATTGACCGTCACCGCCTGCTCGAAGCCATCCGACAGCTCCGCAGTGGCAAGTTCATGGTCAAGGAAATAGCCTCGAATCTCGACTTCCCCAACCAATCCGCCTTTGGAGCATGGTTTAAGCGGCAGACAGCTCAAAGCCCAAAGGAATGCTTGACGAATTGAAAATTGAAAGTTGAAAATTGAAAGTTGCTGCCGCACCATTTGTCAACAATTCTCAATTTTCAATTTTATTCGTATCTTTGCAAATTGAAATAATCGAAAAAACACCACCATTAAAACCTATC
>JAEEGJ010029542.1_pt1 | contig 10802 bp, 12 predicted proteins | sample 8958761 | NCBI WGS metagenome assembly JAEEGJ01 (sample SAMN16246546, study PRJNA631951) | gut metagenome | biome: gut microbiome; feature: rumen; material: RS-attached | host: Bos | place: Iran: Karaj | collected 2018-10
CGAAGGAGCATTATATGGCAATGGCTCAGACCTATTTCCTGATTGGCAATGTGATGATGACAGGTGTGAGAGCCTACAACGGTTTCTTCACAACTACTGTAGCCGTTGACTATCTCTATGGCCTCGGTGGTGTCATCATCGGTACGATGCTGGGTGCCTACGTTTTCAAACACATTCCCAACCGCATCTTCCGATACATCGTCTATGCCTATATCTGCATCAGCGGTGTAATCATACTAATGACCAATTAAGAATATGTATAACCATGCATATTATCTAATACTTTTGATGAGTCTTCGCCAATGGTTATCGGAGAGCATCGCTCGATGGGCTTGCGGCGTTCCATAAAAGATCCTCCATTCTGTCAATAATATAGTCGGCTCCGGCCTCTTTGAGTTTCTCTCTGCTTCCGTTGCCCCAGGTCACGCCACAAGTCTTTGTGCCTGCATTAGCTCCCATCTGGATGTCCACAGCCATATCTCCGACAACGAGCGTTTCATAGGCCTCGAATTGCATGGCAGCAAGTGTCTTCAGCACAGGCTCCGGCTTTGGCTTTGCTTCTTTCACGTCATCAGCCCCTATCAAATAAGAGATGTAATCAGCGATACCCATGTCGCGAGTCAATTCTATGAGGGAATTGCGCGAACGGGACGAAGCGATAGTGAGCGTGAAGCCTCGTTCCTTCAGAGTTTTCAGGGTCTTGACAACGCCAGGAAATGCTTCCGGGGTGATCTTCCGCAGATTTTCGTTGAAGAATCTGCGGTACGTCTCTGCGCAGCGCGGGATGAGTTCTTCCCGAATATCTGGAAACAGTGTCCTAAAGCACCCTACCAATGGCAAACCTATAGTGGCTGCACACTCTGCCTCAGTGCGTTCTGGCAGTTGCATCTCCTTGATGGCCATCTGCATGGTCGTGACGATGTTCCGTCTGGTGTCGCCCAGCGTCCCGTCAAAATCGAATATAATCAGTTTTATGTTCATGTTTCTTATACTATTCTCCATTCAGTATTGTTTTCTTCAGGTTCTTCAGGCTGCTGTCAGGGCCTATCATCACTTCAAAGTCACCAGGCTCCAGCACATAGTCAAGATGGGCGTTATAGAACTTCAACAAATCATCTGTGATTTCAAACTTCACCTCTTTGCTTTCGCCCTTCTTCAGATGGATACGCTGGAAGCCCTTCAACTCCTTTACAGGGCGGGTGATGCTGGCTACGACGTCGTGGATATAGAGTTGTACGATTTCTACACCGTCATAGTCGCCAGTGTTCGTTACGGTGACAGATGCCGTGCGTCCGTTAAGACGGATGTCACTATATTCGAAGGTGGTATAGCTCAGTCCGTACCTTCGGCGATGCGCCCCCAGCTGGCATCGAGCGCAATGTCCCGACGGTCATTTTCGACATCAGTTGGTCGATAAACTGATTCATCTTCTCTTGTTGGTCCTCGGCCATTGCTGGGATACTCACCAGGAGCAGTGTCACCAGCATTAGATACATTAACTTGAACTTCATACGTATTTATAGTTGTTAACCGATCGGATGGCTTCATCATAGCCAGTCAATGCGGCAAAGGGTGCAAACTGGGCTGCACGATTCCACATCGACATCCTCGGATGATGCTTTGGCTCATAATGTGGCAGATTGATGATATCGTCGTAATTATCCATTATGCTTTATGTCCTCCTATTTGTTTGTTGCGCTCTTTAGCCGTGGCACCTTCCTCGAAGTTCAGGCCTCGAAGGATGGCATTCTTGCCGAAACGTTTCTTGATTTTCAACTGTACCTCCTGCATCCGCCGCTCTTTATCCAGCTTGGCTTGCTCTTCTTGTCGTTGCTTCTCTAATGCCTCGTAGTCGGTGAAAAGGTCAAGTTGCTGGGGAGCACGATCTTGTGCCATTACCGATTCCTCTGATACCACATGGTTCGTTGTCAGGTTCAGCCTGCGTATTAGCAAATCAGGATTCACGCAGCGGTCAAACAACTCTGTTGCCCCATCCATGATGAGTCGTGAAGATGATGTAGGTCTCTCGAAGTTGAATGTACCGTGAGCATGCTTTGGTACAGCCTTCCCGTAATAGTTGGTGGTAATCTCACCATGATATTTTTCGCGGATTTCAGGCCGTGTGAGACATTCTGCATCATAACCAACAGTCAGCACCAGTTGGTCAGTCACCAGACGCTTCGATACGAGGTCGAGTGCCATTCCCTCTGCCATTTCCTGTATCACCACACGGGCTTTCTTGAAAGTATAAGGTTCCTGCAGCACCTGTCCGCTGCTGAAGGAGTTGGTCTCAGGGCGATATGCCTTCACAGCCTCCATCGTACACGGTTCCCAGCCCCATGCATGGTCTATCAGCAGTTCCGCATTCACACCAAAGAGGCGGTAAAGCAGCCCTTCGTTCTGTATTGACATCCGGGCTATCTTTCCCATCGTGTCAATACCATAGATTGCCAGTTTCTCGGCTATACCATGTCCCACACGCCAGAATTTGGTCAGAGGACGATAATCCCATAGCTCACGGCGATACGACATTTCATCCAATTCGGCAATACGCACACCATCCTTATCGGCAGGCGCTTTCTTGGCCACAATATCCATTGCCACCTTTGCCAAATACATGTTTGTGCCGATGCCTGCTGTTGCCGTGATGCCTGTATTGGCCAGCACGTCGCGGATCATCTTGATGGCCAACTGACGTGCCGTCGACATCCGTCGCGACTCGGCAGTCTGCAAGCAAGCTTGTGACTGCTCTCGCTGCTCCGTCTGTTCGTGAGCTGTTAATTTATACGTCCGCAGATAGGCTGTCACATCCATGAACACCTCATCGATGCTATAGACATGTATATCTTCGGGAGCTATGTATTTCAGGTAGGTCTGATAGACTTTGGTGCTTACCTCTATATAGTGGGCCATGCGGGGTGGGGCAATGATAAACTCCACACCACGCGCTTTCTGATACACTTCGAACAGTCGCGCACGTCCGCCTATGCCGTATGCTTTCAGCGACGGGGAAACAGCCAGACAGATGGTTTTCTCCGTCCTCGACACATCTGCCACGACGAGGTTGGTGGTCAGTGGGTCAAGCCCCCTGTCCACGCACTCCACTGAAGCGTAGAACGATTTCAGGTCGATGGCAATATATGTTCGCTGCTGCTGTTGCATGTATCTTATCTATCTGTGGGAGATAGCCTGGCGGTGCTGATAGTCGTAGAGGGTGAGTCGGCGCAGATGGTAGTAGGCGAGCCAGTAGTTCTGAAGGGAGGTGATGTGGTTCTGGCGGGCGGTCTGCCAATGACTCTGGGCAACTGACAGGCTGTAGGCATCAGCCTGGGCACGGATAAACTGCTGTAGGGTCTGGGCGTAGGCATCCTCGGCGATGGTGAGTGCCTGACGGGCGTTCTCAACGATGGTCTGCCGCTCATTGAATTCGGCGACGGTCATCGCCACATCCAACTCCACATCGCGGGCGGTCTCCTGTTCTGTACGCTCCGCCGTGTCAACGCTGCTTCTGGCGGCAAGGTAGGCATTCTTGCGTTTACCCCAGTCTTTTAAGGGGATGGTTAGTTTTACGGTGGCCATATCCTGACTTTGGAGATGACGATATGCATCGGCAAAATTGTCAGCCACCTGGTTCAGACCGATGCTGGCATCGAGGCTCACGCTGAGATTCTTCTCCACCTTCGCTCGTTCTGCCTCCCGACGTGCCTCGGCGGTTGCCTGACGGCTTTCCAGATACTTGGGATTGTTCTCCCTGGCCAGGGCGATGGCTTCGGTGCCATCGATGTGCAGTGTTCCCACCACCAACGGGATGATGAGATCGATCTCTGTGGTCGGGTCCATCCCAAGATAGGTGGCGAGTTCCTTGACAGCCCGACTATGGGTAATGCGGGCATTGGCAAGCGTGGTGCGTGCATTGGTCTTTTGAAGTTCCAGGATGCTCAGTTCGGCCTTGGAGATACTGGCTATCTTGTAACGCCGCTCGGCGATGGCATAGATGGTGTCGCACGATGCCAGCGACTCCATTGCCATCTGCATCATATCCTGTGCCAAGGCGAGGGCAAAGAATTTCTCCACAGCCTGCTCACTGGTTTTCTCGATACCATATATCAGTTCCTTCTCAGCCCGTTCCAGCTTCAGCGGCTCGATCTGCCGTGCCCACTTCAGGGGGTTATAGAAGAGCAGATCCTGCTTATAGCCAACGGCGATAGGGATGGTCATAAACTGCGTCTGGTTCTGTTCGCCGAACGTACGCAGGTAGCCGAACTGGGTGGAACCGTAGAATTGTCCGCCCCAGCGTTCCATCGTCTGTGTGGCGGTGATACCGGCCTGGGAGTAGAACAGACGCTGCTGGCGATACACATCGATATCTTCAATAGAGAGATAGCGCTGGGTCATGTAGCGTTCATACATCACAGGTGTCGACTCCAGTGCAAACTGCGGTTTGCGTGATGCCTGCCACGACAGATACCGGTAGCGCGAAGCATCATAGACACTCTGATACTTCTGTGCAGAGAGTGAACTGTCGGTAGCCAGACGAACCGTTCGCTCGAGGTCGAGCACTATCTTCTGCTGTGCAGAAGAAGTGAGGAGTGAAAAGTGAAAAGTGAAAAGTATCAACAGAATCTTTTTCATAAGTTTCATTTTTCAGACTTCAAGATGACTTCCACGTTCATGCCGTCGAAGAGATCGGCGGCCTTGGAAAGACGGGCACGGATGGTGACGGCACCCTGCTGATCGACGACGGGATTGATCTCGCTGACGGAGGCATCGTAGTGGATGTTCTTATCAGCTATGGGTATCACACTCACGCATGTACCTGTTTTATATTTACTGAGGTCGGCCTCCATCACCCTGAACTCCACCGCCATATCGCCTGTGGCGATGACACGGCAGACTGTCTTTCCTGCCTCGGCGAGCTGATGGGCCTGTACCGACACATTTGCCACCACCCCGTCGAAGGGGGCTGTCAGCACCCCACTTTGCAGGTCATGGCGAGCAGCCTCTAACTGAGTCTTGGCCGTAGCCAACTGACTCTTCGACAGCGCATAGCCCGACTTCATATCGGCGTTGTGCATGACGTTCGAAGGGATCTGCGCGGCCTTGTCGGGATCGTAACCCTGTGCGATGATCACATCCTGCATCTTCAGGTGGGCCTGTTCGATCTGGAGCTGTGCCTGTTCCACAGCCCGTTCTTTTTGGACAATCGCATTACGGAGCTTAAATTGGTCAAGCGTAGCCAACACCTGTCCCCGACGGACGTGCTGACCGTTCTTAACGAGCACCTGCTCGATGGGCAATGCCGTCTCAAAGGCGAGGTCGGCATAGCGTTCTGCCACTACCTTACCCATCGTCTGCATCACCCCGTTCTCAGGCTGAATCACAGGGACAGGTTCCTGATTCCGGACAGAATCAATCGCCCCCTCCTCGTGATTCACCTTTGGGGAATTCCCACCGCCGCAGCTAACAATCATCGCGGCAGTAGCCAATATCATAAAGATCCTTCTCATATCGTATATATTTTAAAGCTGTCGTTGTGCCATTTCGTAGAACAGCCCCTTGTTCTCCATCAGTTCCTCGAAGGTGCCCTGCTCGGCAATCTTACCTTTGTCGAGCACCACGATACGGTCGCAGTGACGGATGGTGCTCAGTCGGTGGGCGATAACCACTCGTGTACACATCAGCTCGTCAAGGTTGTCACTCACGGCTTTCTGCGAGATATTGTCGAGTGCCGATGTCGCCTCGTCGAAGAAGATAATGTCAGGCTTCGAGATGAGGGCGCGGGCAATCAGGATGCGCTGCTTCTGTCCGCCACTGAATCCACCGCCACCTTCCGAGACCACGGTATGCAGTCCCATCGGCATCTGTCGCACATCCTCCTCCAAACAGGCCATGCGCAGGGCCTCCCAGGCATCGTCGTGCGTAGCCCAAGGAGCCGTGATGGTGATATTATGGAACAGGTCGCCAGTAAACAGACTGCCACTCTGCAGACAACAGCCAATCTTCCGTCGCAGCGAAGCCTTATCCACTTTCGCCAGGTCGTAGTTGTCGTAATAGATGCCGCCGGTGAGCGGTTTCTCGAATCCGAGCAACAGGCGCATCAGCGTCGATTTGCCACAGCCCGACTTTCCCACGATACCGACGTACTCGCCTGGTTCTATCTTCAGCGAGAGGTCGTCGAGAATCAGCGGTCCGTCCTCCTGATAGCGGAACGACACCCCCGAGACTTCGATGCCGCCGAAGAGTTCTTCCACCTGTGGCGCTTTCTCCTCCATCTCAGGCACGGACTCCAAGATTGGTTTCACGCTTTCAAAAAGCGGTTTAATCTGAGCCAAACTTGGCACCACACCGTTGAGTTGTGTCATGGAGGCGGTTATCATGCCAAAGGCCGAACTGAAGGCGATATAGTCGGGGATGGACACACCGTTAGATAGCGTGCTCCAGAAGATGAGCATGGAGCCACCGATACCTAACAAGACACATAAGGCAGGATAAAAGCGGTCTTTGAATGCGGGGTTATAAATGACGCGGGAGGCCTCACCATAGTGGTCGAGCCAGCGGGCAAAGGCACGATTCTCGCTACCTGTCAGTTTCAGTTTCTGGATGCCTGCAAAGAGGTTATACTCCAATCCGCTCAGTTTCATGGTACCCTCGATGTATCTCTTTCGAACATTCACCGTGCGGAAGTAATTCAGCACCAGCGCAACCGTCTGTGCGGCGATGATACCGAGTGCCGGCCAGAGCAACTTACCACCATAGATATACACCTGCACGAGATATATGATGCTGAGCACTGCCGAGAGCAGCGCACCAACGATATTCTCATTGACCAGCGAACAGAGCATCGATACATTGTTGATCTTCGCTGTCAGTTCTCCGCTTGGGTTCTTCGAGAAGAATGTGGGCGAGAGCAGGAAGGTACGGGCCATGATGGCATTCTGCACGTGCAACTCTATGATATGCTGTAGGCGGATGATATACAGGTTCCGCGTGAGCGTCAGCAACAGCGTGCCGACGGTAGCACCGATCAGCAGTCCGGTAATCGGTAGCAGGTCGGCGGCATCACCCGTAGGAATCACTGTGTCGAAAATGAGTTTGTTGGCCATCGGGGTGAACATACCGAGCAGCACCACGACGAGCGCACACGCCACGAGCAACAGGGCATTCGGGCCTGACACCACGCTCCAGGTGAAACGGATCAGGTCTTTCATGGTCAGCGGATGCAGGGGTAGGGCCTTTGTAAAGGTGATGGCTGTCGGCTTCAGTTGGCTAGCCATCTCCTGATGTCCCACCTTCCTGATGCTGCCATCCTGTTCACGGTATTGGTAGCCGAGTCCGGTCCTTGTGGGCGTCAGTGCCACGAGTCGACCATCCATAGTGTAGCCGAGTAACGGTCCTACGCACTCCCGCCACCACTCACCGGTCAGCTGGATATCGCGCATCATGATACCACGGGGTCTCAGAATACCCGTCAGTAGTTCCTCGGGCGACAGCATGTCGTCGTCTTCCAGCTCATAGTCGGTGATGCCGAGGTCTTCGAGCACCTGTCGCAGCGCGCTTTCATCATTCTGAGGCACAACACGTTTGGCTCCGAGCAGTCCCAATCGTTTATTGGTCTTCTCATTCACCTCGGCCATCGCTGCTTTCTCCGCCGCCCGCCGCTTGTTGATCTGGTTGATATATTCTGCCATTTGGCTTAACTACTTAACTTCTTAACTACTCACTCCTCATCAGCTCCCTATACATGCCCTCCTGTTCGATCAGTTCTTCATGCCTTCCGCGTTGCAGGATACGGCCCTGCTCCATCACAATGATCTCGTCGCAGTCGCGGATCGTACTCAGTCGGTGGGCCACGATGATTTGTGTCGGGCCCATGCGACGGATGCGCTTCATCACCTCATCCTCGGTCGTCGGGTCGAGGGCACTGGTGGCCTCGTCCATAATCAGAATGGCTGGTTCCTTGGCCAGGGCTGTGGCCATCTCTATGCGCTGACGCTGACCGCCGCTGAAGTTCTGTCCGCCCTTGACGATCTTTGTGCCGAAGCCTTCAGGTCGGCTCACGATGTCGGCGCGTATCTGGGCGTCGTTGCAGGCCATCATCATCGTGAAGTCCTCAATTGACGGATCCCACATACGGATATTCTGTGCCACCGTGTCGTCGAACAGCACCACGTTCTGGTCGATCACCGCCACGGAGTTCGTCAGTTCTTCATTGGATATACTCTCAATAGGTCGCCCGTCGAAGAGCACCTCTCCGCTCCAGGGTTTATATAAGCCGGAGATGAGTTTGGCCAGTGTCGACTTGCCGCAGCCCGAGGGGCCGACGAAGGCAACACTTTGTCCGGGCTCTATCCTCAGGTTGAAGTCCTCGATGAGTGGCGGCTGCAAGGGGGAATAGCCGAAGGTCACGTGCTTCAGCTCCAAGAGTCCGCCGAGTTTGCCCTGTTTGATCTCTCCCTCGGAGTCCCGATGATCCTCCGGATATTTCATCACATCTTCCACGCGCTCCATCTGCGAACGCATCTCTACGATGGTCTGCGAGCCGTTGACAATGGCGTTCACCGGTTCGAGGAACGAGCCCATGAATCCCTGGAAGGCCATGAGCATACCCACCGTCAAGTCACCTTTCAGGATCAGGTAGGCACCGAGCACCAGCACCGCCATGTTCACCAGTCCGTTGGCCAACACGGGCAGCAGAGCCATCTGTGTCTGCTGTTTGTCGGCATTGGCATTCACATTGAACTTATGCGCCCACAGTCCGCTCCAGTATTTGAAGAAGCCCGTCTCAGCACCGGCCGCCTTGATGCTCTCCATATTGTCGATACACGAAATGGTGGCAGAATAGTATTGACCCTCGCTCTGTTCCATCGAGCGGATGAGGTTGATGCGCAGGGTCGAGAAGTATCTTACAAATCCTAAATTGATAGCCGCTGCCAACACACCAATCAGTGTCAGCCAGAAAGAGTAGGAGAGCATCAGCATCAGGTAGAGCACCAGCAAGCCGATGTTGATCACTTGTGGGGCGAGCTCCTCCACCAGCGAGTGGGTGATGGTCTCGTTCAGGTGCATGCGCTGCTGCAGGTCGCCCACGTTGCGCATGGCGAAAAACGACATCGGCAGTCGCAGGAGGTGGTGCAGGTATTCCTTGTTACCCTTCAGTGCCAGCGAACCTGTCACACGTTTGGCGTAGCGGGTCTGCAAGAGCACCACGAAGAATTGATAGGCGGCCAGCGCACCCATGCCGATGAAGAACCATTTGGCCCAGTCGGCATTCTTGCCCGAGAGGATCTCGTCGAGGAAGATACGGGTGAATAGCGGTGTGAACAAGGCCACGAAGGCCATCATCAGCGCAAAAATAAAGGTGAGCCAGAAAGCCTCACTGGCACCGTAGAGATTCTTCTTCACGTAAGAGAGGATGCTCGTCGGCTCGCCGCTCTTCTCGAACTTCTCCGTAGGCTCGAAGGTGAGACAGACACCGGTGAAATGTTTGCGGAACTCCTCCATCGGCCACTTCACAGGTCCCATGCCCGGATCGTTGATGCAGGCACGCCCTTTTTTGTCGAAGCCGCGGAACACCACGAAGTGTTCGAAGTTCCAGTGGATGATGGCGGGCTGCATGCCGTCGAGGGCTTCAGCACTCATGCGGAAACCCTTGGCGTCGAGACCGTAGTTACGCGCTGCACGGAGTATCGACTTCGCAGAGGAACCGTCGCGACTGACACCGCAGTCAACGCGCACCTGCTCCAGGGGGAGCCACTTGCCGTAGTGGGCCAGGATCATCGTGAGCGAGGCAGCACCGCACTCCACAGCCTCCATCTGCATCACCTGAGGCACCTTCACTACTTTACTCCACTTCATTGCCGATTAATTGCCTGCTATTGATTCTATGGTGTTGTCAACCAATCCGACGAGGACGCGCCAGACGGGCAGTTTCTGTGTGATCACCTGGATGTTACAGAGCGCACCGTTGTCCACCCTCACGTCGCGGCTCTTGTCGCGGCTCCATACCAGATGGCCGTCCTGCTCATCAAGCACCACGCGCACCTCGTACATCGCCTGTCCGTCGGGAATGAATGCAGCCAATGGGTCGAGCTTCACACGGCTGATGATCTCCTGACGCGTCGTGGGATATTGTTCGATACCCACCACCTTGCCGTAGGCGTAGCCCCAGTCCTCGCGCACCATGTTGGCGGGCGTGACCTGTACCTGCTGACCGATCCTCAGCTGGCGTGGATCGTCACGGTTCACATCATTATAAGTGACGTAGCAGAGCATCTCGCGCCCTGCCATCTGCTGCTCCTGAGGGAGCAACCAAGCCACGGGCTCGCCAGCCTTGAATTGTGTGCCGAGGGACAGTGTCTGGATGACCACCCCGTCGCGCGGAGCCACTACCGATGTGGTCGACAGCGCATTGCGGATCTCCATCACGGCCGTACCCTTCCTGACAGTAGCTCCATGATTCACCAGCACCCGACTGACACTCCCGTCATAGGGCACGCTCACCGACGAGGCCTCACCAAAGGGGAACACCACACCCTGAGCCTTCACCTTATAGTTGATGGTACCGAAGATGCACCAGTAAACGACGACCACCATCATCGCTACCATCGCACCCAACACAATCTTCAACTGCGGCGATGCCACCCGGGCCATCTCCTTCGCCTCACTGTGGTCATCCAGTGCCTCTAATGCCTCTTGATTAAAGATGTTGGCCATAGGCTATGCGCGTTCTACTGTGATGTGTCGGGTGAAGCATGTCATCTTCAGGATTTCGAAGATGTCGTCGTTCACGTGTGTCAGCTTCA